>Ga0307429_1000775_pt1 | contig 17146 bp, 14 predicted proteins | sample SalMarWE160230MG_FD_202151 | JGI IMG/M metagenome (GOLD analysis project Ga0307429, IMG submission 202151) | Salt marsh sediment microbial communities from the Plum Island Ecosystem LTER, Massachusetts, United States - WE1603-230 | ecosystem: Environmental > Aquatic > Marine > Intertidal zone >...
CCGGCCTTGCTGTCGTCCAGCTCGACCGTCCCGGGGAGGAGCCGGCGGACGGCGTCGTAGAGCGTCTGCTCCGCGGTCGCCACGAGCACCTTGTCGATGGACGTCTCCGCGCCGATCGTGCCGGTCTCCGCGAGCCGGTGCTGCGTGGCGCGCGACCGGGCGCGGAGGGCAAAGAGCTCCAGGTACGCGTTGCCGACGACCTCGGCCGCGCGGTCGTCGACTGGCGCGACGTCGACGAGCCGCTGGAGCCGGCCGTACAGGTACGCGATGCGCTGCCAGAAGCACGAGGAACGCTCGTACGGGAGGATGCTCATGGCCACTGCCCAGCCCCCGTTCAGCTCTCCGAGCATCCGGTCGGCCGGGACCACGACGTCGTCGAAGAAGACCTCGGCGAACTCGAGCTCGCCGTTGATCATCTCGAGCGGCCTGACGGTGATCCCCGGTGTGTCCATGTCGACGAAGAACGCGGTGATGCCGCGGTGGCGCGAATCGGCCGCTCCGGTTCGCGTGAGCAGCACGCAGCGCTCGGAGAACTGGGCCAGGCTGGTCCAGACCTTCTGGCCGTTGATCACCCATTGCGAGGCCGTGCGCGCGTCGCCGCCCTCGGGAACGGCGCGGCAGCGCAAGGACGCCAGGTCGCTGCCCGAGTCCGGCTCGGAGAAGCCCTGGCACCAGAGCTCGGCGCCCGAGAGCAGGCGCGGGACCACCTCGGCGGCCAGCTCGGGCGGCGCGAAGTCGATGAGTGTCGGCGCGAGCACCTCGATCAGCGAGAAGAGGCCCGGATCCGCGAGGTCGCGCGCCGCGAGGGCTGCGCCGAGCTGCGTCCGCAGCAGCGGCGGGCCGCCGCGTCCGCCGACGCGCTCCGGCCATCCGAACTGCATCCAGCCCGCCTCGAAGAGCAGCGACTTGACGCGCTGCATCTGGGCGACGTGGTCGTCGAGCGTGCCGGGCGGGTCGTAGCGGGGCGCCAGCTTCTCGCGGTTCGCATCGAGCCACGCATGGAGCTCCGCACGGTAGTCGGCGAGCGAGGTCACCGGTATAGTATAATTTCACTCTACGCATACGGAAACCACGTTCTCGCAGCGGGGCGTGGCGAAACAGGAGAGAGATGAGCGAAGCCCTGGCCCCCGAGACCTTCATCCAGGATCTGGTCGCACGCATCGAGGCGCGGCGGACCTTCGGCAGCCACCCGCTCTGGCTGGAGATCGCCGACGGCAAGCTGAACCGCGAGCAGTTGAAGCTCTTCGCCGTCCAGTTCTTCCTCCAGGTGCGCGAGTTCCCCCGCGCCGTGAGCGCGATGCACGCCAACTGTCCGTTCCCCCGGGAGCGCATGGAGCTCGCGGAGAGCGTCTACGAAGAGGAGACGGGCCGGATCTCCGGCTGCAACCAGCCCCACCCGGAGCTCTTCATCCGCTTCGGCGAGGCCGTGGGTCTCACGCGAGCGGAGATGGTCGAGGGCCGCCCGCTTCCCGCAACCCGCGCGCTGATCGACTGGTTCGAGCTGTCGACCAAGCAGCGCTCCTTCATCGAGGCGGCGGCCGCGATCAATCTGGCGGCCGAGGGTCAGGTCCCTGGCGCCTTCGGACCGATGGCGCGACGGCTCCAGCAGAACTATGGGCTCTCCAAGCAGGCGGTCGAGTTCTGGGACATCCACGAGATGGCCGATGCGGAGCACAGCGAGGTGGGTGACAACATCGTCGTCCGTCACGCGACCGACGCCGCGATGCAGGCCCGCGTGCGGGACGCGCTGCAGCACTCGCTCGATGCCTGGTGGCAGTTCTTCGACGGCATCCAGGCCGCGATCTGAGACGCAGGAGGAAAGATCCATGGCCGCCTACTTCATCGCGCAGTACGTCGTGAACGACCCGAAGCTCTACCGCGAATACCAGGTCGCCGCCGCGCCGACCATCCAGGCCTGTGGCGGAGAGGTGGTGGCCTTCGACGCCGCCGCAGAGACCATCGAGGGCAAGCCCCCCGGACCCCAGACGGTGATCGTCAAGTTCGAATCCACGGAGGCGGCGAAGGCCTGGTACGCATCGCCCGAGTATCAGGCGGCAGTGCCCAAGCGCCTCGCGGCCACCGAGGGCTTCGCCGTCCTCTCCCAGTCCATGAACTTCGGGGGCTGATGCTTCAGCCTTCGGCATCGCCCTCCGAGGAGACGGGCTCGGAGCGCAGCCATGCGCGCAGGTCGACCTTGCGGACCTTCCCGGAGGCCGTCCGCGGGAACTCGTCCACGAGGCGCAGCTCCTCGGGCCACTTCTGGCGAGCGAGACCCACGCCCGAGAGATGCGCTGTCACGTCGCCGAGCGTCACGGGAGCGGCGCCCGGCAGCATCCGCACGACGGCGCACGCGTGCTCTCCGAGGCGCTCGTCCGGCGCGGCTACCACGGCGATCTCCGCGACGCCGGGCAAGCTCTGGAGCGCTCCTTCGACCTCGGCCGGGGAGACGTTCTCACCGCCGCGGATGATGACGTCCTTGACCCGATCGGTGATGGTGAGGTAGCCGTCCTCGTCGACGACGCCGATGTCGCCCGAGTGGTACCACCCCTCGTCGTCGAACGCGGCGGCGGTGAGCGCCGGGTCGGTATAGCCGAGGCACAGGTCGGGACCCCGCGAGAGGATCTCACCGGGCGACCCGGGCGGGACTTCGGCTCCCTCCTCGTCGACGAGGCGCAGCTCCACACCCGCGAGCGCCCGCCCATCCGTCCGGTGGCGGCGGTCCGCGGGATCATCGAACTGGCAGCCGGTCGTCGACGGGTGCTCGGTGGAGCCGTAGGCGCGAATGATGGCGATGCCGAGCGAAGCCGCCCGCTCACCGAGCGCGACGGGCACGGGAGCGCCACCGAGACCGACCCGGGGCATCCGCGCGGCGTGCTCCGGAGTGAAGTCGGGGTGATCCAGGAGGCTGGCCAGGAACACCGATGCGCCGGTGCCGCCGCCGATGCCCTCCTTCAGCATCACCTCCAGCGCGTGGCCAGGATCCCAGCGGTCGATCAGGTGGATGTCCTCACCGGTGACCAGCGGACCGAGCACGGCGCCGAGCATGCCGGTCGCGTGGGCGACTGGCGAGCCCATCAGGTTGGGCTGACCCGGGTTCATGTAGGGGGCCATGTGACTCAGCTCGGAGAGCATGGTGCGGTGATCGTGGATCACGCCCTTGGGATCGCTGGTCGTCCCGGAGGTGTACGCAAGCATGGCGATGTCGTCCGGTCTCACGCTGGGGAGATCCCTCGTTGGCTTCCGCTCGGCGCACGCCTCCCAGGCGATGCGAGCGACGCCGGAGCTCCCAGGCGCAAGCTCGGCAGCGTCGATGACGACGTGCACGCGAAGCGACGTCGGTGCGGCCGTCTCGACGATCTCTGCGTAGTCGACGTGGCCGTAGGCGATCGGCGAGACGTACGCGGCGGCGCCGCTCTGCTCGAGGATGAAGGCCACCTCCTTGCGACCGTAGATGTGGACGATCGGGACCAGCACGTATCCACCCAGGGCCAGGGCGGCGAACGAGACCACGGCCTCGCGCCAGTTGGGGAGCTGGAAGGCGACGGCCTCGCCCGGTCGAACGCCCATCTCCCGCAGCAGCGTGACGAGCCGGCGAGCCTCGGCGTCGACGTCGGCGTAGCTCCCCTGCCAGCCCCGCGATCGGGACCAGACGGCGACCTTCGACGACGGGTGCCCGGCGAGCTGCCGCGCCACCATCGCGCCGAGGGTCTCCTGCGTCCACCAGCCGCCGGCGACGTAGGCGCGTTCCAGGTCGGGCGGAACGCGGCGCACGCTCCAGCGTCTGCCCGAGCGGACCGGATCGACGCTCATGAGTCAGCCAGATCGGCCCCCGCCCGGGCGCGGAGCTCGTCCTTCAGGATCTTGCCCGTGGCATTCGTCGGCAGCTCCGAGACGGCGACGACGTGCCGCGGCACCTTGTAGTTGGCGAGGCGCTCCCGGGCCCAGCCGATGATCGCGGCGGGATCGACCGACTGGCCCGGGGCGGCCACGACGTAGGCCATGGCGACCTCCCCCATGCGCGGGTCGGGCACCCCGATGACCGCGACCTGGCCGATGGTCTCGTGGGCCAGCAGGGCGTTCTCGACCTCGGCCGGATACACGTTGAAGCCACCGACGATGAGCATGTCCTTCAGCCGTCCGACGATCCGCACGGTGCCGCGCCCGTCCATCGTGGCCAGGTCGCCGGTGTGCAGGAAGCCCCGATCGTCGATCGCCGCGGCGGTCGCCTCCGGGGCGTCGAGGTAGCCCTGCATCACGCTGTAGCCCCGAACGAGCAGCTCGCCCGTGGCACCCCGCTCGACCTCCCGCCCGTCCGCATCGGCGATGATGACTTCGAGGTCGGGCATCGCCCGTCCCGCCGTCGTGGCGATCGTCTCCGCGTCGTCGTCGGGCCGGGACCCGGTGCAGGTGCCGGCCTCGGTGAGCCCGTAGCCGGTGAGGATCGAGCGGAACGGGAGCTCGGCGCGCATCTCCTCGATCAGCGTGACCGGGATGTCGGCCGCCCCGGTGACCGCCACCCGCAGGGTGTGGAGATCGAACCGATCGCGCTCGGGATGGTCGAGGATCGACCGGTAGACGGTGGGAGCGCCGGGTAGCACCGTGATCCGTTCCTTCTCCACCAGGGACAGCACCATGGGAACGTCGAACACGGGGACCGGGACGATGGTGGCCCCCTGCAGCAGGCTCGCGAGCCACCCGGCCTTGTAGCCGAACATGTGGAAGAAGGGGTTCACGATCAGGTAGCGGTCGCCGGGCACGAGCCCGGCGAACTCGCACCACTCTCGGAACTGCCGGACCGTCTGGCCGTGGGTCATGATCACGCCCTTGGGTCGCCCTGTCGTGCCGGACGTGAAGAGGATGTCGCTCGTGTGCGTCGGCCGCACGCTCTGGCGGCGCTCCTCCGCCGCCGCGACACTGACTCCCTTCCCCCGGGCCGCGAACGCGTGCCAGTGCTCCACGTCGACGCCCTTCGGAGCTTGCGCGGCGCTCTCCGAGCCCTCCAGGAGCACGATGCGGCGCAGCTGGGGCAGCGGCGTCTCGGCGGCCCGGAGCATGCCGACGGTGTCGGTGTCGAGGAAGCCCAGCGTCGTGAGGAGCATCGCCGCTTTCGAGGCGGCCAGGATGTACGCCGCCTCCTCGCCCTTGAAACGCGTGTTGATGGGCACGATGGCCGCCCCGGCGAATTGCGCGCCGAGGGCGGCGACGATCCAGGCCAGGCCATTCGGCGCCCAGATCGCGACGCGATCGCCCGGCCGCACGTCGGCCGCCAGCATCGCCCGGGTCGAGGTCTCCACGAGCTCACCGAGCTCGCGGTACGTCACCCGCCGTTCGGGCTCCACGACGGCCTCGACGTCCGGCCGCGCCACGATGCTCGCCGTCACCGCGCCCGGAATCGTCTCGGTGAGCGGGTGGGGCTTCTTGGCTCCGGTCGTGGGAGGCACGTCGGCTCTTGCCAGGCTCCGTCAAGCAGCGGTCGCGAGTGGCCTCACACCGGGAAGCCGTAGACCCGCGCGGCGTTTTCGCAGGTCACCTTGCGCAGGACCGCGGGGCCGTGCTGCGCGAGCGGCGACTCGGCCAGCGCCTTGCGCGAGTGGGGCCACGTGCTGTCGCCATGGGGGTAGTCCGAGGCCCACATCACGTTGTCGACACCGATGCGCGGGATCAGCTCGACGCCGAGCTTCTCGTCCTCGTAGGTGGTGAACACCTGTCGGGCGAAGATCTCGCTGGGCAGCATCTCGATCTTGTGATCCTGGATCTTCGAGCCGTACTTGTGCAGCTCGTGGTCGAGGCGCTCGATCACGTACGGGATCCAGCCGAGTCCCGCCTCGCCCATCACGAACTTGACGCGGGGGCGCTGCTCGAGGATGCCCGAGAAGATCAATCCCGCGAGCACCTCGTCGAGCTGCATCGGGACCACCGCGACGACGGCGGGCATGCGCCAGGAGCCGAGCTTGACGGTCAGGCTGTGCAAGCCTCCCGCTGCCGTGAGGTGCACGTGGATCGGGATGCCGATCTCCTCCGCGGCGTCCCAGAAGCCTCGCCAGACGTCGTCGAAGAGCGGCTGACCGCGACCCACCGTGCTGCCGACGATCGCACCCCGGTGTCCCAGCTTCGCGCAGCGCTCGAGCTCTCGCCTGGCTCCCTGTGGATCGTACGAGGGGATGTCGGGCAGCAGCACCAGCCGCTCCGGTGCCTCGCGCTGGAACTCGGCCGCCCAGTCGTTGTAGACCGTCGCGATCTGCTCGTGCAGGGCCGCGTCGGCGAGCTGTAGATGGGTACACGTCGGACCGTAGATCACCTGCGCGCGCACCCCGTCGCGGTCCATGTCCTCGAGTCGTGTCTGCGGCTGGCCGGGCCGGAAGCCGTGCTCGTTCGCCGAGAGGTAGCCCGCGTCCTTGCGGCCGCTGGGCGCCACGCGTCGGCCGTCGCAGAACCAGTACGGCCCCTCGGGCGTCTCCTCGACGTGGGGGCCGCGTTCGCGCCACTCCTTGGGCAGGCGGGACGACCACACGTCGGGCGGCATGGCGTGGATGTCGAGGTGGTCGTCGGCCGAGATCAGGATCTGGTCGGGGGGAAGGGACATCGGAATTCTCCTTCGCGGACGCCCGGATCGTCCGGCTGGGCGCATCGCGACCAGCCCCCGCCGCGTCCTCACCCTACCGTGCCTTCCGAGACGATTGACTACCTTACTTGCGCGCCAGTAAAATGGCAATCGTCATGCCCGGCAGATCCGCTGCGCCCAGGTCCGTGCGCCGCCGCAGCAGCGGTCTCCGGACCCGCGCCGAGATCGTTGGCGCCGCGGAGCGTCACTTCGCCGAGCGCGGCTTCGAGGCCACGCGGCTCGACGACATCGCAGACGAGGTCGGGATCCGGCGGGCCGCGATCTTCTACCACTTCGGTGACAAGCAGGAGCTCTACCACGCGGTGCTCGACGAGGTCTTCGGGGACTGGGAGGCCGCCCTGCCCAGCGTCGGCAGCCCGGCCGAGCGGCTCGAGGCCTCGTTGATCGGATGGATCGACTACGTGGCGCGACGCCCGAGCGTCGCGCGCCTGATCCTGCGCGAGGCCGCGGGCGCCCAGCCGGGCGTGGTCTCGACGTTCGTTCGCGCCGGGAGTGCTTCCGTCGAGTGGTTCCGGGCGGTGATCGACGAGGGGGTGGCCTCGGGCGAGCTCAATCCCCTGATCGAGCCGCATCGGTTCACCAGCCTGATGGGCGCGATCACGGTGTTCCATTTCGCCGCGATGCCCTGGCTCACCCTGGACACCCCCGTCGATCCCTGGGGCCGGGCCGAGCTCGAGAAGCACAAGCGCGAGATCCTGCTCGTGGCCCGCGGCATGCTGGGAATCCGGACGCAGCCTGGCACCCACGAGCTCCGGAACGCGTAGATGGATTTCGAGGTCACGCCCGAGGAGCAGGAGCTGGTCGACTCGGTACGCTCGGTGCTGGCGTACGAGTGCCCGACCACCCTGGTGCGCGACATCGTCGAGAACGACAGCACCCCCGAGCAGCCCTGGAAGAGCGCCCGTGAGCTCGGTTGGGCATCGATCGACCTGCCCGAGCGTGTGGGCGGCCTCGCGCTGGGCTTGACGGCCCTCGGCCTGGTGGTCGAGGAGCACGGCCGCCGGATCGCACCCGGCCCGTTCCTGGCCACCGTGACCCAGTTCCTACCGCTGGTCTGCGAGGCCGGTGCTCCCCACCAGCTCCAGCGCTTCGCGAAGCCGGCCGGGGCCGGCGAGCTGCGCGGCGCGCTCGCCGTCGACCACGGTCGGGCCGCGCAGCACGAGACCGGCGAGAGTCTGCGCGCCCGCCGCGAAGGAGACACCTGGTGCCTTTCGGGCGAAAGCTCGTACGTCCTCGACGGGGACGTCGCGGACGAGATCGCAGTGGCCGCCCGGGTCGCCGGCGGCGACGGCGTCGGGCTCTTCGTGGTTCCCCAGGGTGAAGTTCTCGCGCGGCGCGTGGTCGCGTTCGACGCGAGCCGCCCGCTCGCCCACCTGCGCTTCGACGGCGTGCGCGTCGGTCCCGATCGCGTGCTCGGCACCCCGGGCGAGAGCTCCCGCGCCCTGTCGCGCGCGCTCGAGCGGGCCACGGTCGCCGCCGCCCTCGAGTGCGTCGGCGCCTGCCAGACCTTGCTCGAGATGACGATCGAGCATGCCAGGAACCGCCGCCAGTTCGACCGGCCCATCGGGGCCTTCCAGGCCGTGCAGCACAAGTGCGCCGACATGTTCGTGCAGGTCGAGAAGGCCCGCGCCACCGCCTACTTCGCGATGATGGCGGTGGCCGAGGACGACCCGCGCCGCGCTCTTGCCGCGTCGATGGCGAAGGCGGCGGCGAGCGACTGCCAGCGACTCGTGTGCGAGGACGGCATCCAGATCCACGGTGGCATGGGATACACCTGGGAGAGCGACGTGCAGCTCTTCGTCAAGCGCGCCAAGACGCTCGAGGCGCTGTTCGGCACGGGGCAGGCGCACCGCCGGCGCATCGCCGACCTGCTCGGGGTATGAGGTGAAGCTCCACTACGACACCGAGACCGAGGCATTCCGCGCCGAGCTGCGCGCCTGGCTCGAGGCGAACCAGCCGACGCTCGAGGAGATGCGTGCGGCCCCCCTGACCAGCTCCGCCCACATGCCGGACTGGGCGCGTCGCTGGCAGCAGCGCCTGTTCGACGCGGGGCTGCTGGTGCCCGGATGGCCGCCGGATCTCGGGGGCCGGAACCTGTCTCCCGTGCAGCAGCTCGTCTACCACGAGGAGATGGCCAAGATCGCAGCGGAGCGCACCGCCAACCCACAGGGACTGGGGATCATCGCGCCCTCGATCCGCGACTACGGAAGCGAGTTCCTGAAGGAGCGGTATCTGCGCCCCACCCTGCGCGCCGAGGTCACCTGGTGCCTGGGAATGAGCGAGCCCGGAGCGGGCAGCGACCTGGCCAGCCTGTCCACGCGTGCCGAGGTGCACGACGACCGCTTCGTGGTGAACGGTCAGAAGATCTGGACCTCGGGAGCCCACCACGCCGACCACTGCTTCTGCTTCGTGCGCACCGACCCCGACGCGCCCAAGCACCAGGGCATCAGCGTCGTGATCATCGACATGAAGGCGCCGGGCATCAGCGTCCGGCCCCTGCCCGAGCTCACCAATCCCGACCACGTGGACTTCAACGAGGTGTTCTTCGACGACGTGGTGGTGCCGCGCGACCACCTGGTCGGGACGCTGGGCGACGGCTGGTCGCTCTCGACGGGCTCGCTGGCCCACGAACGCGGCATGATGTGGCTGAGAAGCGCCGAGAGACTCGACCGAGCGATCGGTCACCTCCTCGAGCTCGGACGCGATCCGGGGCCCGACGGCCGCCGCATCGGCGAAGACGGGAGCTTTCGCGACGCCGTCGCCAGCCTCTACGTGGATGCCCAGGCCATGTGGTTCATGGGCTACCGGGGCTTCGCGAGCTTCGCCCGGGGTCGGGTCTCGCCCGAGCACTCGGTGCTCAAGCTCTTCGGCTCCGAGGTCTCCCAGCGGGCCGCCCGCATCGCCACCGAGGCCCAGGGAACCGACGCGCTCGACGTGGAGTACGAGAGCTGCGGCTATGACGAGAGCTTCGGGCGCCTCCCGTGGATGACGCAGTACCTGCACACCTATCGGATGACGATCGCGGCGGGCACCTCCGAGATCCAACGCAACATCATCGCGCAGCGCGTGCTCGGCCTGCCCAGGCGCTGAGAGCACTCGAGGGGGACTGGCCATGCAGATGAACGACATGATCCTGGTGAGCGTCGACGACCACCTCTGCGAGCCGCCGGACATGTGGGAGCGGCACGTTCCCGCGAAGTGGAAGGACCGCGCGCCGAGGCTGATCACGAAGGAGGACGGCAGCAACCTCTGGCTGTTCGAGGGCGCGCAGATCCCCAACGTGGGACTCAACGCCGTGGCCGGCCGCCCCCCCGAGGAGTACGGCATGGAGCCGACGGCACTCTCGCAGCTCCGGCCCGGCTGCTACGACGTCGATGCGCGCGTCGAAGACATGAACGTCAACGGTGTGCTGGGATCGCTCTGTTTCCCCACGGTGCCCGGCTTCGTCGGCGAGCTCTTCAGCCGAAAGGCCGCGGCCGGCGAGGCCGAGCTCGCCATCACCATGCTGCGCGCCTACAACGACTGGCACATCGACGACTGGTGCGGCAAGCATCCCGGCCGTTTCATTCCCCTGGCGATCCCGCCCATCTGGGACCCGGAGGAGATGGCCCGCGAGGTGCGCCGGGTTGGCGCCAAGGGCTGCCACGCGGTCACCTTCGCCGACAACCCCGGCGCCCTCGGCCATCCGAGCCTGCACGACCCGCACTGGGACCCCTTCTGGAAGGCCTGCTGCGACGAGGGCACCATCGTCTGCATCCACATCGGCTCGGGTACGCGCCTGGCCATGCAGGACGTGAACGCACCCGTCGAGATCATGATCGCCGGCACGCCCATCACGCTGTTCAACTGCGCCTCCGAGCTCGTCTTCTCGGAGGTCTTCTCGAAGTTCGCGGGGCTCAAGATCGCGCTCTCCGAGGGTGGGATCGGCTGGATCCCGTACTTCCTGGAGCGCATCGACTACGTGCACCACCATCACCACCGCTGGACCCTGCACAGCTTCCCGGCTGGCAAGAAGCCCAGCGACGTGTTCCGCGAGCACATCGTCACCTGTTTCATCGACGACGCCGCGGGCGTGCGCAACCGGGACCTGATCGGCATCGACAACATCACCTGGGAGTGCGACTACCCGCACTCCGACTCCACCTGGCCGCAGGCGCCCGAGCAGCTCTGGGCCTCCCTCGACGGCGTGCCCGACGACGAGATCCACAAGATCACCTGGCAGAACACCGCCCGGCACTTCCGCTACGATCCCTTCCGGCACATCCCCAAGGAGCAATGCACGGTCGGCGCCCTGCGCGCCCAGGCGAAGGACGTCGACCTGGAGCCGCGGGTCGGAGGGGGCGGCAAGCAGCCCTCGGACTACGCCAAGGGCTACGCCACGATCGGCGACATCATGAAGCAGATGGCCCACGCCCTCTCGACACCCTTCGACAGCGCGCGAGGAGGCAGCTGATGGACGTCCTCGAGCGGGACTTCTTCACCGACCCCGAGATCCTCCAGGATCCGACGCCCTACTACGCCGCGCTGCGCGAGCGCGGCTGGGTCTGGCGCGAGCCGCACCAGGGCGTCTTCATCCTCTCCGGCATCCAGGAGATCCTCGAGGTCTACGCGGATCTCGAGAACTTCTCGGCGATCGTCTCACCGCTCGGCCCGCTGGTGAAGGTCCCGGAGCCCGCCGAGGGGGAGACCTGGGCCGAGGTCATCGAACGCCGCCGCCACGAGATCCCGATGGGCGAGATGCTCACCTCCATCGACCCTCCCCGGCACACCCGGGAGCGCGCGCTGGCCGGTCGGCTGTTCACGCCGAACCGGCTCAAGGAGAACGAGGAGTTCATGTGGACCTTCGCCGATCAGCTGATCGACGAGTTCGCCGATCGCGGCGAGGTGGAGTTCTCCGCCGTCTACGCCAGGCCCTTCACTCTGCTCGTGATCGCCGATCTGTTGGGCGTTCCGCGCGAGGACCACAAGCAGTTCCGTCGCTGGCTCGGGGGCGACCAGGGAAACGTCGGGAACCCGGACGGTGAGCACGGTGGCGATCGGATCTTCGCGAACCTCGCTCCCTACTTCACGCGTTACATCGAGTCACGCCGCACCTCGCCGCGCAACGACGTCATGAGCCAGCTGGCGCACGTGCGGTACCCCGATGGAGAGCTCCCCGAGGTAGGAGAATTGGTGCGCCTCGCCAGCATCCTGTTCGCCGCCGGGCAGGAGACCACCGCGCGCCTCATCACCACCGGGATGCGCATCCTCGCGGAGCAGCCCGCGCTCGCCGAAGAGCTCCGGTCCGACCCCGGAGGGATCCCGAACTTCGTCGAGGAGTGCCTGCGCCTCGAAGGCCCCATCAAGAGCACCCACCGTCTGGCCCTTCGCGATACGAAGATCGCCGGCGTCGACGTCCCGGCGGGATCCATCGTGATGGGATCGCTCGGCGCGGCCAACCGCGACCCGCGGGTCTTCGAGGACCCCGACCGCTTCGATGCGAAGCGTTCGAACGCCCGGCGCAACATCGCCTTCGGGCACGGCGAGCACTTCTGTCCCGGCGCCAGCCTCGCCCGCGCCGAGACGCGCATCAGCATCGAGCGGCTGCTCGCGCGGCTCGACGACCTCCGGCTGGTGGATCCGAGCGCGCTCTCCTACGCGGAGACCTTCATCATCCGCGGCCTGAACGACCTGCCGCTGCGCTTCCGGCGCCGGTCGTAGCCGGAGCAGCCCTCTGCACCCATTGACGTGAGGCGCTCACGCAGCGCCATCAGGAGGACCGGAAGAAGATGGAGATCTCGGGAAAGGCCGCAGTGGTCGTCGGCGGGGCCTCGGGCATGGCCAAGGCCACGGCGGAGATGCTGGTTCGCGAAGGGGCGCAGGTGTCGATCCTCGACCTTTCCAGCTCCCGGGGCGCCGGGGTTGCGAAGGAGCTGGGCGGCAGCTTCCACGCCTGCGACGTCACCGACTTCGAGGGCACCGAGGCCGCGCTGTCGGCGGCGTGCGACGGACTGGGTGCTCTTCACTTCGTCTGCAACACGGCGGGGGGTGGAATCGCCATGCGCACCCTGAGCAAGAAGGGCCCACACCCGCTCGACGACTTCCGGCGCGTCATCGATCTCAACCTCGTCGCGATCTTCAACATCGCGCGCCTGGCCGCGGCCCGGATGAGTCGGAACGAGCCCGATGAGGAGGGTGAGCGCGGCGTCATCATCAACACGGCCTCGATCGCCGCCTTCGAGGGCCAGATCGGCCAGGTGGCCTACACCGCGGCCAAGGCCGGCATCGCCGGGATGTGCCTCACCATGGCGCGCGACCTCGGGAGCCTCGGCATCCGCGTGATGGCGATCGCGCCGAGCCTGTTCGCGACCGGCCTCACCGCGATGGTTCCGGAGGAGATGGCCGCATCGCTGACCCGGGACGCGGCCTTCCCCAAGCGCATGGGGAGACCCGAGGAGTTCGCGCGTCTCGCCCAGGCGATCTTCGAGACGCCGATGCTGAACGGCGGCACGATCCGGCTCGACGGCGGCCAGCGCTTCGCGCCCAGGTAGCCAGGGGCTGTGGACTAGAGGAACGCCGCCTCGAACAGGCGGAGGTGGCGCCAGGCGAGATCGGGCGGGATTCCGCCCACCATGGGATGAAGCACGGCGAGCGCGAAGTCCCCCGCCGCCTCGAGCTCCGCTTTGTACTCGTCAGGGGTCAGGATGCGGTACTGGCCGCGCGCGCGTAGCTCGTCGATGCTCTCCTGCGGCCGGTAGGTCGCCTCGACGTTCGCGGCCGCCTGCCAGGCCCCGTAGGCGTTCGTCTCGTGCAGGAAGTAGGGTCCGAGCTCGGACCACGCCGCGTCCGGAGCTTCGGCCAGGATCACGACGTCGCCTTGCCCGGTCATTCCCGGCCCCGGGTCGGGCTTGCCGAGCTCGAGGCACTCGTCGCGGTAGAACTGCCAGCACGCCGGCTCCGAGGGGATGAAGCCGTCGGCGATCCGCGCGGCCCGCCGCGCAGCAGCCTCGGACGTGCCGCCGAGCAGGAGCTTCGGCCCGCCGGACCGAGCGGGCCTCGGCCGAACCCGCACCGTCCGGCCCCGGAACTCGAAGCGTTCACCGGTCCAGGCGGCCCGCAGCGTGGCGACGGCTTCCCGCACCCTTGCGGGGCGTTCGGACAAGGCGACGCCGAACATCTCGAACTCGTTCTGCACGTAGCCACCGGCCAGGGTCAGATCCAGACGGCCGCCGCTCAGGAGGTCGACGACGGCGGCATCCTCGGCGAGGCGAAGCGGGTGGTAGAACGGCGCGATGAGGGCGTTGATCCCGACGCGGACGTTCGTCGTGCGCGCAGCGATCGCGGCCGCCAGCACCAGCGGGCTGGGCAGGTAGTCGTCATCGGAGCCGTGGTGCTCGGAGAGACCCACGAACAGGGCGCCCCGCTGATCGGCCCACTCGCACATGTCGAGCAGCGCGCGATAGCGGTCGGCCGTCGCGACACCGGCGAAGCCGGGGTTCCGGCAGTCGAAGCGGAGTCCGAAGATCACCCGTGCAGCTCTCGCTCGCGGACCCGGCTCAGCTTCGACCCATGAGCACCTTGGCGATCATCGTGGCGTTGGGGAACGAGCCCGTGATCCCGGAGCTCATGTAGCCGGCGTCGGTGATGAGCGTGACGCCGTTGATGGCGGACGCAGCGTCGCTGCACAGGAACAGCAGTGGGTACGCCTGTTCCATGGCGGTCGACGTCTGGATGCCGGCCTGCTCACGGAAGTCGGCTCCGAAACCGAGCCACAACTCCTTGTTCGCCTGCGCCAGCGGGGTATCCGTCGGACCCGGACAGATCGCATTGATCCGAATTCCCTTTCGCAGCAGCGGGAAGGCCTGGCTGGCCACGTAGGCGCAGACGGCCTGCTTCATCGCCATGTAGTTGGCCTTCTCGTGCTTCCCGACCCATTCGACGGCGTTGTCGAAGTCGGGCGTGTCGAGCAGCTCCTGCAGCTCGGACAGGTTCGCCTCCCAGCCGAGGCCGGCCGCCGAAGAGATGAATCCGATCGCCGCGCCACGGCCGAGCATGCCCGCATCGAGCATGCGATCGATCAGGTGGCGGTGGCCGATGAAGTTGATGCGCTCGATGCCAGGCGTTCCGTCGGCCACGCCGGCGCACGCGAGCAGGACGTGCACCGTTCCGCCGCACTCGTCGACGGCGGCATCGATGGACGCCTTCTCCGCCAGATCGACGCGGATGGCCTTGACGCCGCTGAGCGGCACCTTGGCGTAGTCCATCACGACGACCTCGGCGCCGGCATCCAGCGCCAGCTCGGCGGCGGCGGCCCCCATGCCGGTGGCGCCGCCCACGACGAGGACGCGCTTCCCGTCGAACCCGAATGCATCGAAGAGTGACATCGGAAGATCTCCCCCGTGGTCAGGCCGCGAAGCCGCGCGCCTTCAGGTCGATGATGCTCTCGCAACGATTTGGGGGCTGATTCTACTTCCAAGAAGCCTCGAGGTGCCAACTCGCCTGCGGCGTCGGGCACCCTGCGCGGCCGGCGTTTCGGCCCTGGCGGAGGTGAGCGCGTGAGCAAGAGCTATGCTGATCGAGGTCCTTGCGGTCGGAGGCTCCGTGCCCGCTGCCTACGAGCTCTTCTACTGGCCGAACATCCCCGGAAGGGGTGAGTTCGTGCGCCTGGTGCTCGAAGCCGCCGGCGCGGCCTACGCCGACGTCGGTCGGAAGCCCAAGGAACAGGGCGGCGGCTTCGAGGCGGTGCTCGCGTTCTACTCGGGCCGACACGCAGGCCATCCCGTCTTCGCTCCGCCCGTACTGAAGCACGGCGACTTCGTCCTCGCGCAGACCGCTGCGATCTGTCACTTCCTCGGTCGCAGGCATGGGCTCGCGCCGGGCGACGAAGCCGGCGAGGCGCACGCACTTGCGCTCGAGCTCACGATCGCCGATCTCGTCGACGAGGCCCACGACACCCATCATCCCATCAGTGCGGCCCTCTACTACGAGGACCAGGAGACCGCGGCGAAGCAGCGCGCCGCCCACTTCGTGGGCGAGCGTCTGCCGCGCTTCCTCGCCTACTTCGAGCGGGTGCTGGGACAAGGCGGGGGGGAAGCGCTGGCGGGGAACGATCTCTCGCACGCCGATCTTTCGCTCTTCCAGGCGCTCGAGGGTCTCGACTACGCGTTCCCGCGCGCCTTCGCGCAGGCGACCACGGCCACGCCGCGCGTTCTCTCGCTGCGCGAGCGCGTGCGGAGCCAGCCGCGGATCGCAGCGTATCTGGCGTCCGAGCGACGCGTGCCCTTCAACCAGGAAGGGATCTTCCGGCACTACGCGGAACTCGACGCGGGCTGAGGTCGCGCGCGACGGCCTCCTGCCGGACCTAACGGAGTACCTGTCCAGGGAGAGCGCCGCTGTGGCGTCCTTCCTCCAGGAGCACCACACCGTTCACGATCGTGGCGACGTATCCCTCGGCATCGACGACGTAGCGCTCGGTCTCGGCGGGGAAGTCGCGGGCGAGACGCGCGCTGTGAGCACACAGGCGGGTCGGGTCGATCACCAGCACGTCGGCCCAGGCGCCCTCTCGGAGGACTCCCCGGTTCTCGATGCCGTGGACGGTGGCCGGCATCAACGTGTTGCGCCAGACGGCGTGCTCGAGGCTCAGCGGATCGGGGACCCATTCGGTGAGGAGTCGCGTGGTGTAGTCGGCTCCGGTGAAGGACGCGAGATGGGCACCGCCGTCGGAGGAGCCCGGCATCACGATCGGGCTCTGTACGCTGGTGCGCACCACGTGCTCGATGAACTTGTCCGCGACCTCGCTGCGCCGGGTCTGCCAGCTCGTCTCGAGGTCCTCGGCCAGGCAGACGTCGAGGAAGACGTCGAGGGGATCGCCGCCGCGCTGCTCGGCGATCTCGACGACACTCATCCCGACGAGGCTCCCATGGGTCTCGTCCCGAACGGCTTCGACCTCGAGCCCCGCCCACTCGAAGGTCACCGCGCGGTTGGTCGGGTCGTCGAACTCCGCCAGCAGCCGGGCGCGCACGGCCGGGTCGGCCAGCGCCCGGGCGCGCTCGGCCCGCGGGCGCGTGAGGACATCGCGCCAGGCGGGCATCTCGTCGAAGACGAAGGTGTCGCTGAGCTTGAGGTGGAGCTCCAGACGGTTCGTCGTGAACATCGGATGGAGCCGTGCGCCCTCCTTCGCGAAGGCCTGCTCGCAGAAGTCGAGGGCTGCCTTCCAGCCCATGGGGTTCTCGCCACTGGGGACGAGGACGTTGAGCTCGATCGGGCGCCCCGACACGCGGTAGAGCTCGAGCAGCAGCCGGCGGTCGGGCTCGTCGTATCCGTGCCCGAAGCTGCGCGGGATGATCTCGATGGCTCCGCGATCGAACTCCGCCAGCACGGAGGCCAGCGCCAGGATCTCTTCGGCCGAGGCGAAGTTCGACGGCACCCCACGGCCATCCTCGCCGCAGTGGACGTCGATCTGGGAGGTGGAGAAGCCCAGGGCGCCCTCGCGCATGGCCTGGCGCACGAGATCCTGCATCCGGGCGATCTCATCGGGCGTCGCCT
>Ga0307429_1000782_pt1 | contig 17020 bp, 19 predicted proteins | sample SalMarWE160230MG_FD_202151 | JGI IMG/M metagenome (GOLD analysis project Ga0307429, IMG submission 202151) | Salt marsh sediment microbial communities from the Plum Island Ecosystem LTER, Massachusetts, United States - WE1603-230 | ecosystem: Environmental > Aquatic > Marine > Intertidal zone >...
TCTATTTGTGTGTGTGTATACTGCTTTCATAGGGACTGGACACGAAAAGATAGTAAACAATACTTAGTTTTTTTATACTGAGCCGATTAAGGCTCATACCTCTGGCAGGAGTTGAAAGACTCCTGCCTTTATTTTGTTGGACTTGACAGGGAAAAGTGATTGACAAGTTGGAATATACGAGTATAATAATAGTATCGAAAAGGAAGTTCAATATAGAGAATATGTTGATGCATATGGAGTTAACCAGAAATGTAGAAATCGGTTTATACGGCTTAACAATGGGGTCTTTATAATGATTATTAGTACGTATAAACTATGTTATGCCATGAAGTAATACATGATAGATAATGAATATCTTAATAAAAGAAATTCTTCATCCAAGGATTACAAGACACTGTGAAAAGCTTTTTTGCGATGGTCATTATAAACATGCTGCTTTTGAAGCGATGAAACAAGTTGAACTTGCCTTAAAAGAAAAATCTGGGATAAATGATAAATATGGAGTTAATCTTGTCTCGAGCCTTTTTGGTGAGCAAAAGGGATTAAAATTAAGGATTCCTTTTGGAGAAGATCTTCAGAAGCATGCTCATATATGGTTTAAAGGAGCCTTTTCATACCTAAGAAATTATGCTGCACACGATGGTAGTAAAATCAACAGAGATTCAAGTCTAAGAATAATGGTAATAGCTAGTGAATTATTGGAATTAATAGGTGCATCAGCCAAAAGTTTTATTGATATAGGTGGTATAAAAGGATTGGTTCAAGCCAATTTATTTAAGGATGAAGAATCAATTATAAAATTATTAAAAATACTTGATGGTTATCATCTGCCAGATCATGTCTGTGATGGATTTTATGAAGAATTAGCGAATAATGGATTTGGCGAAGATGAAGTAAGGGCATTAATAGAAGTAGGTTTAATTGAATATAAATCGCAAAAATACATTCCTCTGGAAGGTGGTATAGAAGATACATTTGATCCACCTGATGAGATTGGGTGGTTTGAATTAACACAAATGGGGAAAAAATTAGTAACGTAACATTTTCTTGGCATAACCATTGGCTCAACTTGACCGCAGGGGCTGTGCGGTTTTTTGAGTTTTGAAGCCCGCATCAATTTTTTGGTTATTCAAAGTCTGTGCCTCGCAATCTTGCGGCAAGTTAGCCAAAACGTTAGGGTTCAAAGAAACTCTACCGCTTGTTTTTATTCCCCACTTTATGCTTATTTTGGCAGCTGCCGGAGAGCGATATCGGAGATACGTTCCCCACCTACGCCCCACTTTGGCTGGATTTTGCAGCTGGATCACTGGGCGGCCAGAAGAATCTTTCCCCACCTGTCATCCACTAGTGAGGTATGGGGGAGAGTTGTGTTTCTATCTAATGAAAAAGGTTAGTCCTTTACTTTTTTGCCTTCACCGTACTCTGAAGTCTCCAGTTCGGGACGTTTTGCTTTAGTCTCCTGTTTGTTTTTGTTTGAATTGTTGCCTTTTTCGTGCACATCAAGGTCGGGGGTTTCTACAGTCTCATCATCCCCGTTGTCTGAAAAAATTTCATTATTGACTTCTTCTAGCATAATCATTACCTCCGTATTTTAAGATTATGGCGCTTGGCACCAAAGATATGTAGTATACATTATAATAAATATGATAAACCCAATCACAGAATATTTTACCCATCGGTACCCTAGTTTAAAACTCTCTTTTTCTTCATCTGTAACAATACGATTATCTTTATAAGCCTCTCTGTTCATATCCCCTAATGATTTATAAAGTTTCGAAAGCTTTATACTCTTGTCCTCAAAAAAATTTAACATTTCTTTATTAAGTGGCATTATTTTCCTCTTCTCGGTTTGAAATGTTTTAAAAAGAATTACCCAAGAGAAGATAAAACATAAAAGCAAAAGAACACTAAGTACCGATAAAAACCCTTTTATAAAATTATCGGGAGGAAACACCTCATTCAAAACATGCTTCCACAAAAAACCATAAATAGCTAATATTAGTGAAAAAGCAGTAAGGCAATGTAAAGCCTTTTCTTCAATTCTCTCATATCTGTCCTCTTCTCTGTTGTAAATCTCTTTGCTATAATTATAAAATAATTCCCATCTCTTTTCTTCTTTATTAGGAGGTAAATTTTTGTTTGTTTCTTCTTTTTTTCTCATTAAAACAATTCTCCCGGTTTAGGTTCTTTCTTTTTTCTGTATTTATAGTATACGTTGAGAGTGGGGGAGATGTCATATGGTTTTTGTTTCTCAGATAATACTTTGTAAACTATATTTAGAGTATTTGTCAGGAGTAAGGGAAAAGTCAAGGTGATATTTATGTTTCTTTTTAGTTTTCATAATCGTTCCGGCTAATTTAAAGTAAATATTTATAAGCTTCTTTTAAAAGACTCTTTGTTGTCAAGGTTTAAATTTTTGGTTGTTATCCCCTGTATAAATTTTGTCATAGACCGTTTTTCTTTATTCATTTCTTCTGTTACTCTTTTTAACGAATTTTGTTTACTAAGAAAATTTTTTAGTTTACTGTTTGGAAGCAAGGGGATTTTGATTCTACATAATTGACCATATGTTAAATTTGCTCTTACCGCTCCACATTTCGTATCATAAGCTTCAATAACTTTCTTATATGGTTTTGATTTTAAGAGATGTAAAATATATTCTGGTGGGACTCTTTCATCTGTTGACTTAAAAACAATATATATACCAGGAACATAACCTTCGCTTGTTTCTTTGTCAACTATTCCTATTGATCCAACATTTACCCTATGAGGATTATAGGCTAAGTATTTTTCTTCTGTTTTTTTATATTTTTGTTTTATATCACTGCCCTTAATAATTTCGTTTTCAAATACACCAATTTTATTGTTTACTCCCAGTATTACAAATTCTTCGTCAGGATAGTCACTTAATTGTACTTTATTGTTAAACTCTTCAATATATTTGCCTAAGTAATCCGTTTTATACTTCGAATCGGGGTATACTTCTATATAATCATATACCCATAAGGAATATTTGTTTTTCTTTATTATATCATTACTAACTATACAAGATGTTATTTCCTGTGAGTTTTCCTGTGAATTGAAAGCGTCTAACATAAACGGTATGTCGTTTTTCTTAATACTTTTTTTTCTGGCTGATAATGTATGACCAACATTATTAATTACATAAAAAAAAGTAGAATTTCGCTTACCTGCTTTTTCAAAATATATAATGTTAGTTTTTGTAGGAGTGTACGGTACAAATAATTTTCTAGGCAGAGATACAATTGAAAAGTTGTTAGCGTTTTTCATTATATATCTTCTCACATCTCCAACACCACCACCTTTACTCAAAAAGTCTTCCTTTATTAAAATAGCTGCGCGTCCATTTTCTTTTAGACTATCAAAACAATGCATAATAGCCATAGCATCACCGTTAGTAGACGATACAGGATAAAGATTACCATATCTTGTTTTTTGTGAGTATGGGGGATTTGTCAATACAATCTCAAATTTCCCGGTTTTGGGGTTCGAAAAACTGTCTTCCTTAACAATATTATTGTGCCCATCTCCGAATAAAATCATATTCATTTTAGCAATTCTAGCATTAGCTGTTATTTCGGATCCGTAAACTGTTTCTTCTTTTAGCATTTTATTTAAATCGCTATTCACTTTCATTCTCATTTTTAGATATTTAAAAGATTCTATTAAGAAGCCTCCTGTGCCGCAGAATGGGTCGTAGATTTTTTCACCTATTTTAGGATTTACCATGCTTACCATCGTTCTAACTATATTTCTTGGTGTAAAATATTCACCTAAATCTTTAATACTCAGACCCTGATAAGCATTTTTTAAAAAATATTCAAAGGCGTCTCCTTTTATATCTGTATCAGCAGCTGTTAACCTCAATTGTTCATCAGATAATTCGTCAATGATGTCTTTTAGGATATCTTGGTTTTCGATTGGTAGAGACCCACTAAAAATAGAGCCATATTGTTCATTCATAGTTTTCCAAACAACATCTTTCATATACAAATATAAATCAGGAGCATTTTTATCTTTAAAATTTGACCATCTTATATGATCTGGAATTGGAGCAGGTTCATTTGCATGAAGTCTTAATTCACATATTTCGTCCATTATTTTTAAAAAAAGTATATCTGAAAAGGCTCCAAATCTTTCCAATCCTGCTTGTAACCCAGCTTCTCTTAATAGATTAGAAGCTTTTTTAAATATCTTTATAAGTTCTTCACGTGAATATTGTATATGAGCAGGTGCAGATAAAATTTCTGAACCTTCTTTCGCAAATCTTAGAGCCGTATAATGGTCTACAAATTGCCTTACGTCTTCTCCATCTATCTTTAGATTTCTGCCATTGTGGAGGTACCTTGTTTCTATATAGGTGTCATTGTAAGCGAAAATCAAAGGTGCATTTAGAGGCTTTGCATATTTTTCCTCTGCTTCATCTAAAACTTTATCTAATGTTTTATTAGGTCTTTTGGCTTCAATAATACCAATTGGAGTGTTCGTATTAAATTCATACAAAACAAAGTCCGGGATTTTCCCTTTTAATTTCTCTTTTTCTTTATCAGTTTTGGTCCGTTGTTGGGTAACATTATTTAAGGAATCTTTTTCATCAATAACCCAACCTAAATTCTCTAGCTGAGTCAGAATTGAAAATGTTACAGAGGCTTCAAGTCTTTTTGTATACATTTAAATAATATCCCCTCCCGTAAATTAATGTTAAGCTTACCAAGTCCGGATTCGTTGCGTTAGATTTAAATGGATGATCGATCTAAATTGAGTTTAAGTTTCCATCCGGGATATATTCTCTTGTTATCTCAAGATTGGTATAGATCTAAATTGCTCTTTCCACTCGGACACTTTTTGACCTCCTTAATTCCTTACAGGATACATGCTTTTTGCCTTAAAATCAAGGGTGTTTTTGTATTGGTTGGGTTCTTGAAACGTCTATACGGGCTTATATGAAAGCGTGTTTTTGTGTTTATTGTTCTTTCTCCTTGTTTGGGGGTTTAAAGCCTATTTCGGTTTTTTCTCTCTTAAGAATTTCTTTTACCAGGCTAAGATAATCCTTTGCTCCGTGAGAACGAGGAGCGTAGGAAAAAACACTCTGTCCGTTTGCGCTTGCTTCTGCAAGAGAAACGTTGACCCTGATCGGCGTGGAGAAAAGGTTTTTCTTGAGTTCTTTTCGCTGTTCGATTATAAACTTAATTTCCCCCGTGATATTGCGGCGTGTATCGAACAACGTCAAGAGCATACCCATAAGTGAAAGATCACTAAAATCTCTAATCAATGCGAGCAACGAATCTAATCCCTGGAGTGCAAACGGCTCAGCCTGGATGGGGATTAAAACCTCCTTCGCAAAAGTAAAGGCGTTCCAGGTTAATACCCCAAGAGAGGGAGGGCAGTCGATTAATATATAATCGTAATAATCCTGGGGAATTTCAAGCAAAGCATTCTTTAAAAATACATCACTGTTACGTTTTACGATCAGAGAACCCTCTAACTCTGCCAACTTAATTGAGGCTGGGGCTAAATGTACCCCTTCTGTCTCAAGGATTACTTCCCGGATATCCCTGCCGTTTTCAAGTACCTCATAAAGACTGTCTTTAGGGGTAAGCTCGTAAATCTTTTTCCCTAACAAATGGTAGGTTAAGTTACTTTGAGGATCAAGGTCAATCAATAAAACCTTTTTCCCAAGTTTTGCTAATCCAACCCCAATGTTGACTACGGTGGTAGTTTTCCCAACCCCACCTTTTTGGTTTGCTATCGCAATTATATTTTTAGTAAGTCTCATGCGACATCTCTCTCTCAGCGTTCATTACTGTGATAAAATACCGGGCGGGGTTTTCTATGTTGCCGGTTCGCATTCGGTCAGCCACATAAGACGCAACTTCCCTGATCGATCCTTCAGCTATTCCATCTTTTAAAGAATTTACAATAAACCCTCTCAACCCTTTATCATTTTTTACCATTATCTTTTCGCATATTTCGTCAATAAAGATATCTGTTTTTGAGGTCTTTTGAGGATTAAACAGACTCGGTTGCCGGTGGTCTTTTTCAAACTTTGCCTGTTCCTCGGTAGGAGCGTAATCAACAAAAAATTTCAACCATTCAACTTTCATTCCAAATTTTTGAGTAATTTTATAGCTCACATAAAGGTCTGTTTTTTCGTTGATTTCTTTTATCGCGGGGTTGATAACCCTACGTTTTAATTGAGCAAAATCAGAATATTTGTTTTCAACCCCCATTAATTCTCTAAAGTCCTCAATTGATATCTCCGGAAATTCTGCGGGGGGAGAATAGTTTTTCACGTTTTCAAAAAGCACTATCGCGTATTTGCTTTTTAGCCCTTTAATAACTTTTAAGTCAAGAAGGCAAAACATTTCCGGGTTTAAAATTGTCCTTATCACTGTAGGAGGAAAAGCGTACATGAGTTTTTTTGTTTCTTTGTCTATTCGTGCTTCGGAGATTAAATTAAAAAACCCTCTTATTCCCTTCTTGTTTTTTTTGAGAATGTTGTAATGTACCTGAACCTTTGCCAATTTACTAAGCTCTTCTATCAAATCTTTGTTTTTCCAATCCAGTCCGCACAATTCTTTCACCTGCGGGGCTGGAAGGTAAAATACATTAGGATATTCAACATCTGTGTTTCTGACTTTCCGATTTTTGAGTTCCCTTTGAGCGAGATACAAGAGAGAGTTATACGCTTTACGCTGCGCCTCAGTTAAATTGCCTCCAATCTGTACAACCTCTGTTGCTTTTTTTAACTCCTTCTTTTTCAATTCATCTGGTAGTTTTTGCTCCAATTTTCCCTCCTTAGTTTTCCACATTATATCCTGACTTAACTATTTGTCAAGTGTCAGGATAAGGGGGGTCAAATGTCAGGATAAGGGGGGTCAAATGTCAGGATAAGGGGGGTCAAATGTCAGGATACCCCCATTCAAACCTTTGCAATTAAAGAACCCTGGAAACCTAAAGTTTTAAAGCTTTAAAGTATATATACAACGTAGTGTAAAAAATGAATGTGGAAAACTTAATTTTTTAGTCTTTAATATCAAAAAACAACGTTCTACGAACAACGATTTTTATAATTAATTCAGGATAAGGAAAAACTAAAAAAAACCAAGCAGAGCCTTAAATAGTACATTCTTTTCTTCCGATTAATAAGGTCATTTATCTTTACGTTATTTGTTGAAATTATCCCAACACACTACCATTAAAACCTACGGTTTTGCAAAATGTCAACCAAAAATCGAGGTGTTAAACATAGGGTTAAGCCGGAGAAATCGATTGTGACGTTCCTGTATAGGCGGTTTTTTGGGGGGTTGACATTGTAATGCCTACACATATAATTGTTATATGTGTAGGCTATTAAGCAAGCGTCGGAAAATGTCGAACATACAACCCTTACGGGTTGCATGTTTTCCGTTTTCCTGCTTGTTGGGGGTGTACCCCCAAACCCCTGGGCAGACCGGAGGTCTGTGTGAAGCATAATAAGCGAATAGGTATTCGCTTAAGCGAGATACAGCGGAGAAGAGTCAGGGAAGGAGCGGAGTCGGAGAGTGTGAACATTTCGCAATACATTCGAGACCGAATGTTTGCTCCAAAGAAAGATCTCTCCGATATCGCATATCAGCTTCACAGAATCGGAGTCAATCTCAACCAAATTGCCAAAGGGGTAAACGTGGGAGACGGAGTTGATCCGGATGAGTTGGGGAAAGTTGTCGGCGAAATCTACAAAGAGATCAAGAGAGTGAGGGGAGTAATATGATCATCAAAACAATCCGGCAGGGATCGTCAGGAGGCGGATCAGGGAGAGAGCAATATCTTACAAAAAACAACCGGCAGGAATGGAGCTATCAAAACTTTCAAGAAAGACGAACTTTGACCGGTTTAAGCCGGGAGCAGTTCGGCGATGACAAAAACAAACACTTCATTGTCTCATTTCCGAAAGATATCGAACTCTCCGGAGGCCACAGGGAGGCGGTCCGGGATTTTTGGTCCGAGAAGTTCAATGATCGATATTTAAAAATAGTACAGCATGAAAACCATTTTCACGTACTTTTATCGAGAAGTCAGAGAGACGGGAATCTCCTCGATATGAAAAGGAGTGAGTATATGAAGATGGGCAAAGACTGGCATGATTTACTCAGAGCAAAAAAATTAGTACCCGAGAAGTATTATCCTGTCATGGACAAATTCGGAGAGAAGAGAGAAGCGGTATTGAGTAAATGGCAACATCAATCTTACGAAAGAGTCAATTCCATGGCAAAGGATCATAACGTCAATATGAGTAATGTTGAAAGTTTTAAAGGAGCAGCTAAGGCGATAGGAGAAAGAACAAGGGATCTTCTTAACGAGGGAAGACTCACAGAGACGAAGAACTTACTCAGAGCCACAGGTGCGGATCTCACCAGGGTAACGACCAACGCAGGGAGAGAAAGAGTTTATGTCAAATTTAAAAACTTCAAAGGGAAAGAGGTAAAAGTTAGACTTGACCGATTGAATCCACTCGCAAAGGAAAAAGTAAGCGGGCTTTTAAAGGAATGGGAAAAGGTTAAGCAGGAGTTAAGAGAAAAAGAAACAACCAGGGTAAAGATACGAGAAGAAGCGAAAACAGAGTTTAAAGATCAGAAAGAAAAAATACGAGAGGTAAGAGGACTTGAGAGAAAAATCGAATACGACATCGATAGGGCAGAATACAAAATAAAATTTTTAAAGGGTCAGTTGATAGAAAAAAACAGAGCAAAAATAGAAGAGAAAGAAGAAGACCTCTTGAAACTCAAAACAGAATTTAAAACAGCAAAGAAAAATCTTGATACTTCAAAACTCAACACTGTGCTTAAAGGTGCTGCTTTATTAACAAAAGAACTTGGAGAGTTAGCCAAGGGGCTTGATCTTGATATTGGTATTGGTCGAGGAATACCGGGGATTTAAATGGAATTTAAGAGAATTTTTATTGCTGGTTTTTGGATAGGATTAATTTCTTTTGTAGGTTTTTTTCTTTTTTGGTTTATTCCGGACACGGTTGCCTATCCGAACACAGCTATCGATAGGATCCCTGACCTATTAGTACAATCCGGTAAAGTATCTTTTGTCTTTTTCCTTTTTGGAATTGTAGTCGGAATAGTGAGAGTTTTTGTTCATTCGATTGAAAGCGAAGTCGAAAAGCGAGTGATAGAAAGAAAGAGAGAATTGGTCGAGGAATACAGGAAGAAAATTTCAAAAGTCAAAGAGCGAGAGGGGGCGCTCGAGGAAAAAGAAAAAAACCTAAAAACGAGAGAAGGGGATGTTGAGGAGATTCTTTTCCGGAAGCGATTACAGGGAGAGGACAACGATTAAAAAGCAGGCCCCCAAAGGGACCTGCTGTCGCATGTACGTACTAGACGCACAATCAATAATATAGTCAAAAAGCTTTTTTTTGCAAGGAGAGAACCTCGTTAAATAAAGCCATTTGATAAGAGTTAGTTTTTTAATTATAATTAAAAAGGAGGTCGCATGTACGTTAAAGGAGAAAAGGGGAGTAAAGATAGGTGGTATATTGGATATGCTATGATAACTACAACAGAAGAAGGGTTAATTATTGAGGTGCAGAGATGGTCTTACTGGTGTAAGAAGTTTGGTGTTACGAAAGCCGGTAATTTTGTTATGAGAGGGACAATAAGGCGAGTAGGGGGGATTTATACGGATTTAAGTAAGTCTTACAACGTAAAAGTTTTAGTCAAGAAGATATCGAAGTCTTAACGGGGAAAATTAAGTTGGTTATTTGCTTTTTAAAATGTCGCATTAAAAAGCTTGAAAGTCAAGGGGTTTGATGTTATATAAAAGCCCTATAAAGCTTGGGATTAAAGAGTTTAAGGGGTTGACTTTTACTTTTGGAGGTTTAAATTTTTTGAAAGGAGGTTATTATGATCAAAAAACTTTTTTTTATTTTGTTAGTTTGCTCTGTAGTATATGGCCAAGACTGGTGGGATGAAGCTCAAATAATGTTTGAGGAGTACAAGGAAAATTTATACGAAAGCGGTGGAGCTTTGTATTCCTGGGAAGACGTTATGAATACAGATGACAGATTTCGTCATCAGATGGGTGCGGGATTCGTACCTCCTTCAAGCAAGACATATAACGTGGCGCGGGCTCATCTTGACCTGGACGCTGATCTGGGCTGTAAAGGAATTTTCGTGCATTCCGATTTTAACCAGTTTTTTGATGACGAGGCACTGGTGAATTGGTCGACGAGCTTTATAGAGAATACTCTTTGGAACCAGTTGATTTTTGCTCTGTATTCCAGTAACACCTGGGGACAGTTACAGACTTTTATGCAGGACTACGGTCTTAAAAATCTCCAGTTGTCAGCAGATAGATGTAATGACGCGGAACTAAAAGCAATGGTTCAGGATCCTATCTATCAAGCAATGTCATGGAGTCAAAAACTCTGTGTAAACGGAAAGATGACAGGAGGATCAAGTTATCCGGAAGCTGTGAGTTGGTGTAAGAGTAGGGCAGCCGATGCGGCTCTCGGTAATGATCCGGCGGCGAGCGCTGCGGAAATTAAAAATTGTTATGAAATTACAGATTGTGCTGGGGACGAGCAGTTCCTAAAGGCTCTGCTTGGTTATCATGAGTTAGTCTCGGCCATGAAGGTTGTAGAAGGGGGGAGTAAAAGAGTTCTCCGCTACGAATACAATCCTCCATCGATGGACATAAACGAGTTAATTGATAGTTTAAACGTGCTTAATTCCGCTTATTATGACTCTGTTGTGGCTATATTTAATAACGAAATGCCCGGAAGTGAATCCGAATTGTATTCAAAACTGGAAAGGTACATTAAATACTTGTCGCCCCCTGGGGCCCCTGTCGACGCGGACGCGATTAAACAAGCTTCTCTCTCAAGCCCCTTTGAAAGAGGGTCTTTGAAAACGCAAATCGTGAGTGTGGGATCCTATTCGGCGGCAATGTATCTTTTGAACAGGCTTGAAAATTTTATTCATTCCTGCGTGGGGTCGGACTTTAGGGTTAATGAAGAGGAAATCCAAAGGTACAAGGAAAGAGTGAGTTTCCTGAGAAAGCAAATGGATCATTTATATAATAGCTATACGGTTATCAATGGGTTTTCTTCTTCAATTAATGACGCCGCGGGGTATCTTACGTCAAGAGCGACAGGCAGGTATATACAGCAAGTAGAGAGAAACGCCAATAGAATTGGAAGCGCTAATCCGGTTTACGGAATTCCAAGCAGAGGAAGATAAGTATGCTGTATTTAATTCTATTGGTCTCGGTACAAAAGGAGGAAGTATGAGAAAAAATGTTTTTTATGTCTTCCTCGGAGCAGTCTTAATTATCGTTTTCTTGGCATCCTGTTCAGATAGTTCTACAGGTCCGGAGGAAGAAGATGTAGAGTTTGTAAGAGACTTTCATTTAATTGTTTCTTCTGGAGAAGGCATTTTGGAGTATTTGCCGGATACTCTCGCGTACATCGATAGCGCGATTGCCATACTTAATGTTGCCCAGGCTGGTGCTGCAGGGATAGATCCGGATACAGCAGATATAATGCATACTTGTACAAAGGGATATATTCTGAAAGCGGATTTAGGGAGCGCAAACGAAGAAAGAGAGGTTACTGACCCTGGAGAAAAAATATTTTCGATTGCTTACCCAAAAGATCTGCCTTGGGGGGAACAAGCAGCAATAGCAGATATTGAAATATTTGTTAGGCCTTTGGATACTACGTACTATTTTGAAGATGGAAGGATTGGAACTTTTTTTAGTATCTTCTACGGGGCTGACACAACAGTCGAACACGGTATACAAACTAAAATTTACAATTATGGGTCCGTTATTGAAATCGCACCCAGTGCAGGGACAGGATATTCAATCAGAAATTAAAGTGAGGTGATTATGAATTTTTTTAAAGTGCTTGGAAATATTTTTCTTGTTATTTTGAAGATAATAGGGGGGATGGCTAAGGGGCTTTTTTGTATAGGTGGTATACTCGGGATCAGTAGTTTTCTAGGCCCAAAAGAATAAAGAGAAGGGGGGCTCTCTCCCCCCTTCTTTATGCACAATGGCTTTTAAAAAAAACGAACACCGTATATGCCGGAGAAGAGCACTCAGACCCTCTCAAACAAAAATACAGCCCTCTGGAGTCGGTTCTTCGCACTCAACCCACCTCTTTACCGAGATAAATTTTGTGAAGCTTACCTTTAATCTTTTTATAGGCGCTGAAGTATGGTCCATATTCCTTACCTTTAATCTTTTTGTATTCCGCTCTGATAGTCCAATTCTGTAACTTTTTTGATAGATTTTTCTGTAACTTTTTTGGTGTCCTTTTTTTTGCCTTCTTTGAAGATGATTTGAAGTGCTTATGTAGACTGGCAACGTTTTCATGAAATTCTTCATTATCATCCATCCATGGATGATATCCGATTCTTGATTTTTTCTTCTCCGTTCTTTTTATGGGTTTCTTCTTGTTGAGTTTTACTTTTTTTCGGTAACTTTTTTGGTGTCCTTTTTTGTCAGGTTTTTCTGTAACCATAATTCAACATAATAGTTAGTGGGGGAGATGTCAAGGGGGTTTAACGAGTTTTTGAGTTTATAGGGTTTATTGGGTTTGTGGAGTTAAATAACTTACCAATCCAACGGAAAAAGTGTTTGACATTTTGAAATATTCGCGTATAATGTTAGTATCAAAAAAAAGGAGGAGTTATGAAGAAAATATTGGCAATTGGAATGTGTTTGTCGCTCGTGTTTGTATCCTGTGCTACCACAACATCATCCCTGGCAATGCAGGATGAAGAATATGCTACTGGCGTTATACAGGGACAAGCGGATGGTGGATCTGGTCTTTCTACGGGGTGGTGTGGTTCGGGCTGTTTATTTGGCCCTTTTGGTATACTGGCTGCTGCTGTCGTGCCAGCAAGCTCGCCTCCTCCGGCGACAACAATAGCGCTCAGTGGCAAGAGCGAGAAGTATAGGCTTGGATATACCGAGGGTTACCAAAAAGCATCCAACTCCAAGATGATTCGTTCGGCACTTGTTGGATGGCTTATTTGGCTTCCTATTGGGTTATCCTTGGCATTGTCAGCAGAATGAATGAGTAAAAAATAGAGGTTTAGAGCTGGTCTTTTTCAAGAAAGATTGGGGAAAAGGAAGTGCAATATAGAGAATATGTTGACGTGTATGGAGTTAACCAGAAATATTGAAATCGGTTTATACGGCTTAAGAGGAAAGTATTTGTGACTAGAATTAATACATATAAACTATGTTAGTGAAGGAGAAAAGAGATGATCTTTTTTAAACGTCTACTTGCTGCCGCCATTCTTGGTGCTGCAGGACTCTTTGGGGCAAGCGCATTACTGGAAAACCCTAAAATTGTTATTATTATTGGTATTATTAGTATAATTACGGGCTGGAATTTACCGCGTGACGCCGCAGACAAAACCGCAGACAAAATAGTGTCTGCAACAGAAGATTCTCTATCTGGTCCTAATCGAAATCCATTAGTAACGCTTCTATTATGGTTAGTTATGTTTGCAATCTTAGCCTTGGGGCTGATTGCCCTTGCTATGTTTATAAAAGGTTTGAGGTAGAAAGTTTATTTCATTATATTTCGCTACCAATCGCATGCACCGGATGCTAAAATGAAAGACCAAAAAGAAATGGTGACTCAGGGAAATGGAGGAAAATTGTCATGCAATCAGAATTTAGACTTAACAAGAAAAAAAATCTTATACTGGCACTAACTATAATAATATTATTAGCATTTTGTGACAAAGTGAGAGAAAAAATACCGGCTAGAATTCAGAAAGACATTTCTTGGAGAGGCAATGTCAAAAAAGTTTATTCGGAAGAAAAACCCTCTTATCCCAGTGCTGACGAATATGCCAGTAATGATATAGAAACTCCTTCAAGAATTCGAAAGGAATCCATTGAGGGGAAGTGGTACATGTGTTATCTTAGCGGGGTGAACGTATGTGCAGAGGACGGTGTTATTGTAATTAAGCAGAGCGGTCGCGAAATTACATTCAGCTCATTGCTATGTGAAGATTGCAGGGATCAAGAAACTGGGCACCAAAGGCTTAGTTGGACGGGTACCTATGAGAAAGGCATTCTAAAAGCAACAAGCTTATGCACCCACAGTTATACTCTTGGTGACATACAGTATACAGACAATATTCGATACAAGCTATACGCACTACTATTATATCCCACCGGCGAATTTGAGGGTCATATAGAGTTGACAGAGAAAGTAGTAGAAGAGGGCAGCATTGTGGGTGTCAATGAATACAAAAGTTTTGTGAGAATTACACGTTATTTCGATTGACGGCGACGGCATTCGCGGAAATGGGCATATTAAGTGACTCGTTCGATTGCTACACGACTAAAAGGAATTGTATATAAGCGCAACGGTAAGCTTTGTTGGGTGAAGATGAGTCACACTATATGTCAAGGAAAAGGGAGAACACTATGAAAGAAAATCTCAAGTATACAATGAATTGCTCTTTTAGTGACTTAGGCAAAGATAATGGTAGGAGTACCAATATCTTTACCGAAAGAAGAATGAGGTTCTTTTAACTTAATGGAGGTAAATAAAATGAATAGAGTAACGCTTTTAGTGCTTTTTATAATTTCGGTTATTTTACTTCCAGAATCTGTAGCATCTCAATGGTATGCTGGGAAATGGGATACGCGATTGTGGTATTCGGATTATCACCCTTTGACTGTAGTCATCCGACTCGAAGCAATTGATGCACATACACTACTTCCGATTAAAGGTGCGCAGGTAACCTTAGAAGGAGAATATATTGAAGAGCATGTTGAACGCGGTCAAGTCACAAGAAAACAAATGAGACATTGGGAATCTTCAGCTTTCACGGAAGAAAGAGGAGTTGCTGTTATCTCACTTTTATGGCAAAAAGATTATCCATGGAGTATCGGGCCACCTCGCATACAAACAGACTTTGGATGGCGATATGCCGATTCTTGGATTACACCATTAGACGATGTTGAGAAGGTCCGTACATTACTAGTCCGCCATCCTAGATATCGCGGATTCACCCTTTCTTTTGATTTTAACCATATCCTGCAGGTTGGTCAACGTGAAGGTAGTACTGGCCAAACAACAGAAATATGTAAGCGATTCAATAGAACGTGGAGTAAGGAAATTGAGAGACCGGATGTTCATTTATGCGTCCTTAACGTTGATGGTCAAATAAGTAGTCAAGAGCAACATACATCTACTGGGATAGAGTTATTCGAGGCAGTTCGCCTTAAGGATTGTGGTAATACTTCCGAACCCTATGTGGGACCGTATCTCTTATATAATATTCGTGTAGAATTGCAACCGATTAGCAGACGTTAGAAATAGCTTTTAGTTATATCTAAAGTATACGCTAAGAGTAGGGGAGATGTCAAGATTCGCTTCTGTTTTCTTTCTGCTCTTGACAGAGGATAGAAAGGGCTGCATTATTGTAAACTACAATACTTAGTTTTTTTATACTGAGCCGACTAAGGCTCATATCTCCGGCGGGAGTTTTTGCTCCTGCCACTTTTTTTGTCCACCACTTTATGCTTATTTTAGCAGCTGCCGGAGAGGGATATCGGAGATATGTTCCCCACCTAAGCCCCACTTTGGCCGGATTTGGCAGCTGGATCACTGGGCGGCCAGAAGAATCTTTCCCCACCTGTCATCCACTTTTGGGTTTTAAGTAGGGGAGACCTGAGGGAGTTGTCGAGGGGTTATTTGGTCTTTAGTCGGAAAAGTGTTTGACATTTTGGAATATTCTCGTATAATTATTAAGAGGAAGGAGGTTTAAAATGAGAAAATCACTAATTTTTTTAGCGTTTTTTTTAATTGCTATTTTCGTATTCTTTAGTTGTGAAAAAAATCCCACAGAAAGTACTGTAGATGTGCCTGAAGTGACAACCGGCGAGGTTAGTGAAATAACGCAAACAACCGCGCAATGCGGTGGGAATATTACCTCTGATGGCGGTGCAACTGTAACCGCCCGTGGGGTATGCTGGAGTACCGGTCAAAATCCTACGGTAGCAGATGACATAACTAATGATGGTACAGGGGCGGGCACTTACACTAGCAATATTATAGGTTTGACAGCAGAAACTACCTATTATGTAAGGGCTTATGCCACCAACAGTGCAGGCACAGGTTATGGCAGCGCTATGTCATTTACAACAAAAGAAGCCATCCAAACAGGAACAGTAACCGACATTGATGGCAATACGTATCAAACAGTGAAAATCGGTAACCAATGGTGGATGGCGGAAAATCTGAAAGTAACACATTACCGAAATGGAAATACGATACCAAATGTCACCGATGCCACAGAATGGGAAAATCTGAATACCGGTGCCTACTGCAATTATGATAACGATGCTAGCAATGCGACCACTTATGGCAGTCTCTACAATTGGTATGCAGTAAACAACAACCGTAATATCGCGCCCGCAGGCTGGCATGTTCCGAGTGATGCCGAATGGAAGATACTCGAGATGTACCTTGGTATGAGCCAGTCGGAAGCTGATGATACAGGCTGGCGTGGAACAGATGAAGGCGGTAAACTGAAAGAAGCCGGAACGGAACATTGGAACAGTCCTAACACCGGCGCCACTAACGAAAGCGGTTTTTCCTCTTTGCCGGGTGGTTACCGCAATCACGATGGCACCTACGACTATATTAGTATCCTCGCCTTCTTTTGGTCTTCTACGGAGTACAGTAGTATCGGCGCGTGGCGCCGGCACTTGCACTACGATACTTCAAGAGTCCACCGCGACCACGCCAGTAAGCGTAGTGGGTTCTCAGTTCGTTGTGTCAGGGATTGACTATTTGTCTATTTGTGTGTGTGTATACTGCTTTCATAGGGACTGGACACGAAAAGATAGTAAACAATACTTAGTTTTTTTATACTGAGCCGATTAAGGCTCATACCTCTGGCAGGAGTTGAAAGACTCCTGCCAATTTTTTGTTCCCCACTTTATGCTTAAACTGGTGGTTACTTTACTT
>Ga0307429_1000783_pt1 | contig 17016 bp, 15 predicted proteins | sample SalMarWE160230MG_FD_202151 | JGI IMG/M metagenome (GOLD analysis project Ga0307429, IMG submission 202151) | Salt marsh sediment microbial communities from the Plum Island Ecosystem LTER, Massachusetts, United States - WE1603-230 | ecosystem: Environmental > Aquatic > Marine > Intertidal zone >...
CACACAGGATTCCCACTAGAATACGCCTCCGCTCCAAATTCTCCGCCACGCCCCCCGCAACGACTCCAGCAATTAATACGGCTAGCCAGAGGATTACGGTTGGTGAGAGGAAGTAAGGAGAAAATAAGCTTATTCCCATCTTCCATTGCAAGCCAGCGACAAGCGTCACCATGATGAAGCCTATCAGTACGCCCCACTTCAAACCTTTTATCCTTTGCATGTTCCGTTTCTACGGTACGCGAACGTATGAGACATATCCATTACTATCATAGAGGCTATCCTCTGTACTAATGTAACAATAATCCTCGTAAACTGTGTATCCCTTGTCTATTGCCCACAAACACAGTGAATGCTCTGTCCATTCCTCCCAAGCTCCAGTACCCCAATAATCATAATGGACAGTCCCTATCACAAAGTAACCAAGGTGCACATCATAAAAATAGTCCTCCGGGTATGGTGCGTAAACTCTCATATGTCTACCTTCAGGCAACAATTCACGTTCACGCGTTCCTCTGTCCTGGTCATACTCCCAACCAGTGGTAAAGGTGTCATCATTGAGCCTGTCATACCTCTTAAAATGTATCGCGGTTGACCCCCAGTATATAGCCTTAACTTTATCCACCTCTGCATTCTGGTAGAATAACATGGACACAGCATGTTCTCTTTCAGATGTGGTCGTCCCACCAACTTGGTCAAAATTCCAGAATTTTTCGCCTTCGTCGAGGGTGCTAATCACATCGATCTTCCCATCGCTTCCACCCACATTGGACTGCAACACTTTCAGCTGCGGAGGATTGGAGGCAGTCATCACCTGGTCTTGCCCCCCGACGAGCATGTCAATTTCATCGACTATAGTTGGATGGCCGCTCGTTTCCGATCGACAAGTCGAGCCGCCTCCAGATGGAACTTTTCCTTCGCTATCAATTATCCAAATCGGCTGTCCGGGTTCTACAATATCTTGAATTTTTAAACAAGAGTAAAGTCCACCTTGCTTCAGGGTCCCCAGGATCCACACTTTCTTGCCAACATAGGTACTTAAATCAACGCGATCACTTTCGAGCCTATGGTAAATCCTACCGTCCTTTCCCACTAAAACAGCCTCCCCATCTTCAGATTGAATGTAACCAATAAAACCCAACTCTGTGCCTTCTTCCAGTCGCAGGCTTTCTCCCAGAATTGGAAGGGCTTTTCCAATTCTAAACTCCAGAACTACGTCTTTGCCCGCTTGAACGAGGACTTCGTAAGTTTCGGGAATTTCTCCATAATCCACTGCGCCTGCACTAATTTCCCATAAGCCCTCCTCGTGTATGGGAAGCGGTGTGAGTCCATTACCCGCTATCAGCTTAAAGGAATCTTGAAGGATTTCTGAATTTTCATCCTTTGGAACTCGGCCACCGTATATGGTCACGTTATCACCCTCTCTTAGCCCAGTGACTTCGACAAAAACTGTGACAGTCGGTGATGGATAAGCTTTACCCGCCCCTTGAGCCTGACCAAAAGGAATATCCGCTACGATAAAAGCCAAGACAACTAATAAAACAATCAATCCTCTTTTCATGCCAGCCTCCTTTGTTTTTCTTTGCCGATTATTTCCTGTTCAATCACTTCATGTGTTACTATATTAATATACCCCTAAAACTTTGTCAACGAGTGTACTAGCTGGGTATCAGGTCCTTATAGTCGGCTACTTTTTGGGCACGTTCGGAGTCTTTTCTAGTTAAACCATAATCTCTCAAAAATGTGACACCGAATCTCTCTTTCTAGTATCCGATAGTGCCTCTTACCGTCACTGACTTACGCCTCAAACTGAAGTCAGAAAAATACAATCGGTTTCTGTATCCTGGGGAAATAATACCTGATTCAGACCTTCGGTTCCCTTACCATTTCCCACATGGGAAGATCGACTATCGGTAGAGTAATCTTCCTGAGCAGCCTGAACCCAAAGTGTTCATACATCTTCACGTTCTCTTCTGTTTCAGTCTCGAGATACAGATGGAGTCCTTCGCGTTCGGATTTTTCAATCGCCGCGTCTATCAGCTTCTTTCCGAACCCCTTGCCCTGCAACTCGGTAGAGACACCGAAAACCAGCACGTACAGAAAGGCGCAACCAGCCATATGTTCACGCCGGTCTTCGGCAATCGGTTTGAAGATAGTTCCCATCTTCATCGCAGTATTCAACCCCATTCTCATCCCCACGCCCATGCTTCCACTGCGTATTGCGCGCCACCAGCTCATGTCGGCATACTTTCCCGGGATCCATCCTATAATCCCTTCCAGGTCTTCCGAGGGGGCATAGACCTCACCATACTTCAGACAGTACCTTACACCCCCCTCAAAGAAGGCGCGGAATCTCTTCCCAATATCGGGGTCTCCTTCATAGATCTTGTTCCAGAGCGGATCACGCTGAAAGGCATCGGCCAATACCTTCGAGGCCCGCACGATGTCTCTCTTCTGTACTCTATATAGCATTCATTCCTCCCTCTTCGTGCTATGGTCAGGAAGCCCGGCAATTGTATTGCACTATCCACATAACCAATGCCAATCATAATACCTGGTAAGGGTGAAAGCAAGGCTGGGAGGAGTACGACAATTGAGCTAAACTCAGGCAATAATGAAGGGAAAGCAGATTGATTTTCGAGGTATCGAATAATCACCCTTTATAGATTCTTCTGATGTCCCTTAATGAGTTAATGTGACATTGAACGAAGTATTCTGGGGACATAACACCTGATTTGTAGCAGGCCTGATTAGTATGGTGTCCCTGGAATTCAAGGGGCCAGGGAGTGAGAGAGCACTACCCGGCCCCTTCTAGCCTTAGAGTATCTTGATTAAGTTAGAGCACTCTTTCTCACTCTATCATTTGCTGGCTATTCATCGGTCTTACCACTACGAGAGGTAGTCTTAGTCCAGCGAGCCAGAAGCTCACCGGCAACCTTGCGACCGCCCAGTCCAAAGGCAATAGCAGCTGCTATTGCCGCTGCGCCCAGAGCCAACCCGACGCCCAGTAGAATGAGATCGTTGGCAAAGCCCATTGCGCGTATTCCCAGGAGGACACTTAACACAACAATTGAGACCCTGACGAAGGAAACCATAGGTCCTGACCTGCCACCTGCCCGCAGAATATTTGCCAGAAAATTAGCTACAAGAATGCCGATGCCGATAATAACAGCACCGAGAAGAACCAGCCCCAAGAATTGGGTCAGGACGGCGATGAGATTATTCACAACGGCAAAACTGAGCAGGTCTGCTGCCATGATTAAGGCAAAGAGCATTATGAATACCATGACAATGTAACCAACTACATTTGAAGCAGAACCGGCACCTTTGGGCGCCTCTTTTGTCAGACCTAACTTGACCGGCAACTCATCGAAGTGAATGCTGGTCAAGCCCTTGGTGACCAGCTTGGCCAGGAATCTGCCCACCAGGTAAAAGGTCCCGAGCACCAGCGCAGCAGCGATAATGTTCGGAACGGCGGCAAAGATCTTTTGAAACACTACCACAATTGAATCAAAGAGACCTTGTACGCCTAAGACTTGCAGTATAGCCAGTATGAACAATATCCATACAATCCAGAAAACTGCCGTGCCCGCACCTTGAGCCACCGGAAACTGGCTTGTATCTTTGGGGTCTTCACCCTTACCCAGCCTCTTATCTATGCTAGTGGCCCGTACAAGTTTTCGGGTGCCTGACCTCAGGACCTTCGCTAAAATCCAGGCTATGAGCAAAAGGACCAGTACGGCTAGGATATATGGTAGAAAACTTATTAGCGTGCTAAAGAAATCCTGGAAAGGTTCTATTATGCCACCCCAATTCATTTCTATACACCTCCTTTCTACTAATTATAGTTTTACTAATGCACTTTCATGTTTACCAATTAATTTTTCCGACAACTTTAGTTCATGGATATCACCTCCCAACCTATTTCTATGAGCAGGTCGCATCAAGCAAGGCTATATGCAGCTTATCAAGTAAGCTATCACAACGTCATAAAATTTGAACCAGAAAAGTTACAAATTTATTACATTAACTATTAACTATCTAATTACCTGTTCGCGTGTGAGAAAAAGACTATCAGTAGACGGACTGTAGCAGGCCTGATTGGTATGGTGTCCCTGGAATTCAGGAGTCACAAAACGCTAACTTGTTGGATAACTTTCTGCTACTTTGTTACTAAAGCCAGTTCGTATCGCGATTTGCTTCATATTCTCACTTGGACTGCAATCAATTTGAGTCGATTGCGGATGAAGTACGTTTTCGGCCCCAATTAGGCAAGGTTACTCATACCTAACTAACAGCATAGGTTGCAGTGATGTAATAAAAATGTAACTATTTCCGACTTGATTTTATGACTTTTTAATGGTCATGGCTTTATTATTGACTATCAGGAGTATTCTTTTGTTAAGGAGGTGATAGACATGTAGGATCGAGGCAATCGTTTCTTTATCACTTAAGATGAATGAAGAAGGAGTGGTAGTATGAAAGATATCGTTGAAATCGCGATTGGCGACAATAGATTTATGACCCTAGTAGCTGCAGTGAAAGCAGCTAACCTGGTAGAAACACTGAAAGGCAAGGGACCGTTCACTGTATTCGCTCCCACTGATGATGCGTTCAAGAAACTGCCGGCGGGCACTGTTGAGGGTTTGCTGAAAGATATTCCAACTTTGAAGAACATACTTCTCTTTCATGTCGTATCTGGAAAGGTTATGGCCGCTGACGTGGTCAAGCTGAAATCAGCCAATACTGTTCTAGGTAAGCCAGTAGCCGTCAAGGTCACTAACGGCAAAGTAGCGGTCAATGATGCCAACGTAGTGATAACTGATATTGAGGCTTCCAATGGCGTTATCCATGTAATCGACAGTGTTCTTCTACCCCCGAAATCGTAGTATCCAGAATTGGCTTAACGCAAGCTTTGATCCCTTGTTCTCGATACGGAGAGCGGACGTTCTTTCGAAACGTCTGGATGGACGATGGCAATTTTTCCCTTGAATAGATAGCTTTACGCCAAGGCCTGATTCCATTGTGTGAAACAGGTATGAACAGACTATATTCACTAGCTTAGAGAAAGGAGGATGTCTTGCCAATAACAAGGAAACAATTCGACAATAGTACGGATACGTTATCTGCCAAAGTGCTCAGATTCCTAGAGTCAAATCCGAATGATGCATTTGAACTTGAGGAATTAGCAGAAGCTGTGGGTGGCAGACAGTTGGAGGTTTGGGCTATTCTCGATGACTTGAAGCGGCGAGAGCAAGTCTCTGGGAAGTGCATAAAAGGGATGGGCTATTATTGCGTTGCCAAATAGGCAAGGCAATCTTCAATTTAAGGAGGTGCAGTATGTCTATTGATCAATCGACTGAACAGCGGCTTGCTAAGCTGCGTAAATGGAATATCATTGTAGGCCTGATCCTCGCGGTGCAAGCTGCCATGATTGCAGTGCTTACAAACGACTTTGCTCTTCCGGTTACGGCCACGTTTATGATTGGGCCACCCGGGACCGCTCCCGAGCTTCACCACCTGTTTGATATATACACTGGCTGGGGTGTTTTTACCTTCCTTGCAATCTCGGCCGGTGCTCTGTTGATAATCGCATCTCCACCTGTCTTTCCATGGTACAAGCGCAACCTGCTACAGAACCGCAACTACGGGCGCTGGATCGAGTACTTCTTTAGCTCTTCAATTATGATCGTGTTAATTGCGCAGATAACAGGGATCAGCGACATTGCTGCCTTATTGGCCATCTTCGGCGTAAACGCCTGTATGATACTTTTCGGTGCTTTGCAGGAAAAGTATGAAGAACCGGGAAAACCAAGCTGGCTACCATTCTGGTTTGGCAGCTTTGCAGGCATCATTCCGTGGATCGCAATCGCCATATATGTCTGGGCACCGGGGTTGAGTACATCGCCACCTGGCTTCGTATATGGTATTGTGATATCACTTTTCGTTTTCTTCAACTGTTTTGCTATCAATATGGTGTTGCAATACAAGAAAGTCGGTCGCTGGCGGGACTATCTATATGGGGAGAAGATTTATATTCTTCTCAGTCTCACAGCTAAGGCGCTGCTAGCCTGGCAGGTGTTTTTCCCGGTACTGTTGTCATCCTGATTTTTGGACGGATGTCCCTGGTTGTGGTCCTTTTTCAAACTTGGTATTCTGGGGGCATGATACCTGATTTATAGCAGGCCTGATTGGTATGGTGTCCCTGGAATAAAGGAGTCACAAAACGCTATTTTGCTACTTCATAGGTAACAAAAAGGTTAGTGTTATCTACCAGTCAATCCGTATCTGCGACTGTTGACATCGTATGCGTATTTAGTCTATCGTTAATGTAAACATGAAGACGAAAGAAGCGAAACGACCTCAGGGCAAAAAGTTGCCCTTTGATTAGGTCGTAACTAATTATAGTGATCATCAGGAGCGGCCGATGAGCGAAGAAGGCAAGACAATCAAAATTCCAAAGGCCATCAAAAAGATGTTGCTGGCGGATGAACAAGTTATGGCAGTCATAAAGCAATCGAGGTTGAAGGCAGCCATCACACCCGACTCCATAGTAGTTACTAACCAGAGAATAATCAGGTACTCTCCGTCGAGCCTCGGTTTACACAAGGAGATTGAAGATTACAGATATGAAGACATAGCCAATCTAAAAATTGATAAAGGAATTATGTTTGCCCGCATCATCGTGAAGCGGCGATTCATGAGCGAGGACCTAATCCTGGACAACCTCCCGGAAGGTCAGGTGGATTACATTTTCAGGCTCATTCAGGAAAATCTCAGGCGAATTGGTAGCGCCACCACATCCCCGGTTACAGCCGACCAGCAAACTCCTCTAACTTCCTCGGAGGACCCTCTTCAAGTCCTGAAGCTTCGCTTTGCCAGGGGAGAGATTACTAAAGAACAATTTGAGGAAATGAAGAAAGTATTGGAGTAAACTTGTCTGACGTCCTGATCGCCCTCTGCCCCGTTCCCAAAGCTATGATGATATAGAGTCAGACTCTGTATACACTTCCCAAAGACAACAAGACGGACGCTCTTTCCCAAAGCCAAACAATACTCTACTTTGTGATAGACCAAAATACGGTGGTATTTCTAGGATGTGAGCCTGATTTGTAGCAAGCTTGATTGGTATGGTGTCCCTGGAATTCAGGAGTAACAAAACGCTAAATTGTGCAATGCGGGCTCACTGAACAATTTGAATAAATGTGCAGGTCCTGGGCCTCTGCTGTCGTTCCTATTTATCCCCCAGGAGGTATCTTGATCCCTGGCTCTTCTGCAGGCTTAACGAGGTCACCCATCATCCCCTCATCACCAAGTGCAGCACGCCATTGGAGCATATCCTGTCGGAATGTTTCGTAGTCTTTCTGAAGCATGTCATACGCTCTGAGATTCTCTAAGGCTACTGCGCCGAGATTGCCGACTGTCTCTACAAAATGTATGTCATCTTTGGTGAACCGGTATGGCTTCGCAGTATAGATTCTCAATACTCCTATGACTTGCCCTCTAAGCCTCATAGGGACAGAGAGCATAGAGGCGATCCCCTCTTTTTTGGCCTGTTCTCGGTATAGTACACGCTCATCTGTAGTTGCATCCAGCACAGCAACTGGCTTGCCCTCAAGCACATCAGAGATGATCTTACCCACTGCTACAGGGCCTTTTCGCAGGTACCAGTCACTAAGCCCATAGGCAACGGTATGCAGTAATACATCCCTTTCGATTGTCAGGAGCATGAGCGAGCAGGCTTTTGCCCCCATAGCCTTGGCCACGCTTTCAACGATGGAAAGAAGTAGGGCTCTTGAGTCACGGGCCGAATTCAATACCGATGTTATGTGATACACACTCTCATAGTAGTCTCGTCTTTTCTTCACCATCTTGGCACCTCCACGCCTTTGCTGACCACAATTCCCTGTAGGAATCCATTATCAACCAATATACCATGTTTGTCAATCAATCTCACGGCTAAGGCGTTGCTAGCCTGGCAGGTGTTTTTCCCGGTACTGTTGTCATCCTGATTTTTTAACGGACGTCCCTGGTTATCGTCCCTTTCACACCTGGTATTCTGGGGAAATGATACCTGATTTGTAGCAGGCCTGACTGGTCCCCGATTAAATCGGGGATTGGTCTGGTGTCCCTGGAATTCGCTGTGGTTACTGTATCTACTTTGGCGATATAACCGAAGTCACCGAGAGAATAGGCAAGCAGAAATTACTGGTCTGGTATAAGGGCATCACCATATAGGTGATGGTGTTGTTATACATTTAGCCGTTTCGTTACCTGAAGGAATTGATGCTCAGGAGTGATTATCTGTTCAGTTTCCAGACCTGCACGTTCAGATTAGCGGCAATACTAACCCAGATTATGTATGGGATGAGAAGCCCGCCGGCTAAGGCGGATACGCCGAAGAATGTAATGATGTTAATTAGTATGGCTATCCAGAGCAGCAGAATCATCACCACTCCGCCCAAAAGGGACTTAAGCCTAAAAAAGATTACCGACCACAGGATGTTCAGAACCAGTTGAGCCCAAAATATTACAAAAGCTATTGTTACCCCTTCTTGACCCAATCCTTCCCGCCAGACGAAGAAAACGGCTATACCCATCAAAAGGTAAAGAGTGACCCAGACAGGTCCGAAGACTGAATTAGGTGGAGTAAAGGTTGGTTTCTTGAGTCCCGCATACCAGGTGGCAATTGCAGGAGTGGTGAAAATGGCACCGATGCCACCAGCGCCTTCGCATGCGACTATACTTATGATCAGCTTAATTATGTCCGTCCCACTCATGTCTTCAAACTCTCTTGAGAGCCGGTTCAATAAAGGCAGCCCCCAACCACTATCAAGCTTAGTTAGTTCACACGGGGTTTGTCAAACATTCCATCTTTTCGTGCAACCAGGTGGCATTACACTTCCCATCGGATTGTTCACTTTGCCATGGTATTCCGGGGGCATAATGCCTGATTTGTAGCAGGCCTGATCCTTCACAAGGTGAAGGATGGTGTCCCTGGAATTCCTGTGCAAGGATTATTCATAAGAAAGGCATTGACACGCGCCACAAAGTGGTTGTAATCTTGTTGCAGTATGGGTAGGTTTGCCACTCTTGTCGAGGCTGGGTTGTCTGATGGTTTCAGTAATTATATAAACGATCTGAAATCAGAAATTCAAGGAGCCTATCTAGAAAACGATGCTCCTTGGATTATTTGTTTTTCTGGGGGTAAAGACAGCACAGCGCTGTTACAGCTAGTTTTCTATGCGCTAGCAGAACTTGAAGCGGAGGATTTGACAAAAGAAATACATGTGCTGTCGAACGACACACTTGTAGAGAATCCGTCAATTATTAAGCATGTAGATGAACAATTGGAGAGGGTTAGGCTATACGGGCAAGAAAAGCTATATAAACATAATCCAAGCCTATTCTTTGTAGAAAAGAGGCAACCTCAGATTGAGGACAGATTTTGGTTTAATCTTATAGGTAAAGGATATCCTTCACCTAACAGGTGGTTTCGTTGGTGCACAAAAAGGCTGAAGATAAATCCGACTAGTAAGTACATTGAGGATTCATTGAAAAATCACGAAAAGGTAATCATAGTTTTGGGGACACGGAAAGCAGAATCAGCTAATAGGGCTTTGTCGATGAGGAATTATGGTGGTAATGGGCGTTTCCGTAATCACACATTGCCTAATGCCCTGGTATATGCCCCAATTGCCGAAATGTCTAATGATGATGTGTGGTCTTATGTCCTGCTGACGCCTAACCCATGGGGTAGTGCTAACGTGGACTTGCTAAACCTTTACGGGAAGGCCTGTAGGGGAGGAGAATGTCCGTTTGTAATAGAAACAGGGACGCAAAGTTGTGGCAATTCACGTTTTGGATGTTGGGTGTGTACTGTTGTAGATAGAGATAGGTCGATGGAGAACTTTGTAAATAATGGGGAGAAATGGATGGAAGGCCTGCTCGCTTTTAGGAATTGGATTTATGAGATAAGGCAAGAAGATAGTCAGTACGTTCCTCGAAGGCTGGAAGGGAAAGTCAAATTTGGGCCGTTTCTGTTAAGGGTAAGAGAGGAAATGTTGGAAAGACTACTGCAATTGCAGGATAAGATTGGTCTAGAATTGATCGGCAAAGAGGAACTTAGTGTCACTCAGGACCTATTGGAAGAGGAGAAAAAGGCGTGTTCCACGGGTGGAATGAAAAGGTACATTTTTGAAACTAGTAAAGGGAAGAGAGTTGCCGTGGTTTCTGATTGTAATGTGATTAAAACAAAAAGGGAGAGACTGGGGGCAATACATCTGAGAAAATTAAAATTAGTAAAATCAGAGAGGGTGACAAATAAATACGATAAGTCGAAAAGAGCGATGTACTATGAGGCGAAGCCATGAGCGAAGTTCAGGAAACTATGACCGGCGAAATTAGGGTTGCGGACGTTTCTATCGCACACCTAAGCCGTGGACTTTATAGAAGTACAGCAGCTGCGTTTAAAGAACTGGTCAATAATGCTTGGGATGAAGATGCGGAAGAAGTACGAATATATACAAACTTCCCAGAATTCGATTTTATTTCTTGCTCGGATAATGGCCCGGGAATGTCAGAAGAAAAATTCAGGGACTACTTCGCAGAAAAGGGGGTGGGCTATGGGGATAAGAGAATTGGCCACAGGAATGTTACTGATAAATATCAAAGACCAATTATTGGGAGATTAGGGATTGGACTGCTTGCTATTGGGCAGCTTTGTTATGGTTTCGAAATTGAGTCTCATTATATAGACAAGGATGGGATGAGGAAAGCCTACAGAGCTGGTATTGACTTGCTAGACATGGATGTGCCGTATATAGATGAAAGCTTAAGTAGCGAAGAGAAGGAGGAAATAAAGGTAGGAAATTGGAGGTTGAAAAGGATTCCCTATGAAGAGTCAAAGCAAGGTTTTAATATATATACCTCTGATATAAGAGAAACATTTAGAAAAGAGATGAAAGAGAGTATAGGTGAAGAAGACAGAAAATTAATGTCTTTTAGTCTTCAAAAGTTGCATGAGAACTTTTACGACTGGATTGAACGGTCTGTTCGTGAACTGGGGGCATATCTAGAGACTATTTGGGAGTTGTGCATATTATGTCCGATAACATATGGAGATGATGACAAATTTCCTTTGGACCGTAAGGCGTTTAGTAAAGAATATAAGGACGAGGAATATAAAAAAGCAATCAATTTTGTCAATAAAAAACGGTTGGAGTTAGCAAGTTACAATTTTAAAGTATATTTTGACGGAATAGAACTTAAAAGGTATTTGCAGCTACCCAAAAAACGAGATACTGTTCCGCGTCTATTTTTCATTAATTATGGTGGGGAGGTTGCAGACAGGAAGCTTAATTATTCTGGCTATATATATGGGCAAACAAAGGCTATAAGGCCATTTGAGCTAAGCGGAATTCAAATAAGGTTAAGAAACGTAGGGATAGGTGGCTATAATAGTACCTTCCTGAAATACGATAAGAAAATAGAGACAATAAGAAACAGGTGGGTATCTGGTGAGATATTTGTTGAAGATGGCTTAGAAGTGGCTCTGAACATAGACAGAGATAGCTTCAACGAACACGATGAACATTTTAAAAAAATACAGGAGGATTTGCACAGCAAATTAGACAAGGTTTTTAACAAAATTGAATCAACGGCCAACGAAATAAGGAAAGAGAAACATGAAAAGGAAGAGGAGGAAGTTAGGGCTGAGACATGGGAAACAATTAATCAAGGAACACGTGGTAAGGTTGATGTTGTCGAAAAGGACCTGGGAGTAAACAGGCCTTTAATAGTTTTTGACAAAATCAATAAACGGTTAGTGCTGAATACAGCAATTAGGCCGGTGAAAAGGAAAAAGGCTGATAACTTGATTAGATACGTATCTTTAGCATATCAAGTTGCGAAGTATACATCTAGGACTGAAAGAGAAAGGTACGATAATTTCTATAGTCTTATTAAAGAAATACTGCAAAAAATAGCATGAACGGGCCAGATTGGGACACAAGGTATAGCAAACACTATGTCCGTAGGGACGGCTGGTTGCCAGCGAGCAAAGAATACATACAAAAGACAGGAAAATCGGTAGTGAAGTATTTTACTCTATGTGATGTTCATGCAATAGATATATTCATGCTTGAGATGGCGGGAATTCTCCCCAGGGATGGTAATGGTAAACTGCCAAACGTTGTAATTTGCGAAGGAGACTGGAACAAAGTCCCAATAATAAATAGGTTAGTGAAACCACCGTTAGAAGAAGCGATTATACCTGAAAGCCTGGAGGACCTTATAGCGTTTGAAGATGATGAGTACACAAGAACTACGCCGTTGAATACGTATGAAAAAGACACATTGAAAAGGCGAAAGCTTAGGTTAAAAGAAAGGCACGAGCGTTTCAAGCTATTTCTTCCGTTTGACATTATAAATTTTGACCCGTGCAATAGTATATTGGAAAAAGCACTTGAAGTTAATAAGTTGTATAAAGCTCTTGAGAAAATATTCGAATTGCAGAAATTAACTAATCATTTTTTATTGTTCGTTACTACGAGTATATCCAATACACACGTTAGCATAGAGAGAAAATGCATGAAGGAACTCAGTGGGAATCTGGAAAAGTATCCAAGATTGAAAGACGCAATGATTAAGCGTATGGGTGAAGTAAAATACAATAAGATACCTGAGCAATATAGAATACCAATCTGCTTTGTTAAATCATTCATAGTTGATATTGCAAGGCGGAAGGGATGGTATTGTGAACACAAAGGGGTTTTCGTGTATGAAAATCCAAATAAAAGTAAAATGTTGGCTTCGGTCGTTTTCTGTACACAAGCAAGTGGGGAACAAAAGGAAGAGGCTTATCTTAATGATATTATAGGCGTGATTGAAGGTCAGATGAAGTATTATTCTAATGCTAGTGCATTAAGGGATAAGTCAATTAAAGATGACTTAAAAGCAATAATAGATTACAGAGAGCAGGTGCGTAGGCAGCACTAGAATCAATGTCTAGTGGTCAAGGACAGCTGAAAGCCGGGCGAAGCCTTTATTCTTAACGGCTAGTGAAATGGCAAATAACTAGAGATGGGCGGATTAATATCTCCTTTCGGTTTGTTTAGTAGTACTGAATAGAGTAATAGCACCCATTTTATTCATCGTCTAAGTGGCAGAGTTCCACTTGGGTGCAAAAAGGCTGTTCAATAATGACAGAAGAGAAACGGCTTCGTGAATGGGAAGCTTTTATGCGCCGGATTGAAGCAATCGATGCTCGACTTTGGCAAGGCGCTGGTATACTTCTTTTGCTATCAATAGGTGGTATTTCCTTGCTCGGTTGGGAAGCGCCTGTTTCAAAGACAGACTTAATCTTCTCGGTTGGCAGTAGTGCGTTCTCTCTTTCTGTGCTTGCTGTGTGGTGGTTCATTTTTCACCGATGGATTCATTTACAACGGATTTATAGCTATAGAGCGAGAGAAATAGAAGATGAGCTAGACTTGAGATTTAATAAGTATATGAGATTTTTTCATTATTGGGAATCTGAAGCCAAGGTAGGCTTGGATAAAAAGAAGTTCAAAGACAAATTCCCAGATGCTTATGACCATTTTGAAAGATTCTGGGAAAGCAATCATGAAAGGAGATTCAGCCATCTTACGATGCAGTGGGCACATCGGTTACTTACAATAATTTTAGCAGTCGCTTGGGTAGTGTTCATCCTTGTTCATGCTGTAGGTTTCTTTTGGCCTTGACTACTTAGCCTTCCATGAGTGACACCAAAATACTTACAATACTTATACTGCCCAAGAGTAGTTAATTATATGTTCCGCCATTTGGCACAACCTAGTAGGTTACTCCACCATGTGTTCAATCAATATTTCCCCTTTAAGCCCTCGTGTATTCTGGGAACATAATAACCAATTTATGGTAGGTCCGATTAATGTGATATCCCCGGAATTATAAGCAGCCGCTATCTACCTCTGCGGCTCGATAATCACTTTTAGGAAACTAGTAGACAGTAGTCAGGAGTCGGTAGTCAATAGCCAGATCGTGATTTTGTACAGATACTAGCGCAATACGTTAAAAGTTATTTACAGTCTTTTCAGCTCTGAGTTTTAAACCTTGCAAAATACTTATCAATTTCGTCCCTCAACTCGATGCCTACCCGTTCAAAACAGTCCAATAAATCCCTATAACAGCCTTTACCACCAACAAAGTCCCAAAACTCATTCCCTACTTTCAGTTCATGTTCCAAATCTAGCATGCCACGTATTGTCCATCTGTTATACGGTTTCGGTTCATAGGGGTTATATGGGATAGCTATTAACGTGTGTACTTTCGCTTTTGGATTTGTTGCTAATACTGCCGCTGCCCACTCTAGTAATGTCCTTTTGAATTCTCGGAATCCACCCACATTCGGCTTAGCCGTTTTTAAATCAAACAAATATAAATCACCTGTTTTGCTTTCTAACAATATATCTACTTTTGTTAGCTTAACCTTTCTCCTCGTCCCCTTTTTGCAGACTTTTCGAATAGCTTCAATTTCAGCGGTTTTGTTTGGTGAAGATTCCGCTGTTGTTAAGCCATCTATTATTCTTTGAATTTCCCGCGATGCGTCCTCATAAATATATTCTCCTGCTATTGCGTGTGATTTAGCAATTTTGAACCTGTCCTTCGCTATCGCAATTGCAACCGGTTCAAAAATTGTTGTGCCGAAATTAGTGCTTAGGGAATGGATGAATGAATATAAGGCTAAACGGTCCTTGCCAAGTAATCTGGTGTGGAAAGGCATTGAAGCAGGTTCCGGGTTATAGTTTTGGAACTTATACCTCAAGCTATTTCTCAGAGCCCTTTCGACATCGGAGGTTTGCTCTTTTGAGAGTCCCATTTTTACTTCGCTTTCATGTGAAATATAGTCTCTGAATACGCGCCTTTATCCCTTTCAGTTCTATTAAGTACAGGACGCTTATATTGTTTAGTGATCCGCATTCCAGACTTTTCTGCGACGAGTGGATAGAGGTTATATTTATCATTTGCAACTAAAAAAACATCAAAATCATCAACCAAAAATGGTCTGCAGTTGTTTAGGACCTCTGAAATTGATTGAATATATAATTTCCTCGCTTCTGGGCCTTGCCCATTTGATAATTTGCCTATTTCTAGTTGGTCCTTTCTTTCGAAGTGAAATAGGTCATAAGCATAGGCATGTTGGTCATGATAGTCTATTAAGCCTACGTAGGGGGGACTTGAAAATATACCTTTAATTTTTTGGTTACTGGCAACTTTGGCGAGAGCCGGATAGTACGCTCTCAGTTCCTTGATAACATCTATAGTTCTTGAATCACCTGTTAGGCAAATTTGGCTAGTCTCAGTCCGCAATTTATCAAACTGTGATAATCTACTAATGGTGTCTTGGCTGTATCTCAGCCACCAATTTAGAATAGAGAAGAGAGGCTTACATATTTTACCGTGCTTATGACAATAGTATGTAGCTAGCACTGGCTCTTTTAGTGTGGCTAAGTCAAAATGTGTTGTGGCCCGGCAAGAACGAATCGTACGGCTAAGGATAATCGTCAACGCATTTCTAGTATTAGTATCTTGAACTTGCTCAATCAAAGAACGTACCAAATCTATCTCTTGCCTTATGGGTTTTATATACCATTTATCCAAGAAGTTGCCGCCAACCTTCTCTTGCTTAAGTTCAATTCCGTATATATCGAGGAGTGCCTTATATATTTGTTCGAACTCCTTCGATTTAGCTTGGCCATACTCGTCTTCTTCAATCTGTCCTGTCCTGACTTTAATTTTGAATTCGGGAGATGGAAAATATCTCTTATTAAAGTCTGCTAAGAACTCTAATAGCTTGCTTTCAAATTCTCGTGTGTTTGAACCAGAGGTAAATTGTGTCAAAGATGAAGTAATTCTGCGTATTTCATTATACAATTCAACCAAGTTATATTTGGCAATCTTCGCGTTACTTATCAGTGCATTGAAGGCTGAGACATCAACACCTATTGCATGCATGCTGAGTTCATTTGCCTGGACTAGAGTGGTACCGCTACCGCAAAATGGGTCAAGGATAATGCCACCCTTCTGAAAGTAGATCCCTTTCTTGAAGTCATCAGTGTGGCTATCTAAGAAGTACTCTACTAATTGAGGTATAAACTTTCCCTTATAGGGATGTAATCTATGGACATGCTTCGTTCTTTCAGACTCCTTCAGATAGTCAAAAGACAAAGCCCAATTTAAGTCTTCACCTAATATACTGATCCACTTGGTCTCTCTTTTGCCAACATAGGATTCGTAGTAGCTGATTAAGTCTTCCTTGCTGATTAGAGTATTTCCATTGTCTGTAAGTTTTTCGATTCTACCGTACTGAATCAAGTAAGAGATATTTGAGGGCGTGACGTTTCTATGCAAATACTGACTTGCCCATTCACTGGCTTGCCTGATTGTTAAGAGATCCGCCGCCATTACCCATTATTTTACTTTTATTGAGCCGGTAACTCAATAGTAGAAAGGTGTTCCCACAGCCGCTATCTACCTCTGCGGCTCGATAAGCACGCCTTTGGCATTTGGACTTCGTTTATCAGTCGAGGTGCTCCTACTGTCTCCTCGTGGTCTTTGTTTATCATTTGGACTTATTTAACTTTTGCCTTTTAACTTGTCATTTTTATTTTTTATCTTTTATTTTTGAATTCTCTTAATTGTTCCCTGTCTCCTGTCCCCAGAAGCGACATTTTCCCCTTGTTCGAATAAAGAATTCATGTTAATCTCTGCTTAGAACTCGTGTGCTACCCTGATAAATCAAATCCCGCGGGTGAGGTTTCTCAAAACCTGACTGCAAACCAAACACAGATTAAAAGGAAGCGCGGTGGCCAGAAAGGCAACCGGAATGCCTGCAAACATGGCTTCTATTCCGGTACCCTAAGCCCTGCCGAAACATCCCAACTGTGGAACATTACCAATCTGGAAGGCGTTGACCCTGAAATAGCCTTCATTCGCACCCCGTGTCATTCTGAATGAAGC
>Ga0307429_1000785_pt1 | contig 16991 bp, 17 predicted proteins | sample SalMarWE160230MG_FD_202151 | JGI IMG/M metagenome (GOLD analysis project Ga0307429, IMG submission 202151) | Salt marsh sediment microbial communities from the Plum Island Ecosystem LTER, Massachusetts, United States - WE1603-230 | ecosystem: Environmental > Aquatic > Marine > Intertidal zone >...
AACAAACATCAACGCAAATCAGTATGTAGACAACAGCTGTCAGACAAGTAATCCAAGTGGTCTGTGTATAGGAAGGTAATTTAATCCACGAACCAAAGTCAATCTCTCACCCCCCTTTTTTGACCGTCTTAACTGACTACTTTTCACAAAATTTTTATCTCAAAGGTTTTCAATTCTTGTTAATGTAGCTGACGAACCGTCCATCGTGGAGTAATTTAGGATCGTTAGTTGTTGCAGGTTCATTAATTGCTAATTCCCAACATCAAAGCTCAAAAGAGCTGACAATCTAGGACCTGTGCCAACATGTATCGTAAAACGATCGTGGCTCAACCATACACTAGAATGACGACTGTACCGGTGATCAAAATGGCTATCAGACGAAGCGGTTGGAGTCGTCAACAAGGTCGAATCTAGATTCAACTTGTGGAAAAACGATAATAACAGGGATCAGAGGACAGAGGGATTGCGAGCCTCTCATCCTCTTATCGGCTAACTAAGTGGCAGTCAGGGGCAGATGATGCAGAGTTAAGAGTGCGACGAAGATCGATTATGATTCATGGTTGTGTTGTTTACGATTCATGCAAATTTGGATTTCATCGAAGAATTCATACGTCTCATACAGCACACCAATACGGCTAAACAGATACAAATATAATGTCACTTGATATTTAATCAAGTGATATTTGTCTAAAGTAATTGCGATTCTTTATCAGGGAAAGAAAATTGCAGTGGTCTTAACTATTTGCTTCTTATCGTTATTCACAACTGGATCTTTCCTGCCATTAGCTGCATCGGCACAAGAAACCGGAACTGAAACTGATTCATCTGCCACGGGTTGTGAGCCAATGATCAGTAACGTTACTATGCCATCCCTTGACGAGAATGTCCTACCACCAAAGATGTTTTTGGTTTACGAAGACAAAATAATTCAAGGAGAATTATCACAATCTAAATACAGAGAAGGAGAAACGTTCAGTGATCTTAATATATTGCCAGAGAGCGTTGTTTCAGAACTTCCTGCAGATAAATTGGAGATAGTAAAAGGTACATGTGCACAGTTCGTGGTGAAGGGTACTCCTCAGACTCTACCGCCAGATAGTTTAGATGTTTCTGCATACAGTACAAATGGTACATCAATTGGAGTGCTTGATGCCGTTGAGGATAATACAAGTACTTTCAGAATCGACTTACCCAGAGGGGAGTACATTCTTTTGGGTACAGCTACTTGGATTCCTTCTTCTACTAACGAGTATGTTACAGGCTACGTCATTTACAAATTCCTGGCTAATGTGACTGAAAGTTGAGCTGGCTAACTAAAACTTTAATCAATAGCTGCTGATTGTCCTCTTGATCGAGAAATATTGCCGAACATTCAGCTTTTGTAAATGTGATAGTCTTGATAATCATCCTTCACTAAGATAGGCTATTGTTCTCGCTTACCCATCGTGATGATCATTTCTTGCCTTGTCTCTATTTGGAATTTACAAGGTGGAAGGGGACCAACCACATTAATACGACTAAAAGTGGACGTTTTTTAAGAATCAGTTTTGATTAAAAATAGTATTCAGTTTCTAATATTGGGCTAATTTATAACTGGGTTCAATTCCGCCACATTATTTTCAATATTCTTTTTCAAAGTTATTTCATGGTGCTTTACATTCCAGTGATCGACAAAATCATCAATTATGGGTTGAAGATAGTCTCTACATAATTCCTTATGCTGCTTAGCAGTTTTTCCTATCTTGTTACCATACTTAATACATTTCCAACATCCTATAAATGGAATCAGATATACCACGCCATATCCTAAATATCTAGAGGTATATCCCCAAGCCTCGCCCACTACACACATTTCCGGCTTGCGAATGAGTGTATGTAAATCATCCTTATCAACACCGGCTTTAAGTTTATTTGACCAAGTTGGACATATCTCCTCCAAGGTCAAACAAGTTAGTTTAGTATTATTCTGGCGGGTTGATGGTCGCAACATCAGATGTAGTATAAGTGGAGATGCTTTGATTTATGTCTATCCAGTGGCTGAAAGTCTCATAAGGCACGTTAGTCCAAGCAACTATCTCTCATGGATTGCCAGTGCCCATGGGGTTTGTCGAAGATATTCTTTTGGCCACGAAGTATCGAGTTTCTCCCACGAACAGCCTGAGTCAGTTGAGAGAAATAAACCGCGGTTGTTAACAGCATAGAATTCTCCTGGAGACTTTACACTAGAAGCGAAGATCGTAATTGTGGATCCTCTTGGTTCAGGAAGGCCGTCTGAGATAGTCTCCCATCTCCTGCCGTCAGCATCTTTTCTATATACAAATGTCTCCGCGTTTTCCGCCACATAAGATCTGCTGGGTCCATTAGAGGCGGATATTATCACGACCTCCGGGTTACCGGAATCAACCGCAATTCCAAAAAGGTAATTATGCCTTAAGCCTTTCATGGGGCTGGTCCATGTTTTTCCGTAATCAAAGCTTTCAAAATATCCGTCACCAGCAGAAGAATACAGACGCATTGGAGCTTTCGAATGAGTGGCCAGAGTATGAGTATCGTATGGTCCTTGCTCCTCATTCCGATCCATCCAAGTTTTACCTCCATCGCGGCTTTGTACAAGAGCTCCTGCTTCTATAGCGGCAAAAATATAGTCTGGATTTGTTGCATCCGGTTCAATCCATCTGACATGGTGGGTCCATGGTCTTGGAGGAAAGCTCCATGATTTGGATGAAGGTAAATCATTTAGTGCCTTCATTCTTTCCCAGGAGTCTCCCCCATCATTTGAAACATAAAGGACACTTGGCTCAGTTCCAGCGTAGACTCTGTTGAACTTATTGCCGATATTCAGAGAACTAACTGCAACAGACATAACATAAGGACTGGAAATAACGTCTTTTCCAATATTACTCCAAGTCAGACCATTATTATCAGTTTTCCACAGGCCCTTTCCAAACGTAGCGCAGTATGCGCGGCCCGAGTTTAGTGGATCGAAAGCTATGCATTGTGGATTAGTTTCTTTTAGCGACTCCCGACCATCCCAGCCTGACTTTGAGGGCTCGAGGGTTAAAACTGAATCATGCATTCCCACCATGAGTATAGTCATTGAAAATAGACCCTCCTTGTTCTACCTCCTCTTCTTGCTTAGCCGATGATTTGGTTTTAGCTGTTGATATTTCGATCTGTATAATTCAACTATCGCAGCTAAATCCTCTTCACCTTTTTCGATCCAATAGCTAACCCAACCTGATTGCGGCATAACACAATGTGGAGATTCACGGCCAGAATTTACCAGTTCATTTACAGTCTTCGTTGAAAGGGGGAAGTCAGCTAGATGATCACCATTTGTATGTCCAGTTTCTTTGTTGTTTAGACGAAATTCAATACTTCCAAATTTGTGTCGTTCAGAAGTAACGTTAGGCCGGTGAAATATCCCCTCCTTAATCTCTTCCAAAACTGTACTCATAGAAATAATATGAATAATCTGAATTATAAAGTAGTGGGTGTACAAATCATATTAACTCGTGCAAAATTAGACAGCCACATAAATAAATAAATGAAAAAATAACTATCCCCCTAACATAGAGTTCAGAGTCCTGTCCCGATACAGGATATGTGAACCGGAGGACACGTCACGAACAGCCTATGGCTTTGGTGTTTACTCGCTCACTAGTCATAGACGAAAATATTAAAAGTAATTGATGTTATAGAAGGTAAATGGAGTTAAAGGGCCATTCAGTAATCTTTACTGTTGCGTCGCTGCTTTTCACTTCAGGTATATTCGACTTTACGTCTGTATCCCCAATATTTGGTAGTATTATAGCTGTACCTGGTAACGCAACCAATTCGAAGTATCTAGAAATTACAAATCACTCATTTACAGAAGGACCTCTGTTTACAGTGGTAAATGGCACAGTGCTTAATAATTCCAGCTCTATTATTAACTCGGCAACAATACATGTAGAATACTATGACAGTAACAACTCCTTGATAACAATCAGTTCTTCGACTGCTGATTTCCCAATTCTAAACCCCGGAGATAATTCTGCATTTAAGATAAGAAGTGAATTGGGAGGTGAGGATGTTGATCATTATATAGCAAAGCCCGGCGGAGATATTGCTCCATGATGTATGAACCAAATGGATGTTCCTTCCCTGTATAATACATAGAACAAAGAATCAGTTATTCATATTACGGGGATGAAAGTAAGAAAGCATGCTATTGCTATGATTAATTTTTCTGTTGTCATTTACGCCGTTTAGCTACGAATACAAAAACGGATCTGACACTAACGCTCTCCAATACCACGAACTTAAAAACTGTAATAGAGGTGGCACAGTTAGGCGATCTATTTTACATAGGGCAGCTGCTGCCAGCCAGCCACGTCACGCCAATGAAGTCGACGATGTGCTCGAGTATTGGAAACAGCAATCTAAAACAGCAATCTAGCTGCCTCTTAGAATCCTATGATCCCTACAAACGGTGGTATATGCTGCTCAGATCCCATTCGTGCTCATTGCAACGAGTTTGTATACTGCAGACTCCCCATATTTTCCGTGCTCTACCCAGTATTTGTAGCACATTGGCTCCCGAACTAGGGAGTGTGAATACTCTGGATCGAAACGTACCAACCAAACTAATCAGAGAAATTCATTCTGACCATCATCTCATGAAACAGGCAGAAACCCAAAAACACCTCTGGGGGCCCTTTTCATAGATCTGATAGATATATTCCCGTGGTGAGTGAATCGCTTAAAATGAAAAATAGATATATAGTAGATCTTGGCTAAGAGTTATGTGACAAGTATTACACAGGAATTTCATATAAAACATCATTTACTAAGGGAACATTTGACTTTTTCTGTAACGGGAGATACACTCAGCGAGTGTCTGGAGAAAGCAAAGCAATATGCTCGAGAGTACAGTAATTTGAAGAGATGGGATAAAACACCCGAAGTAGAGTTTGGTTCTGGTAAACTTTGACGTTAACCGCGCACATGTAACGTTTAGCTACTGAGCTATCTTGAATAAAGTAAAAGGCTAGGCCCGAACCTTCTAACACGATAAGTATGTTTAGCATTGCTTGCTTGGGGGAGGTTATCAGTTTTCTGCTTACCACTATTCTCATAAGATTTAGGACTTCCATCTGATCTCTTTCATAGAGTCATTTCTTTAAGAAATAAGTAGTGGAAGCAGAAATCGGATAGCTTGACAAGCAGGTCGACGAAGCATGTCTGGGCTATTTGGATTTGGTAGTATTGCATTCTAATCCACGCTCGATAACCGCAGTACGCTTGTGTGCTTCAGCTATCGCTCCCTCGAATCATCCCTTCAGGTTCTAGCCCTTTGATAATTTCTTCACATAAGGGTTAGGTAGGTAGATAGTCCAACACATACGGATTTAGTGCATATATCCAAATTATACATTAATTAATCCGGAAAGCAAAGGTGGGCAACTAGCGCTACATATTGAACCACAACTGAAGGAGAACATCACTTGAAACCCGCTGCTAAATCGTTAACGCATTCATATTGTTCTTCTGTCATATTGTGCATAGTAGCCCCACACTGAGCCATCCGATCTAAAATTCCAGTTTTCTGAGGTTGTTCTAGTAAGGCTTGCATTAAGTCTAGTGTTGTGATCGATTTATTGTTGAACATATGTTGGATTCGATCCATTTCACTTTCCGTTGAACTGTTTGGTATACTCTTAGTACCTTCCTCTACCTCTGCGAGCATAGAATCATTAGGGCCAGGATCGCTGACTTCGAAAGTGGAACCCATAAGAAGGACGTGGCCAGCCGAAAGCAAAAGAAGAACACTCATCGCCATCAAGAACAGATAAATAAAGCGCATGATTTAGTTCCTATTGGATTATGACCGTCACAGTATTTGATATTCCTTTCTATATGTTATAGCCTTCACTTGGTCTATATTCTACTACCTGCACTTGGTTGGTGAGGCCACGCTTGCTGCACTTGGTCTATATTCTACTGACCGGCCTACTGCTACAAGCATGATAGTATTTTAAAATGCAAATAAATTGCTTGATCGTGAGTTCCCTTGTGTCGGCATCTCTAAATGCAAACACAAACCACCTTAGACTAGGATCGGGCTAGTAAAACTTTTTTACACGCAGCTTTTAGCATTTCTAAACTGCGGAAGCACAAAAACTGACAGTTCTAAGTTCTAAAGTGTATCCCTTTATCAATATCCGATGAGCTAAAATTCGTTCGATATGAGTGATTTAATTCACAAATTGACTGCGCCGGTATGATTTGCCTTGGTCTTGTGCCTTTCCAGTGAATCCTTTGATTGGAAAGTCATTTTACAGACCTTGCAAATGTGTTTCTGATCGTCTTTCTTCCTAAATGGGATTAGTTTACCAAATGATAATTTCATTTAAGCTTCCGTCGACATTCTTAATATTAAATGTTGGCTTTCCACGAGTCCTTATACATATCCCATACTCGGTATTTATTTAATGGGTCTCTAATGTAGTGAGCTTAGACGAGGGCTTTCCATCCTGCCTAATTGCTAATAAGCCGTTCGATGTGCTCTATCCCTCCATGATATACTGAGCCCGGAGTATTGTAAGCACCGACAGCAACGCCGCCAGTAATTTTTTATGAATCTAACCAGATCCAATCACTCCGTAGGGGTGATCCACCAAAGGGGATTCAATTTCAGCCACCTCAAGACCATTCCTTTTGGAAATCATGTAATCGGATATGACGACATCAAATGCTGAAGAGTATTTTGATGACTTCCGTTCTCCCATCCTTTTGGTTTTATTTTTAATGAGACTGTCTTGATACAACTTCATACAGTCCCTCGCCATTGTCTGCAAGTGTGACTGAATGTTCCCTCTTGCAGGTATAGTTGCAGCTTCATGCAATAATATGGCCGTAGTAACACGCGGATTACAAACGCGTCAGATCCGATCGGCGAGCGGCAAACGACAGTGTGCGTGTAATGTCTTCGTGTGAAGTGTTCTCCACTGATGGAATGTTTGCTATACAGATCAGATGAATGCAATGAACATACTTCGTTACCAATATGTTGACATTTATGGTAATCACAATAAAAAAAAGTTGAATTGAAACTTTGTCTGATATGATCAGCAGCCTGCAGTTACAGATGTCCCAAATGCAAAGGCGAACGCACACCCAAACGAGGCAAACGCGCAGACAAAGGCGTTTGCGCATGCGCCTATAGCGTACACCGTGCTTGTCATAGATTGTACCATGAACATTGTAGTTGTCAACACAATAAGAACAGCCATTGCCAGAAGTTTTGTCAGCATTAAATTACCATGATAAAGGTACCTAATAAGCATACTGGCATATATTAGGGTCTATTCTATGTAGAGATTCTTCCACCTCAAACATAATCCTTTCATTAAGATATCCTTCTCGGTGACGAGGGATGTAGCCCTGTGTTTATGCAGTGCATACACAGACCAAAGCTCATCCTGGTAAGCAGATCTTTTGCCCTAAATGTTGGGTTGGGATGTAAGTGAATTCCAATGCCAAAGCATTTGACGTATTTAGAGTAAGAGACGAGTAAGAATTCATTTAGAGTAAGTAGTTAACTGGCCCTTTCACTCTTCTTTCTGTCAAAAGCACCAAGCAAACAGATCCCAAGGAACAAGCAAGTTAATGGCGTAGGATACAATATATGAGTTGGTAGTATCAGCAGCAGTGATAGTGGTCGTAGAAGTAATAGTCATATGAGATATATCATAGTGATAATGAGCAGTCATGACCCCAATAGCTGGTAAGCTATCAGACATACACGGAAGAAAGAAAATTTTGTTGAGTATCATGGTAATTTATGCTGTAGGCGTATGTTTAGCTGCATTTGCAACAAACATATCTTCTATGATAGTAGCTAGAGCAATTCAAGGGATAGGCATGTCAATGTTTCCTATCGCATTTGGCATAGTAAGAGAAAAGTTTCCAAGAGAGAAAATTTCAATTGGCCAAGGTGTAATCACTACTATGTTTGCGTCAGGTGCAGTAATTGGACTGGCAGTAGGAGGAATTATAATTGAAAATTATGGACTACGTTTTTTACAATAATACCAGTTGCAAACTTTTATTTATACTTCTGGAAAAGCTGGCAGTAGGAGGAATTATAATTTATGTCCAGGTCCGGTTTATCCTTTCCGCAATGTGCAGTAGGACATCATTTTACTATGCTGCTCAGGAATATGACCAGGACCAATGTGATGGAATCATTCAAAATATTTGGGAGCTTTACGCCAAGTGGTAAATGAAATCGAGTCTAATAAAGTTGGGGAGGATAATAGAGAAGCGAGCAGTCATTATAGAAACAAGGAATTCGATGCACATGGTTAGGATTGTTTATACTCAGTGCAGCTATGCAGGTGTCGGCTCAACCTCTCACAAAAGACACTTCAACCGGTAACCTAATAGGAGAAATAGGCATTTCAATAGACCAGACACTCCGTAGGCCCCACCACAACACATGTATGCAAAAGTGTCCAATGGTTGTGAAAAGGCAATGACATTCTCATAATCTATTGGGATATTACTCTCACATTTGTAATACCATACTCAAATGTGGTATCATGATGCTTTTAGATTGAGAAGATTAATCTGATCGAATTCCGAGCAGGATCCTAACGTAACCATTGTATAAAATTACTGGTAAACTTTATGTAAATTTGTTACTTATTCTTCAAATAAGCTGTATGAGGACTAAATTTAAAGTGACTGCTCACAACCCTGAGCCAAATTACAGTGCTGATGCCCAATCTCAGCCAGGGGAGTGCCGCTGTTTTCACCAGTGCACTAGGTGTGCAATAATATTTCGCTGTGACCTTAACCAATCGATTGAAATGAATCGGTGCAAGAATCCTTTTTACCACGGTAAATGCAATACATGTTTGGGGATTCTAAGAGGTTACAAATGAGAAGTGATATTCCGTTACCAAGATGGAGACCCTAACCCAATTTGATCACATCATTAAGTCCTCTCTGATTTAATAGTGGACGCTCCAGGAGGATAATAACTCCCCCCGGCAACAGCAGAACTAGATACTATGAACGAGGGTGCAGACTTTTGGAGACATGATATAGGAATGAATGTAATTCCAGCAGTAAGCAAAGCAAAGACGCTAATAAAAGGCTGCTACCAGCAACAGTATCAAAATGCTTCTATATCTCAGGAGCAGCACGAAAAATGGAAAGCTGAAAAATCATTCAAAGACTGATTCGCAATCATACTAGAAAACAATGCTTTAGCTAGTTTTTTCTTTTATTGAATCGTTCAGCTACAGGTGGCTATAAAGAAGAAGCTAAATTCTAATCGATGAAGTACATAGAATTGATTAAACTCTCTATCTCTTTGAGATTCTTGTTATATTCAGGATAGCCGTCAGCGATATATGAAATCTCATAGACTTTGTCCCCTCTTAGCATCCATAATTCCATTCCGTATCTATCGATGACAGAATCGATAGAAAAGGAATATTTGAAGATCCAATATTTGATCCCGTCTATCCCTCCATGAGATTGGTTATTCCTCATAATGTGTAGACCTAAATCTGAAAACAATATTCTGAAATCTTTAGTTCGGATTTTTGCGTACTCTTCTAATGTCACATTATGAAACGGGCTTTTAGAATATATAATATTAATGACAGGATTTTCTAACCCACTATAGCTACTTCGCTCATTTACATCTGTACCATTCAAAATATCCAATGAAATAACACCTAGAAAATCCCCAAGTATACCAGGAGCAAGTTCAGTCTCGAACATATTCCATGTTGAAGGGTATTCAAAAGATAATCGTAAATCATAGCTTGTAACTTTTTCGCATGATGATAGTGAACTGTATGAGCATGACAGTGCGTTCAGAGATGGCGGTAATTGCGATATGAGAAAGATCGAGATTCCAATTCCTGCTAAAAGACATGTGCTCACTAAGTAGTTGTACATGAACACGGATTATAAGTCATGTCTTCTCTTTTGGATGCAAATTCAGTGCTCATGCGATTGGAAATCCGTTCGATATTCCTAACGACCTGGATTCCTAATGGAGGATATCTCGTGGTTAAAGGGGGGAGGTCAATACCGTTTTCTGCACTGCAACCTAATCTTATTTTGGTTGGTAAATTACGCTTGCACGTTGGACTATACTTACTTCTCACTAACATAATGTGGCAGTCAGACTAGTTTGGGTCGATCGAAACTAGTTAGGGTCGATCGAAAAATGGATTCTCTGACAGGTTTTTGCGTCTTTCTTCTTCAGCTTTCTGTTAGATGGTCCAATTCATTCAGATTCAATGAATTGCCCGGATGCTTAATCTTTGTAAGATCCTAAAGAGAAAGTCTGCGGATTTCCTCGTTTTCTTGAGGAGAACCAGTATTGTACAAATCTGTATGCTTAAATTGTTCCAGATGCATTAGTCTCTCTTGGTTCGTGTCAAAGGTTGAACCGCACACATAGCAACTATAGCCGTGTGGTATCGATGGATACTGATTCTGATTCATGTTAGGCCCCTTGCTATTCTGAATACTGCTATCTCTCTTAATCGCGAAACGAGTAAATAGCCCCAGCTTATGGTCACCCCCAAACTCACGTATCAACATCTTCAGATTCATAATAATATGAACAAAACTCATATAAAAACATATAACATTGGACCTTACGACTATTTCGGTGTTAAATATATATAATATATCCTATTATGTTGTAATTCATGTCTGAAAGAATCCATGTATTTCGTTTTTTTCCTGTTCACATGTGGCAAGAGTTCAGTCGTTGCAAAGTAATGGCAGATGAAGGAACTGGTCGGAGGCAATGCTGGTTCCATATGACGCTAATTTCCACGCCTTTTAAATCCCCAACGTTAACCAACGCCACCGAATGACGAACTCAAATTAGATGTCCGAATTATTCAGAGTATACTACCTGCTATATGTAACAAGACATTTATTAGATACTTTCTTATATTATATAATACGAATATGGATTTTGACAAACTCTGCAAGGATATTCTTGGTCTGGACTCGAAGGTGCGGTTCGCGGGTGTGTGTGATGATTCGGGTGGAATAAAGTATGGTGGGCAACGTGAGGGAGTCACAAATCTTTTATCTCCGGACGAAACCAAGAGATCGAATTTGCAGGCCATGGCTAGATGGGCATTGCGGAGCTCTCTATCTTCAAAAACCGGAAGAGGGAAGTACGCTATGTCAGAATATCAGAAAATTAAACGTATAACATTTCCATTGGAACAAAACCATTTACTCTTGGTTACCACTGAAGTTGATGCAGATCATGATAAGATAGTAAGAGATATTCTTGTGATGGTTAAATGAAGGAGATTTTTGATTTGAGGTCATTTTAGGGGGAGATTACTACACTTGAACATTGATTAATTATATATCAACCAGTTATACATATGGCAAGGCGAGCTGGCTTAGAATTTTGGGTTCTTCTACATGGAGTGACTGCCTAGGAATACGATCTTTTATGATGTCCAAAAATAATAGAATCCCGGATTATATCGGAAGCATTTCCACTACCAAATATCTCCTTGCTATAATTTTTCTTTATGGGGGGACTTCGTTGAAGAATAAGGTCTACCATCTCCTCCTTCTTGAAGGTACAGAGTTTATTCCAACCCCCTTGTAAGGTTTCCACCCATTCAGTGCTTTTTCTAATGGTGATGCACGGAATGGAGCAAAGATATGCTTCTTTTTGAAGACCTCCTGAATCAGTAACCACCTTGTAGGACTCTTTCACTAGCCGAAGAAAGTCGATATAGCCTAATGGTTTGATGGTCTTGACATTTTCCAAGCTAACTAGTTTGTCGTATAATCCATACGATTTGAGCATTCTCTGCGTTCTTGGATGAATTGGGAACACTATTTGCATTTGATGTCCATAGACGTCGTATTTGTTGATTGAACTAGAACTGCCTACACTCGAAATGTTCGGCTGCATCAGACTCGATGAAGAGGACCGATCGGATGTCGCCTTTTCCAACTCTTGAAAGGTATCCACAATTGTCCTAAGGTTAGAGTACGAGTCGGTACTCTCTGCTCTATGCATTGTGAAGAGGATAAAGTTTTTTGATTCCAGAGACAATTCTTTCAGGATCGCTGAATTTTTTGAGAATCTCCATGCTTCACTAACTACTTCAACTGATATATCCCCGGAGTTAACGATTCTCCCCACTGCATGTTCATCAATCAGATTCTTCGCCGCTGTACCAGTTGGAGCGAAAAGGAGATCACCCAAATGATCTGTCAAGATTCGATTTCGCTCTTCAGGCATCCTTCTATCATAACTCCTGAGGCCAGCCTCTATATGCGCAACTGGTATATCGTTCACGGACGCTGCAAAAGCACCTGCAAGAGTAGAATTTGTATCTCCGTACACAAGCACCAGATCAGGTTTTGATGCAACACCTTCGCTCCCAATACCTTCATTCTGCGCACATCCAAACTCTGCTCCCACTCCTTTTATCATATCGCCTAGCTGTTCACCAGGACTAGTCGAACCAACCCCAAGATTGATATCAGGCGCGGGAATCTGGAGCTCTTTGAAGAAAATATCCGACATCTCATAATCATAGTGCTGGCCTGTATGAATGATGACGTGATCGCAATATCGTGATAGCGATCTGTGAATTGGCGCCAATTTTACAAAGTTAGGCCTAGCGCCGACCACGGATACGATTTTCATCCCAAAAACCTTACGGTGTTTAATATGTTGGCTGCAGACCTCGTTACTTGATACTTGAACATCTTGATTGTTATAGAAACAGAAACGTAGTCGGTCATAGGTAAGTGAATTCCGTGTCTGGTTCTTTCCAAAGTCCAAGTCTGTTATGCAGCCAAGGATAAAAATTATAATTCTCATCAAAATGCTTCTTAAGGATATCCATAATTCTAGGAGAGACCTGGCCAGGTTCCCCATAGATCTTCTTCTTCCTCCTTTGATTGTACAAAGGGATCTTGTTTTGGTCAACTCGCTTCACTATCTCCACTATCCATTGCGGACTCACCGGAGGAGCGAGGACATTTCCTTCCGCCTCAAATATAGTCTCTGGCCTATCTGTGTTGAGTCTTACTGTTACTGAATTTACGCCAGGAAAATAGAGTAACTCCTCCTGCATCGAACCTGAATCAGTAAGTTCCAACCAGCAGCATCCGCTATCTAGAAATTCTATAACGTGGCCATATTCCTTCCATAGAGGAGTTTGAACAAAGGAACGTGGATATTCACTTTGAAGTGTATCAAGTAGATTAGTTAGGCCGTACTTCTCAAGGGCATGTTGCGTGGCGGTAAGCTTGATAAGAATCACTCTATAACCTGCCTTGACTAACTCTATCACACTCTTAACGATAATTGAGAATCTTGATGGAGTAAGATTTTCTCTTCGATGAATATCAACTCTTATCCATTCGTTGCGTGCCGTCGAGGAACCCTTCAAAGACGACGTCACAGGGCCAGATACCAATTGTGGATACAAGTCAAATATACTTGACTGCGGCTTGCTTCTCCGTTTCATTTCAATCGCATCTACTACGGAGTTTCCTACTACATAGATCAAGTCCTCTGGGTAACCCTCTCTAATGAGATTGTCTCTGTTCAACACAGTCGGCGCAAAAAAAAACTGTGCCCCTGCTGAACAGATCCAAGTATCAACCTGTTCGGGGAAGGGCTCATCACGTGCAATGAACCAGTGGTTACTATCAAATTGTGAATTGACAAACTCCTCTATTTGGTCTTTATTTGGCTCACTCAAAGTGAGCTTTCTCACGTATTTGGGGCTCATCGAACGAAGACCAGCTTCGTTTTGGGCAACTTTTTGCCCAAGTCCGAAGAGCCAGGACAGAGGCGTGATACCGGCCACAAGGGTATCGCCGTGGACAATTGGAAGTAATGAACGGCCAGGAAACTTCTCTTTAAATATCTTACCAAATAATGCAAATTTTAACAATAACTCGCTAGCCTTCTCCATCAGGTTACCTCTAACTTGCAGGTTGCAAGCTACCGACTCCTGGATATTGAATTCTTGTATGCCGTAACCCAGCGTATTATCAAAATGTTGACCAGTATCTATCACAAAATACGGGATATGACGTTTCATGGCTTCCGTGACAAGCGGAGCCTGCTTATAGAAATCAGGCTTTGTACCAGTCACTATTGCTAATATAGGATAACTAGAACCGATCTCATTTGCTACATTCAATGCCTTATCTATCGAATCATTATTGATAGCTAAAGGAAGGTAATTAGTGAAAACATTTCGATACTCGTACTTGTCTTTCAATATCCTAACTTATCGTCATTGGTTCTGCAATTTAGCCTTTTTATTGATCATACAATAATCAACGGTTTCTAGTACAGCTTTGGTCAGTGTTTATAGGCGCAGCAGAATTTTACGTCCAATACTGGGATTATCTTTCCGATCCGTCAACCTCAAAAGATTAATAAAGCCAAAATTTCCTATTTCATGCATATTTGGTAACAGAATCCCAAATTTTGAATTGTATTTCAGACGACAAGTGTAGGGAAATGCTATCGGTCATTAAGGAAGGCCAATCTCTTTCAATAGCTGGTTTACAACTAACGCGAAAACAGTTCTACTCAAGACTTCACGCATTGATTATTTATAATCTGGTTAGCAAGGCAAACGGAAAGTATCGTCTAACCTCATTTGGGAAGGTAGTTTTTGACTGGCACATTGTATTAATGCAGGCTATATCTGAGGAATACTGGAAGTTAAAAGCATTAGATGTTTTCGATTCATCGGGTATTCCAGATTCTGAACGTACAAAGATAATGGATGCTTTGGTAAAGAACGAAAAGTTAAGACAATTTATTAAAGCGTAATAGACAATTTAATATTTTATTTAGTTGCAGGATAAAGGCTGGGAGTAGAGTGGGAATCGCAGAGAAGGGACAAGGTGTACCGTTCGTAAATCTCCAATTCAAAGCTGTCACAATTTCTAGGAGGAAGTAGCTGTTTAGGGATGATTCTCTCTTTCTGCAAGTATCAAAAAATGCTTTCTGGCCTACTCAATCAATCATTAGAAGTCATTCGCAAGACAATTATTCGACTCCTGCTGCTATAGTAGATCAGAAAAATATTTGACTATTTGGCATGGAACTAAATGTGTCATTATCGGCACTATCACACTCCTTGCAGCTGTCATGTTAATTCTGCATGAGGGGAACATCCTGGCAAATCAGCAGCCGTCATCATTTAAATCTAAAGATCTAGAAGAAATACGAGAAAATGTAATGGAAGTCAGACTAGCCTTACAAAAAGGAGATCTGATAGAAGCATTACAACACCTCAATAACGCGGATGAAGACCTCCTCCTATTGGAGACTGGTCTTCAACCCTCCAAATCTGCACCATTACATGGTAATTCCAATAACAGCAACACCACTTCAAACTCTCAAAGTCCGGAAACTTCTACTAAGAACGTGGATATGAGAGCCAGTTATGACCGTGGTGGTAATAATAGTAATAATAACAATAGCAACAGCAATAAGTATGACTTTGCTAAACTCAGACAAAACAATACTCTCCCAGACAATACAGTTCTCTCCATTTCTAATAATACTTTGAACAAGGGCAACAAGGCATCATCGATAGGGTCTGCAACTCCCGATGACTCTATTCGTAAATTGAATGTTACATTTAATTCTATTTTCATTAACAACAACCACGATATTCTGTTTCCAGCAGAGTGGCAACTAGATGCATATGTGAATAACAAAAGAATCCATTTATCAGAGAACGCTGAGCTGGACCGCGTGGAGAGTGGACAAGCGATTTATTTCAACGGCAAATCGCTGGTCATAGATGTTCCCGAAAATAGTACTTTGAGAATCGTAACTGTTGGTGTAGAATTGGATGAGGGAGTTATTGATGATAAGTACAAAAACATCATGCCTAGCGTAGATGTGGGAGGGGACGAGACCGGTGATGGAGTACTACCTGACATTTCAGGAATTATAGATACTGAAGCCCCTTTACCTGAATACAGAGATCAAGTTGAAAGTTCTATCCAATTCTTAACAACTTATGATAGAAATGACGCAATTGGCATGATTGCTACAGAATACGACGCTAGAACCAATTTTGGGATAGGCGATCACTTTGATTGTTCAGAGTCCACTGGGGAGGTAGGAGATATTTTTGATACGGTAGACACTAATTGTGATTATAAACTATCTTATACAATTAAAGAGATTTAGGCAACGGTTGAATGCGATTACTACCTGCAGACTGATTACAAGATGTATCACCTGTATCAAAACTACAAGTCTTATGGTCATTTTTTTACAAGTACTAGTATTGGCTGGGTCAGGAAATTCCAGCTCGTTTTTTGGTTTACAAGCAGAACCGGAGCCTGATGAGAATGGTGTAATGATAAGCAACTATCACGGAGTACAGAGAAAGGTGTACAATCCTCTCATATCAGCAAACGGCGGCCTGTTATATTACAGAGACTTCGAAAATTTCGTAAACACCGGAAAATCAGAGCGGTATTTTACCAACACTGCGAATTGGCTCGTCGAAAACTCGATCAATAAGACCGACGTGGGCGGCGAAGATTATGCTGTCTGGGAGTATGATTTTCCTTGGAGATTTTATGGTTGGGTTGAGCCCCCATATTACTCTGCATTAGCCCAAGCAGAATCAATTTATGTTTTGGCTCTAGCTTTTGACCTCACAAATGACGAAAAGTATCTCCTCACCGCGAATAGGGCAATGAAGGCTTTTTTTGTGGATTTTGATGCGGGGGGCCTAGCAACGGTAGAGACTCATGACGGTTCTTCAATATTCTTGCAGATATTAGCTAAACCAGGATTCGTTAAGACGTATGTCTTAAACGGTCATACTCAATCTTTAATCTTCCTGTGGCGCTATTTCGAATTGACTAACGAGACTAACGCAAAAGTTATCTTCGATAAAGGAATAAAATATTTGAAG
>Ga0307429_1000791_pt1 | contig 16867 bp, 16 predicted proteins | sample SalMarWE160230MG_FD_202151 | JGI IMG/M metagenome (GOLD analysis project Ga0307429, IMG submission 202151) | Salt marsh sediment microbial communities from the Plum Island Ecosystem LTER, Massachusetts, United States - WE1603-230 | ecosystem: Environmental > Aquatic > Marine > Intertidal zone >...
ATGTTTCTCGTTATTTCATCACCATATGAGTCATATTTGGTCCGCCCAAATGGATCTTCGAAATATACTACGTTACGTTGGTTTAAATATCTCTACTACAAGTATCATTAACAAAAAAACTTATTTGATGACGTTTATTGCTTGGGCCATAATACTTACCGATGTAATCTTTGGCACCTTTCAAGACGTTTTGGGGGTTGGGACTGGCCTGAACTACTTATATAGGAGCTTGCACATAATAACATTTATTGCTTTTTAAGCCGTTGATGGTTACTACAAGTATCATTAACAAAAAAACTTATTTGATGACGTTTATTGCTTGGGCCATAATACTTACCGATGTAATCTTTGGCACCTTTCAAGACGTCTTGGGAAAGTCTCTTACTTCTTCTTTTGGTCTAGTATTATTTATAGCAATGAGTATCACTGTATTTTTTGCAAGTCTGTATGCCCTTAGAGATTATATGGTTGCATTGCGCAAAGAGCTTGAGGCTCCTTCGTTTTTTAATAGGTTATACAAGGCAACACCTATTTTTCTTTATGCACTTTTAGTCGTCTTTGGAGCTCTCATTGTTGAAATGGTGTTATTTTCGCAATATAGTATTTACCTGCTGATTCTAATTCTCTTAATAAGTACAGTATCCATCTTGTTCTTTGGTTTTCGCGCTTACAAATTTTTGTCGTGGTTCAAGTCGAGTGCCAACAAACGACACAATATCATGATTTTAGCATTTGCTGTATCATCGATTCTACTCTGCATCTGCACGATAGTTGCCATTGAACTTGATATAAAGGAATTACTCGACCCAGAGGGGAAATTCGGACCCTCCATAGATCCAAATTTCCCCGCTAGCAATTCTATGGGAAGCAGACACTTAACTAGTATAGAATATATCATTCATCTCTATGGGTTTCTTTTCCCTCAAGTTACTGCTATTGCTATCGCGGAAGTAGTTGCTGTTGCATTTTTCCTTCGTTATTTTAAGGATCAGATAGGAAGAGCAACATTTTGGACAATTATAATTTTACCACCTGTACTTTTTATAACTGGGGTATTTGGTCCTCAAATATTAAAGGGAGAGGGAAGTATAATGGTATATATGGAGTCCCAGTTCCTTATCTTTAGGATAATAGGTACCGCAGGATGGGTTGCAGCCGATCTTGTGATAGCATATGCATTTCTTTTAGTAGCAAAAACTATTGAACGGCAAATTAGCTCTTCTCATATCATTAACTATTTGATTATAGCAGCATTTGCAACCATTTTGATTTCTCCAACGACCAACAACTGGATAACCAACAATTCTTATCCACCATTTGGAGCAATCCAACGTGCCTTTCTTGTGCTTGCTTCTTTTCTCTTTAGCATAGGAATATACTCTGTCGCGCTGTCAGTGGCCCAAGATGCAGAGTTGCGTCAATTAGCCAGAAAATATGTAAAGGAGTATGCTCTGCTAGATACCTTAGGTAATGCACAAGAGAACGCAGAGATTATGCGAAAGCTTGTAAAACTAATCCATCAACACGCAGATGCTATGGAAAAAGAAACAGAAGTAAAATCTACAATGTTAGATGATAACGAAGTTAGACATTATTTAGACATGGTAATTACGGAGACTAGAGGAATTAGGGAGACTAGAGGAAAAAAGGGTGACAGAGCAGTCGGCGCCTAGCTTTAAGTTTAGTGGCTAATGCTTGACACAAAGAGGGATTTGATCATATTCCAAAAGAATGGAGGAGAAGAAGAAGACCAGGAGTGAACAGGTGGAAGAAGTGAAGGAGAATAAAGTAATGCTAAATGATTTCGAGATAAGGTATCTGAAATCTGAAAAACGCAATAGTTCGAAAAAGAAAAATATTTTATTTATCCATGGTCTCGGAGCATCATCGGATAGATGGTTGGATATCCCTGATGCTTTATCCGGATATTTCCATCCAATAGCAGCCGTTGACCTCATAGGTTTTGGTGGTAGTGATAAACCCGTAACACTAGACTACACTATAGAGTATTTTAGCAGATTCATTAGAGACTTCATTGGTTGTAAGCAAATTTAGAGAAATGATGATGATAACGATGATGATAGTTACAAAACAATAATAGTAGGTCATTCACTTGGAGGATATATAGCCGCAAAAGTAGCCATAGAAGATCAAGATCTGATAGAAAAACTTGTTCTCATAGACTCTTCTGGAATGCTTAAGGAGCCAACAGCCCTACTTGAACAATACCTTAATGCTGCATTAAATCCATCGTTTGAAAATGTTAAAAATGTATTTTCCAGATGCTTGGAAATCCAGCGCTACTCAATCCTACGCTTGTTGACGCCTTTAGGCAGGGGCGAAATATGCATTTAAATCAGCTTTCGAAAATAGTACAAAAAAGTATATTGAATCATCGGAATTACAAAGGATTGAAAATATACCGGCTCTGATCATATGTGGTGCCGCTGATAAGTTAATACCAGTTGCACATTCTAAACAGTTTATTAAGGGGGGTGGGGGGTACTCAAACGTAGCCAACTTCAAATCGTAGAAAATACAGGTCACACACCGTTTTCTGAGAAACCATCAATGGTATTTGACATAATGCGCATATTTTTAACTAATAACAAATAATGGCGATTCCACCAAATTTTGTCGGTTATCTTTCTTGGCGTCTTCAATGTAATGTATTGTTGAAGCCTATAGCGCTACTCGGCGTCTACCACGTCTGGATCATGTTTCAAGTTCAAAGCGGTCATAGATAAAGAACTTGCATAAGGAAGAAAGGAGACATGCGAGGGAGAGAGGCTTAAACGATTAACATGTCTGATATCAATAAAAAGGGAGAATCCTCATCTATTTACCTAACCTATGCATTAATAACCCAAGACTTCTGAAAACCACACCTTTTAAGGTAGCCGTCGCGTGTTTTTGTTTCAATCTCAACTCAGTGCAACCTGTCCAGGAAATACAGTCCTACAAGACACAATATTACTATACATGGCAACAGAGAGAAAGTTCCATTACTGCTCGGAGTCAAAGTCTACGGATAATAGTTTGATGCTTTTGGAATTGAAATAATCTCTTGTCGTTAAGAGCATAAAGAGTACCTCTAGAAAATTCGATAGTAGGACTGCAGGGACATAGTCAGCTCTCTTACTGGCAGTGAAACATTGTTAGGGAACTGTAAAAGAATCTTGTATAAATAATGTCCGTGCTATAATAGGTTAAGCATGATTGAATCATTACTTCCATATTTTTTATAGATTTCTTCAAATCTATCAATCTTATCCTTTATCAAATTACCGTTGACATCATGCATCTTAATGAAGTTAGCACGCATAGATAGATTACCTTTTGAATCAAAAAATCTTATGCTATAGCTGTATTTCCCATCAGTTCTAGCTTCCCTTACAAATCTAGCTTCTCTTACCTCATCCATATTAAGATGTATGTGCCACGGTCTATTTTCCTCTCCTATAGTCGCCCATTTTTCGCGGATTCTAAAGGGCAAACCTTTCTCCACTCTTGCTTCACAAATGCCACTTCCACTATTCACAGAAAGAAGTATATTTTCTTGAGCAAGAATATCTGTAATTAGCTCATAAGCTAGGTTAGAGTGATTTGCCATGAACAACATATCTACGCAAATTCCCTTAAATGGCTTTTGTCCAAACGAGATGCCTACGATCGTAGTAGTCGTCGCCATCCATCCTTCCAGTGTACATGCTACCCAAGCAATTATCATTAATGTCAAGCTACATATAAAATAAGGTACATATAAAATAAATGCCGATACATTGGTGTTACTTTGAATAGAAAACCTAAGTTATAGTTTGCTGTTACTCTATTTAGAATCCTTATTTTGAACTGCTAGAGTGCTGGAACCCTCTGAGCCCAAAGATATTAGTTTAGAGGAGAAAGGAATCAATCGTAGGGAATTACACTGCCTACGAACTAGGCTTGAAGGACGAATATAATTTTATTCTAAGCTAAGGACTTGAAAAATGAGTAATGGTCAATACTATTACTTATAACATCTTGTGCGAGTAGATTTCTAAATGCTTTCTGTTACGAAGGACAGGAACTTGAAAAGCGATAAGAGAGCGAACGATCTAATGGTGGCTTTTAAGGGGTTAAAGTATGGCGCTTTTGCCGGCTTTATAGCAACGTGGTCGATTTCTTCAGTGATCGCCGTAACTGAAATCCTATTAGGTTTGAATATAGGCACCTTTTACTCGATAATAGGCATTAGTCTAGGCGTAAATGATCTCACGACGGCTACATATTCTGCCTTTGGCCTCCACCTACTAGTAGGTACAATGATTGGCGCAGTATTTGGAGTCGTCGGAATTAGATGGAAAAAAGTGCGTATGCTTAATCCGTACAAAAGTGTTTTGGTCGGCATGGGAGCAGGCATTGTAGTATGGCTGGTGTTCTTTCTTCCAATAACGACCTATCTGGTTCAACCAGCCATTAACTCTATCACTACTATACTGGCCATAGATTCTCAGAAAGCGCTTGTCTCAGATGACGTAAATCAGACTATCACGAACATTACACTGGCAGCAATAGGCTTTCACTTGATTTGGGGGGCGGTCTTCGGATTTATAATAAGCTCTCTACTGAGGATAAGGCTCTTCGGCATAAAGCAACACTATAAGGATATCGTTAGCATCGATCCAAATATCAGGTTAGTTACTATCTGCAATTCAGAAGGTAACACGATCTACTCCCGTCATCGAGAAGGTGTAGAAAATTTGCTCACTCCTGAGGAGAGTAAAAAATCACTTGAATTGGCAATGACAGGGTGGAAAGCAAGGAGCGAACTTTCCCAAAAGATAGGAAAAGGAAGGTATGTGCTCGCAGAATATGAAAGAGTTAAGCGCATCACTATGCCCTTTGGAGAAGACTATCTTCTTTATCTCACAACAGAGGTACAAGCAGATCATTTGGACATAATCAATCAAATTCGTAGATTGGAAGCAGGCTTAAAGTATTCAAATAGATAATTCCCGGAGATCCCAATCGACCGAGTTCTACGACACATGCGCATGTTTACAGTTTCGCTAGCTTGTAGTTAACGTGACGGCTATTAGAGGAATTATACTTGTTTCATCATCATGACTGCATCCATAACACTTCATAATGTAGAATCATGTTCAACCCGAAGTCGAACTGGTGTTGGATCTCGAGACGACGTTGAGGCTGTATACGCTGTATGAGTTGAGCTCATGTATGTACCTCTTTTTGGCTATGGTCAGAATCACTTTAAATACTTTTTGCAGAGTTTGTCTAAGAGGACAAAAATTCACTGAGAATTGCTGCGCAAGTGCCATTTCTCAATCCATAATAAGTACTCCTTTTAACTGTTCCTTATTCTCTTTATATCCATTTTGAATTAGCTGTTGAACTGTAGTTTTTGAAAAGTCAAATGTCTTATTTGAAATAGTATTGGCGTCATTCTTTCGTTCCAAACGAGCGACAAAGTCAACGTCTACTATACCCCTCACTAAATCATCATATGTTCCTTGTTTGCCCGTGGAGAAAAAAATACCTTTAGTTTTCTTCTTCAAAATGCCTCGCAGTTCCTCTTCATTTGCACCCTTTTCTTCGGCCAATTTGATTAGAGTTTGCTAATGCCACGAGGTCGGCCATAAAAGATATAGGATGTCATTCTTTTTTCTATTGGTAGTTACCTGGACAGAGACCCTTAAGTTATAGAAGGTAGTTACTATATCCGGAATCCTCGGTTTGAACTACTGGAGTGCTGGAGAAAAAATAAACTAGATACCACTCACTTAACTAACTTCAGGTTTAAATGATGATGGTGCCAGATAAGCCGAAAAAAAGGAGGCCAATCATCTAATTTAATTTCCATTAAATTCTATTATAGCTCCATTGCTAACTCTGGATTCAGCTTCTTCTTTTCCATTTGCTGTCTTGCTAAAAGTGCAGCCACTAACGCTAATGCGCCCCCGGTTATGCTTGCCAGTCCTAACGCCGTGGTACCATAAAATGCACCTGCTATGGTTACACCCAGCGTACTTATGGCCAATCCCCATGGGATTGTATTGCTTATCTTATTCATATCATTGAAAATATGTACTGTAATATATAAACTAGTGGTAAGTCGATATCATAATGCCAACCTACTCTAATTTTCAGTTATTTCTACAAGTTTCTAGTAGTACTATACATAGAAACTAATGAAGAAATGCCAGTACGTGGGCCAGGCATGCTGATAATTCCGAAATGGTGGTCCGTACTGATACTCACATCCAGCCGCTCAAAAGTGCGACAATCACAGCAAATTTCGCAAGCTAAATATCATTACAATGCATGGAATGCTAAAATAATACCTCAGGTATTGGGAGGTATGGAAGCAACGGCGACCATTACTGCAACTCAAGAGATTCCAAACTGGAGAGTTAAAGGAGATTGGTTTGACGTTTGTATGTGTAACATTCCGTGTCCATGTGAGTTTGCACAGACTCCCACCTATGGTGATTGTGATGGTATCTTTGCCTACAATATTAAAAAGGGCAATCATGGCGAAACATGTCTTGACGGTTTGAATGTATTAGCTCCGGGTAGCTTCAAAGGTAATATTTGGGCTGGCGATGGTAAAACAAAAGTGAAGTGGAGTGGTCCATAGTAACTAGCTAACCAGGATAGTTAAGTTATATGCGAGTGCTCTTGAAAAAGTGGAATTAGGCACAATATGAGAACTTCAACCCTAGTTGTCATTTCTATAATAGTATCAATTTCCGTACTGACATGGTTAGTGTCAATATGGCAATACGATGTAATGATGTCATCTATGATGACATTTTATAGTCCATCGGCATTATCATTGTTTGTGGTCATATGGACAGCCGGAATGGCTGCTATGATGTTCCCTGCTATAGTACCAATGATTCTTGTTTACAATCGACTTATTGATACTAGTAATACCAAAAATAATGCTGGTGATGGGAACAGTCAAATAATACACCATAAGAGTAATAATGATCCTAATGATAATGATATTGAAGAAGCTGAGCATGAACGTGGTGCTCTTAATAGTTTGAGATCCAAGTTAAGATCCAAATCATATGACATCATTCTCTTTGTATCAGCATACCTTGCTATCTGGGCCTTAACAGGAATAATCCTACTGGTCGGATGGTCACTTTTGTTAGATACATTACTTTCCCATCTAGGAGAAAATGATGTTCAAGACCAATTTGTGTTAACTAATACTATTTACGGAATTGTACTGATCGTATCAGGAGGATACCAGTTTAGCTCATTAAAAACTAGGTGTCTTGGATATTGTGAATCTCCGCTTAGCTTCTTTATGAGACGATGGCAAAAGGGTAAAGCAGGAGCATTGAAGATGGGGATGTATCATGGTCTTTATTGTCTTGGTTGCTGTTGGCCTTATTTTCTACTCATGGTAGCACTAGGTTGGATGAATGTCATCTGGATGGCATTATTTGCTGCAATCATATTTGCTGAAAAAGTGTGGTCTAGTGGTGGTCTTTGGATCGCAAGGATCGCAGGTATAGGGTTTATAGCATTAGGAATAGTGTCCTCAATTGGGGCTATATCTCTGCCATCTGATTCGATGAGTAGTAGCAGTAGCAGTAACGGTGATGGCGGAATGATGATGCCTATGGATATGTCTTCGTCTTCGCCAGATAGCATGATGTATGTTTCTACGTCTTCACCAGATGATGTCAATATCGACTAGTAATCAGCAAACATGGTGTCCTGTATTCTCATATATTCTATATGCTACCTCTTTGCCTAGAATTGGATTTTATAGAGTAGATCAAAATTTATTATTGCATAAGACATACTGATACTTTCGTGTAGTCTGTCAGAAATTAGGTTGTTAAATTAAATTAAAGCAAAATATCTGCGAGGCTGAAAATATTGCTAACACGTGTGCTGCATCTTTCATATCAATAACAAGATAGATAATCTTTTATCGAAGCGATCGCCTATATTATACGTGGCAAACACGGCCAGCAGACAGAAGGCATCGTGGAAGCTTGAAGGAGACTATTTTGAAGGATGTAATTGCAAATCGATTTGTCCTTGTATCTTTAAGCTAGATCCAACTGAAGGTGACTGTTGGATTACATGTGCATGGCACATTCGAAAAGGTAACTATGAGAATATAAGTCTAGATAACCTCAATGCTGCGGCAATGTTTAATTCGCCTGGGAATATGTTTACAGGACCAAAATGGAAGGCAGCACTATATATTGACGACAAAGCTTCGTCAGAACAGACAGACTCCATTAAAAAGATCTATTCTGGTCAAGCGGGTGGATTTTTTGCTGTAGCTCATGGTTTCATTGGTGAAATGTTAGGTGCAAAGTCTGTTCCAATCGAATTCGAAGTCGATGGAAAACGCAGATCGCTAAACATAAAAGATTCAGTAGAACTTGAGATAGAAGGACTAACGGGAGCAGATCCTAATAAAGAGTCATGTGTAGTTAATCCATCTTTCAGTGTTGTTCCAGGATATGATTTAGAAGTTGCACGTTCAACTAAATACAGTTACAATGATTATGGACTACGATGGGATAATTCTGTTAGGAATGGTTTCTACTGCAGGTTTAGTTATTCCCCATAACAGCTGACTATCCCAATAGAGTTCAAGATCATCTAGCAAAGTTGAACACTTCATGTAGAAATATTACCTTAGTCGAAGCCTAGAAGCCTGACTTCGAGGAGAGGCTTGGAGAACTACTAGATTACACAGTATTTCTTTCGGAATTCTACTTCGGTTAGTTGAGGGTGGTGACTGATTCATCCAATTAGTTACCATAGATGATTTGGCTGATTTAGCCAATATACCATCTAATTCAATAGTATAACCAAGACCAAGAAACCTCAAACTTGGCAGCATACTCCAGCGAGGACGCATGAAACGCCGTGTGTTCAGCTGTTTTTTCTCTAAATATATTTAAACATCCACTAAGAGTACTCAAATATTTGAACAGAGCCTTACTTTGGATAGGAATATGAGAACAGAGCCTTACGAATGGCACGCCCCGCCCGGTACGCCTAACGAATGCTTTTATATCACTTATTTACCCGATGAACTGGTTTTATAAGCTTGGGAAACGTGCAGGATGGAAAATTCAAGGCAGCGGCCACATACAACTCTGCCTCAGGCCATTATACTCCTTTCTGAAAAAAGCATCAGAAAGGAGTCTCAATAATACCGAATTCAGAGTAGGTGACATGGAGAAACTTGAAGACTATTTCCCTGAGAACGATGATGCACAGTTTGACGCAGTAGTATGCGTATTTGCAATTTTCTTTGTAAATGATATGGAATCGCAAATAAAAAAGCTATGGAAGTTTGTAAAATCAAAAGGGGGAAAACTCGCAATTACCACTTGGGGCCCAAGAATGTTTGAACCAGCCTATTCTTATTGGAATAACATTTTGAGGTTAGAGCGTCCAGATTTATATTCTGCATCTAATCCATGGGATAGAATAACGGATATCGACTCAGTACGTAGATTGATACGAAATGGAGTAACACCAATAACGGCAAAGATAGAAGTCTTGGAAGAACATGCAACACAATCTCTAAAGACGCCTGACGATTGGTGGACAGTTGCGCTGGGTTCTGGTCTTAGATGGGCCATAGATCAGTTGGACCCTCCCACATTTCAGAAGATAAGACAAGCCAACATACAATTCGTGAAATAGAATAACATATAAGCGATTGAGACAAATGCAATTTATGCGATCGCTACGAAGGTTTAATCGTTAAAACAATCCAGCACTGTAGCAGTTCAAAATTAAGGTTCTGTGTATACCAGAGTATGACTTAATCTTTTCTAATCCAGTAATGCTAGACCGGTACTTATCGGCTTACAAGGTGGTTTCTTACACACACGTACGTACGTAAGTGTCTCTCAAAGCGTTCTGGCATCGAATCCTTAGCCGCCAAAGAGGGATTACCAATACATGTCGTAGTGTCAGATCTAGCTGATGATAAATCCGTTATTAGTGCATTTCAACGAATCATCTTTAAGGCCGGCAGAATTGACGCTGACTAGTCAACTGTAGTAAATGTTTTAACAAGATTTCTCCTATGAAAACTGATTTATTCAATGATGATGATAGTGCCCTGTGCAGAGATTGTTATATTAATCAAGTTTTTGAACCAACTACTCAAGCCGCTCTTCTTTTTCGTATTAGTTTAGTACCTGCATATGCTAGCTATAGCTTTTTCTATCTGCTACTTAGGGTTTGATGAGGATGGCAGTCGTATTAGATCAATTGCTGGCATTTGGCAAAGATAGTGGCATAGATATAGGGATAGAAGCCAATGCCTCGGACTGTGTGGTTAGGACCGATGTTGGCATGAATACTACACCCGCCGCAACGAAGTTACAGTCTGTAATGGCACTAGAATCTAAATGAACCCCGAGATCGGCTCCATTTAAACTGTCTAATGAAAATGCTCCGCAGCTTGTACCGTCAAACCCGCTGATTGTGAATCCTTTCATTGTTACTTCGGACCCGAAACTAATTTTGATTATGTTGGGTATTCCAAGTACTCCTGATTCTGACTCTACAGGTGCTTTGATTGTTGTAGACTCGGCACCTGAACCTACTAGTGTTATACTCTTACCAATCGTGAGTTGTTCAGTGTATATTCCAGGAAGTACTTTTATAGTATCTCTGGGGCTGGCCGCATCTATTGCAGACTGTATGGTGGGATAATCAGTTGGAACAGTTATCAGAGCTGCCGCTTTAGATTCTTGCAGATCAACGCAAGTAGCTAATAGAATCAATACGAACACTGTTCCAACTATAGAGGTTTGCAAGGGTATCTTCATATTAGCACGCTTCTTGAAATCAAATAATAAGTGATTCGTCGATTTTTGTAGACTCCAAACTTCTTGAATACTTCCATATAGTAATGATCAAAACAAAGTAATCATCCTTATCTATTACAACTGTTATATATGATTACAAGTGTTATGTTTACCATTTGACAGGGTTATTGTAAGTGCTTTGCATTGGGATAATCCTCTCTAAGGATTCAGAAGATTTTCACAGGCAGCATACTCTGACCGATTCCATCAATCCTGGAGATCATTTTCTCTTAAAAAATTTAGCCCACTGCTACACAATAAAAATGAATGAAAATCTTTCTGGATAAGGAGAGGCTGAAGACCCTTTCTAATACAGTACTTTTGGAATTGGAATTGTATTATTGCAACTCTGGTCCGTGATGCTTATACAATACTAGAACCACCTTTCTCCGTTTCCCAACAATGTCGAATATAGCATATTATTTGTGTGTAATTTATGTCCCGTTACCGTTTTGTTAATTGACTTTCTGCAACTTTTAATTGCATTGCCTAACAGGAAAAGTGGTAGACGATCGTCATCTTCTCTTGAGCCTCCATCATCATCCCCATTGCTGTCATTGGTATTATCATTGTCATTCTTATTGCCGTTGGGAAGACCTATTGGCTCTATCCCACCGCCCTGAGGAGGTTGAGGGCGATTTCCTCTCTCGCTACATAGACACTGTCTATGTACTCTACCTACTAACATCCATTCTACTCAGGTGGTTTAAATAGCCTGATATGGTTCTACATACTACTAATACGACAATAAAAGTTGAACATGAACAACAAAAAAACGATAACAGACAACTAAACTCAGTCAGTTGTTTTATCTGTCAGAACGATTACACAAATATCATTACTGATTCTGAATCAGGCGAGGTTGTTTGTAGTAATTGTGGTATAGTTATTACTGAAAAGTCTGAGAATATTAGTAATCCTGAATGGCGTGCATTTACAGCCGAAGAACAAAATAAAAGAGCAAGAACAGGAGCTCCAACTTCTCTAGCTATACACGATCGAGGCCTTGCTACACTAATTTCAAAAACAGGCAGAGACGCAAGTGGACAGAAATTAGATACTACAATGTATTCGGTGTACAAGAGATTAGGAACATGGGATTATAGAATAATTCACGATAATTCGCATAATAGAAATCTATTTCAGGCTTTCTCTCAACTTTATGCATTAAAAGATAAGCTTGGGCTCTCATATACGATAATTGAGAAAACAGCATATATCTATAGGAAAGCAGAAGATAGAGGATTGGTGCGTGGTAGAACAACTTCAGGAATGGTCACTGCAGCAATATATCTCGCATGCAGAGATATTGGAGTACCCAGAACTCTCAAGGAAATAGCTGCAATTAGTAACACCAAACGTAAGCACATAGCACTATGTTGCAGACTACTGATAACCGAGCTTGACCTTAAGGTGCCTATAGCAGACCCCATGAAATGTATTGTCAAAATTGCAAATAAGGCTGAACTGTCGGAGAAAACAACACGACTAGCAATGAATATGATGACAGAAATAATTAAAAGTAAAATATCTGCTGGAAAAAATCCAATGAGTTTCGCAGCAACAGTGCTTTATATTTCATCCCTCAAGGTGGGTGAAAGGTTAACGCAGTTTGATATAGCAAACGCTGCAGGGGTAACAGAAGTAACTATTCGAAATAGAGTCAAGGAATTAAATAATATGGTTAGCAGAACAATTCATTGGAATTAGAAATTAAGTATTCAGTACCATTAGAAAAGATCTATTCACAAATGGAAATAACGTTGCTAACGAGCCAAATAGGCTATCGTTGAAGACGGATTCCCGAAGCATACCGATTTCCATAGCCTCTTAGAATGCTATTATGTGCGAAGCTTTGAATAGAAAATTCGAAGTAAGTCTGTCTTTAATCCCTTCACAGAAGGGATTTGATGATGTGCGTGTGTACCACCAGATTTTTGTGAAACAGGAGCATTGTATCCTATTACGAATAACGAAGGACTAGTCAAAATTCTAAAAGACAGACCTAGAAGAGGTGAAATAGAAATCCATGGCTTTTCTCATTCTGTGGTTAGAGGGTACAGAGGGGAGTTTGGAATCAATACACTGACATCCTGAAACCCCGTTGCATTGAACATGATGGACGCTGCTGCTGCCGCTAACAGAGTTACTCCAAATATTTTTGAGCTAATCATTCTGTAGAAAGAAAATCACATAAATATTTATGTGTACTACTGTGGATACACTCAAAGATTATGTTGAATAACCAAGAAATACGTGCCACATTGGATCGTTACCCATGCGTTTGATTTAGAGAGAGTGCACGAGATTTATCATGATGATGTTGTGGTTGAATTTCCACAGTTTGGCGAACGAATACTAACTAAATTAGTAACTTTCTTAGCTATCGCATTTCTATTCCGCGTAGCAATAAAGGTAAAAAAGAGAGATCACAGTAGATCCCCAACCAATTTTCTTTTTTTGCCTGTTGTCCAAAAATTTTGACGTCAAACAGCAGCAACAGAGACTGATAATAGATTAACAGAAACAAACAAATGGAATGATCATTTAGTCTAACCTACTTACTTTGCATTCCAATAGTACTATGTATCATAGGTCGCTAACACGGGCTAATTAGTGGCCCTGCCAGATGATTTGTTGGTTGGTCACGATTAGAATCGCTATGAGTAAGCAAGGTCAAGATAGCAGTAGAGTAAAAAAGAATGTGACTCCTTTCCCGTCATCATTATTCTCCACCCATATTCTGCCGCCGTGAGCCTCAACAATGTTTTTAGCGATATATAAACCAAGGCCGATGCCTCCAATAGATCTAGAACTATACTTTGTGAACAACTCTGGTAGTACTATGGGGTCAATCCCCACCCCTGTATCTTTTATACTTATGATGACTTCCTTTTTGCTTTGAGGATTAATACCTACTCGAACAGATATGGTCCCATCCCTGGTAAATTTAATAGCATTACTTAACAAATTAGAAACAACCTGGAATATCTTATCTCTATCTGCATTCACATAAATTCTATTTCTATTGTTATTGTAACTATTAGTTTTCCCTTTACCATCAGTTTCAGCTTCAAAAACTAGGTTCAAGTCCTGTCTGTCCTCTGCAACTTGTCTCTTGGAATCAATAGCAAAATCTGATAATGCAGAGAGTATGTCAAATCTCTGTAAGTTGAGGTCAAACTCTTTACTTTCTATCCTTGCAACGTCCAGTATCCCCTGTGCAAGTCTACTCAGTCTTTTTGCATTTTTGGTTATGATATCTAGTATACTTTCTACTTCAGGGTCTAGCACCGTACTCCTACTCCTCAGTTTATCTCGAAGCACATCAGATAAGCTTAGAATGGGCTGGATTGGTGTGCGTAATTCATGTGCTGCTATATTGATGAACTCATCCTTTAAGCGATCTTTCTGTTTTAGTTCTTCGTTTGCTTTCAAAAGCTCCCTTGTTTTGCTTACTATTGTTTGTCTCATATTCTCAAAGCTAGATGATAACTCAGCAAGTTCATCACTACCTCCTTTTTGGGCTTTTATTTTAGTATCAAAGTTGCCTTTGCTGACCTCATTGGTAATATCTCTTAACTTTATTATTGGTCTTGATACACTCCTAGCAAAAATAAATACTAAAGTGATAGAGATGACTAAAATTATCACCGCTATCATGATGAACTGGTTTCTTAGGGTAGTAACGGCCCTAAACGCGTCGTCCGTAGTTACAGCAAGAATCGATGACCAATTATTTCCTTTATAATCTAAAAATCCTGGTTCTTTGGCACCGATGAATATCATTTTTCTGTTCTCACTATTACTATCACTAGCACCATTACTCTCGCTTGGATTTGCTATTATAGTTTCTACCCTATCAGTTGAGTTCCTTAATTTGTCAAATATCATCAAGTCATTTACATTCTTCGTTAAAACTGATTTCTGATCATTATTTGAGTATATAATGCGCCCATCCTCAGATAACAATTCTATATCTACATCACCTGATTTCGATCCTCCAGCTTCGCGCATAATGTTATTTATCTTATTAAGCGGGAACGTAAGTACTAGAACCCCGCTCGTTTGATTGTTCTTGACATCGTAGAGTGGTGCCGAGAAATGGATCACATACTGTTGTAAGTCATTGGAAAATGTGGGGACTTCATCATAATAGATGTCAGCGCCATCAATTACATTTTTGTAAAATGGTTCTTGAGAACTGTTACTGCCCAGACCGAGGCTCCTTGTATCGCCAATCTTCATCCCGTTTTGATCGTATAAGGAAATTGACGCATAGGCTTTATTGGCTGTCTCGATTTTTCTTAGATACTCAACTTTTTCTGCTGTAGTAAAATTGTTACTCTCCGTACTGCTAATTACAACGTTACCCCGGTCAGTAAGGAATTTAAGATCTGCGATACGCTCGAACATCAGTCTAGATAATTTATCCATGGAGCTAAGTGCTTCCTGTTTAAGCTCGTCAGTAATCTCTGTTTCCAAACTGCTTGTAAATGTATTCAATGCAACAACGGAGGGTACGACAATAGATGTCGTAACAAGGGATATCATTATTATGAATAGTTTTGATCTAATTTGCATGGGTTAACTATGACTATTGTTAATACTGGTCATGATTCTGCTACCAACACTATCATTATTACTACTATTACCATCATTCTCATATATGGCATCAACAAATCTGGGATCAATTATTTCGTCAAAATATGGTATTTGCCTGATCTGTCCTCTATCTAACAAATATTTTGCTATAGTGGTTCCTGATCGATATAATGACTTCATATTACTACTAGCTAATGATTTGTTCATCGCTTCGACATTCTCTTCTAGACCCAGAATCTGTATTCCCTCGAATCCATCTCTCACCTCGTCTCGACTCATGTTATAGAAGTCTGAAAGTATCTGGGAAGAATTCTCTTTGTTGTTGTCCAAATATTCCTTACCTTGACTTATTGATTCTATTATTGCTTGGATATCATCTGGCCTACTATCAACAATTTTTGAATTAAAGATCAGGACATCTGTTATGATTCCTACAACGTCTTTAGCTGTAGTGAGTGTATTGTATCCACTCTGGATAGCTGCTAGCTTGGTCGGTCCCCATGTGTGACCTGCCTCAATTTGCTTGTTATTTAAGGCTTTCAATACATCCTGTCCAGGTATGTTCTCAAACTGAACATCCTTTTCATACAGTCCCGCTTTGGCCAAGGCCTGAAGTACAAAGATGTGAGAAAAGGTGTTTAACCCTTCTACGCTAATTTTTTTTCCTTTGAGGTCAGCAATGGTAATATTCTTTGCACCAACGATAGCGTCAGCGGTGCCAGAATAGTCAAATACCCAAACTAGTTTTGAATTTACGCCCTCAGAATTCTGGAAAATGGTATTCGTATATACGCTGGAAAGGCCATCGACCAGACCATTAGCGTATAGCTCCCCTGCCTTTGTCACATTTTCGGTTACCACAAACTCCACTGGCACATTATTTTTCCTGAATTCATCTGCGGCTAGAACAAGTGCAGCATTTCCAACCCAAGGTGAAAAGGCTATTCTAATGGGTCTTGTTGTTGTTGTTGTTGTGGATTGGATGCCTAGGTTTGAGTTCGACGTACTATCAGGCTGCATAAGGAACAGCGATAGTGCGGTTCCAATCCCTACCACGGCCGCAGCAGAAATAAAGACAACGACTTTCAGTTTTTTGGGCTCAATACTCATCTAAGAAGACAATGATAAAATTAAATGTTTGTGTCTGTATATGGAGAGGACTTTCCATTGTACACTTATTCTGGCAATTACACTAAAACCCAAAGCCAGGAATGCTAGCGCGCTAGCATTAGAGAGAACTGCAGAAAACCGGAAAGGAGCTCATTGCAAGTCAAGATATTCTAGGGGGAAAAAGCGACAAAAGCCGAGATTGATGAGAAAGAACTAAGAAAATATCTCGACCAAGTCATTGAGGAAGTCAAGAGAGTTCGATAAATTCG
>Ga0307429_1000793_pt1 | contig 16798 bp, 10 predicted proteins | sample SalMarWE160230MG_FD_202151 | JGI IMG/M metagenome (GOLD analysis project Ga0307429, IMG submission 202151) | Salt marsh sediment microbial communities from the Plum Island Ecosystem LTER, Massachusetts, United States - WE1603-230 | ecosystem: Environmental > Aquatic > Marine > Intertidal zone >...
GCTGCCCGTAGACGCGGATGGCGACCGTCTGGTGGCCGTGAGCAGTCACCTGATCCAGAACGCCATCGAGGCCGTGGCCGACGACGGGCACGTGACGGTCCGGCTGCGGCGCGACGGCGACATGTCGCTGCTCGAAGTGGTCGACGACGGCTCCGGCATGAGCCCGGCGTTCGTGCGCGAACGCCTGCATCGACCCTTCGGCTCGAGCAAGCAGGACGGCATGGGTCTCGGACTCTACGAATGCCGGCGCATCGCGCTCGAGCTCGGGGGCGATCTGGCGATCGAGTCGGAGCCGGGGCGCGGCACCGTGGCGCGGCTGCGGCTGCCGCTGGCCGGCCGGCAGGCCGGAAAGGATGCAGGTGCCGCGAGCTGAGACGAAGCCCGCCTTGCTGATCGTCGAGGACGACGCCGCCGCGCTGCGGCAGCTGCGCTGGACATTCGAGGATTACGCGGTGGAGACCGCGGGAAACCGCGAGGAGCTGCAGCAACGCTTGCACGGCGCCGCCTTTCCGGTGGTGCTGCTGGATCTCGGTCTGCCGCCGGACGCGGAGGGCGCCGCGGAGGGGCTCGCCGCCCTCCAGCAGATCCTGATCCACTCGCCCGATACCAAGGTGATCGTCGTGACCGGGCGCGAGGACCGCGAGTACGCGCTGCGCGCTGTCGAGCTGGGAGCCTACGACTTCTATCGCAAGCCGGTGGACGCGGACGAGATCCGCTTCCTGGTGGCACGGGCCCGCGAGCTGCATACGCTCGAGCTGGAGAACCGACGGCTGGTCCGGGGCGCGCTGCGCGAACCGCTGCCCGGTGTGGTGGCGACCAGCGACGCCATGTTGCGCGTCTGCCGCCTGGTGGAGCGGGCCGCCGGCAGCGACATCACCGTGGTGATCGTGGGCGAGAGCGGCACGGGCAAGGAGGTGCTGGCCCGGGCCCTCCACGCGCGCAGCCCCCGCGCTGCGGGGCCGCTCACCGCGATCAACTGTGCCGCGATCCCGGAGCAGCTGCTCGAGAGCGAGCTCTTCGGTCACGAGCGAGGCGCCTTCACCGGCGCCGTTCGCCAGTCGATCGGCCGCTTCGAGCTCGCCAACGGCGGCACACTCCTCCTCGACGAGGTGGGCGACATCCCCCTGCCGCTCCAGGTGAAGCTGCTGCGCGTGCTCGAGCAGCGCGTCATCCAGCGGGTGGGTGGCCGATCCGACATCCCCCTCGACATCCGCATCGTGTGTGCCACGCACCGCGATCTGCCGGCGCTGGTGGCCGAGGGCGGCTTCCGCGAGGACCTCTACTACCGGATCAGCGAGCTGGTGATCGAGGTGCCGCCGTTGCGCGAGCGACCCGAGGATGCGGTGCTGCTCGCGCAGCACTTCCTCGAGCGCGCCGAGGCGGGCTCCTTGCGGGGCCTGGCGCCGGACGCGGTGTCCGCGATCGCGCGGCACCCCTGGCCCGGCAACGTGCGCGAGCTCGAGAATCGCATGCGGCGCGCCGTGCTGCTGGCCGAGGGCTCGCGGGTCGGCGCGCGCGATCTGGAGCTGCCGACGCTGGGGGCCGACGAGGCGCCGGCGCTCACGCTCAAGGACTCCCTACAGGTGGCGGAGCGCCAGGCGGTGGCGCGGGCCTGGGCCGAGGCCGACGGCAACGTCTCGCAGCTGGCGAAGGTGCTGGGCGTGAGCCGCCCGACCGCCTACAAGCTGCTGCGCGACCACGGCTTCAAGAGCTGAGCGCGCACGAGGAAGCTCGGCCTGGGAGCGGCTCAGCTCGCGCGGCGACGTCGGATGGCGTGGCCCACCAGCAGCGAGCCGAGGCCGAAGAGCGCCACGCCGGAGGGCTCCGGGATGGCGGAGACGGCCTTGAGCTTGGCCACCTTCAGGTAGACGTCGTTCTCCGAATCGTCGTGGTAGCCGGTCGCCGGCGCCGGCGAGGTCGGCGCATAGACCGTCCAGTCGAGCTGGCCGTTGGCGTTGAGCTGCGTCAGCACCTGGACGTTCGCATCGAACGACTCGAAGTGGATGATGAAGATGTGCTGCTGGAAGCCGTCCGTCTGGAGGGGATTGGAGATGTCGCCGAGCAGGATCACCGCCTCTTCCTGACCCCAGTCGAGGTCGAAGAAGACGAAGCTCATGCGCGCCCCGATGACCTGCTCCGAGCCCGGCGTGAAGCCGCCCTGATCGCAGAGCAGCAGGAAGCAGTCGTTGCCCGGGTTGACGATGTCGAAGCTGCCGGACGCCGACTCCCCCGCGGAGAGCTGCTGGAAGACGGGGTCCACGTCGATGTACAGGGACGCCGCCGAGCCGGTGCCCGCCAGGGTCAGGCCCAGCAGCAGGCTGAGGCCCAGGGTCAGGATCCGGAAGCGCTCGCCGTCGCGAAGGCTCATGCTCGGTCACCTCTCGGGTTCGGGCGAGCAACCCCCCTCCGGAGCTTCACGCCTCGCTAGCGGCCCCTGCACGCGCCGTGCCGAGCGAGGGCCTTCGAGAGAGTCAAGCTGTTTCAAGGACTTACAGAAGCAGCGCAGGCAGCCGCCAGCCAACCTGTCAACGGCTTTTACGGACTCGGCTGCCCGGCCGTCGATCCCCTCGGGGAAAGCTCGCCTGCGAGCGCGGCCTCGATCAGGTCGGCGTACTTGAGCAGGTGGTCGAGGCCGAGGAAGCGCTCGCGCACCCGTGTCCGGGCGGCCTTGCCCAGCGCCCGCATCCGCTCCGGCTCGCAGAGCAGCGAGCACAGCGCGTCGCTGAACGCGTCGAGGTCGCGCGGGTCCTCGAGCAGCAGGCCGCTGACGCCATCCTCGATCTGATCCTGGATGCCCCCCACCGCGCTGGCCACCACCGGGCGCGCCTTCCACATCGCCTCGGTGACGGTCAGGCCGAAGCCCTCCTCGAGGCTCTTCTGGACCACCAGCGTGGCGTGTCGTTGCAGCGCGTTCACGATCGCGCCGTTCTCGTGGACGTCCTCGGTGGGGAGCGAGGCGAGGTGGATGCGGTTGCGCACGGCGTGGGGCAGGGCGCGCCAGGCTTCTACCACCGCGTCGAACACCTGGGCGCCCTCGGGATCGTCGGAGACCGCGCTGACGTTCGGGCCCGCCAGCACCAGCTCGGGCTGCACCGGGCAACGGCCGTTGCACAGCCGGGTGAAGCCCTGCATCACGCCGAGCATGTCCTTCAGGGGGTCCCAGCGCGAGATCTGGACCACCATCGGCGTGTCCCAGGCCGTGGGGCGCCCCAGACGCACCACGTCGGCCCGGCGCTGCACGCGGCCGGGCGAGCCGTCGTCCAGCCGGAAGCCGTGGTCGGGGTTCGCGGGAGCCGGCCCGTCGACGAGTCCCGTGTGCACCAGGATGGTGCGCACGGCCGTCTCGCTGAGCTCCTGGTTCTTGGGCGAGAAGGCGTCGATGCTCGGCGTGATCACCGTCGACTTGCCGTGGTCGCAGTGATCCGGCACGTACGTCCGGCGCGAGAAGACGAAGGCCGGAATCTCCGCGAGGTACGGCTCGAGGAACGCCCAGCCCCGCGCGGTTTCCTCGTTGGCGTGGTCGAGTCCGATGTGGCAGCGCCAGAGCAGGTGGGCGTCGTGGTGACGCAGATGCGCCGCGAGCCCCGCGGTCTGCGGGTCGTGCAGCAGCACGACGTCGCCAGGCCGCACCACCGAGGCGAGCTCGAGGGCGTTCGCCTGCAAGGTGCGCTCGTAGATCGCGCGCGCTCCGGCGTCGAGCGCGCTGCCGTCTCCGGGCGAGCCGTGCAAGGCGTGATGCAGACGCTTGGTGACGCGGAAGAAATCAGGATTGCCGGAGATCACCAGCCAGCGCGTGTCGATGCCGACGCTGCGCGTGTAGCCGAGCAGGGACGGCAGCATCTCCGCCACGCCGCCGCCGACAGCGGTCGAGTTGATGTTCCACACCACCCGCTTCGCCAGGCGGTCGCGGAGCCTGCGCGCGGTCTCGCGGGCCTGCTCGAGCCGATCCGGACCCACCAGGGCCCGGAAGTGCTCCAGCGGGCTGATCCCGACCCGCACCTCGGTCAGATGAGGCATCCGATGCTCCCGCTCTGGAGAAGCGGCCAAGCCCGCCATCGGCTTGAGGGTAACGCGGGGGGGCCGGCTGTCGCCCGCGTGGGGCCCGCCGGGCTTCGCTAGCGCTGCGGCTGGGCGGCGCTCCGCAGCCGCTCCAGCTCGGGGATCACGATGCGACCGCCCGCGCGCGAGACCAGTCCGCGTTCGCTCAGCTCGCCGAGGCTGGCGTTGACGCTCTGGCGCGTGGATCCCACCAGCGTGGCCAGCTCGGCCTGGGTGATCGCGAAGTCGAGCTCGACGCCGCCATCGTCGCGCGGGATCCCGAAGCGCTCGGCGAGCTCGAGCAGGATCAGCATCACGCGCGTGTGTACGTTGTGAAACACCAGGTTCTCGACACGGCTCTCGATGCGCTTGAGGCGCTCCCCGATCTGCTTGGAGATCTCGAACACCATGCCGGGTCGCGAGGCCACGTAGGGCTGGAACACTTCCCGGGCGATCTTCCAGACCGTGGAGGGCTCGGTGGCCTGGGCGAAGCTCTCGCGCGGATAGTCGCCGAAGGCGGTTGCCTCGCCGAAGATCTCGCCCGGCTGGACGTAGCCGAGCGTGGTCTCGAGTCCGGACTCCGACAGGCGGTAGATCCGCACCAGCCCCTGCTCCAGCAGATAGACCGAGTGCGGGTTCGGTGCCGGCGTGAACACGATCTCTCCGGCGGTGTAGTCCCGCCGCAGGGAGGCAGCGCGCATGCGCTCGAGCTCGTCCTGGCTGAGCTCGGACAGCCAGTTCAGCCGCTGCAGGTGCCAGACATCCTTCACGCTGGGCTCCGCTTCGCCTGGCTCCGGCCTCAGCCGTCGACCCGGCTGGCGTAGGAGCGCAGGGTCCTCATGTACTGCGCGCGCTCATAGGCCGTGGGGTCCGGGACCGCCCGCTGGCTGACGCTTCCGCGCAGCTGAGCCACCGACGCGTACTCCCGCTCCTCCAGCCAACCGACGAGCTCATGCTCTACCACGCTGAGCCGTCCGGCTCCAGTCTCGAGCAGCAGCGAGGCCAGCATCGCCACGTCGGCTCCCGCCAGCAGCACCTTGACCACGTCATCGGCCCCGTGGATGCCGGACGAAGCGGCCAGCGAGGCCGCGATGCGCCCGTGGAGCAGCGCCACCCAGCGCAACGGCAGGCGCAGCTCGTCCGGACGGCTCAGCACCAGCCTGGGCACGACCTCGAGCGTCTCGATGTCGAGGTCGGGCTGATAGAAGCGGTTGAAGAGGGTGAGTCCGTCGGCCCCGGCTGCGACGAGCTCGCGGGCGGTGTGCGCGAGGGCCGTGAAGAACGGGCTCAGCTTCACCGAGAGCGGCAGCCGGGTGGAGCCGCGTACCCGGGCCACGATCTCGCGGTCGCGCGCCTCGACCTCGGCGGCGGTCGTGTCCGGGTCGGCGGCCACCAGGTAGAGGTTCAACTCGAGCGCGTCGGCTCCCGCCTGCTCGATGAGCGCGGCGTGCTCGAGCCAACCGCCCGGTGTGATGCCGTTCAGGCTCGCGATCACCGGGATCCCGAGCGAACGCTTGGCCTGCGCGATCAGCTCCAGATAGCGGTCGGGTCCCGTGTCGTAGTCCTCGAGTGGCGGGAAGTACGACAGCGCCTCTCCGAAGCTCTCGGCGCCGGTCTCGAGCAGCCGGTCGATCTCGGTGGATTCCCGCGTGAGCTGCTCCTCGAAGAGCGAGGGCAGCACCACCGCCGCGGCGCCCGCGTCCTCGAGTCGCCGCAGCCCGTCGAGGTCTCCGGTGAGCGGCGAGGACGACGCCACCAGCGGCGTTCTGAGGCGCAGGCCGAGATAGTCGGTGGCGAGATCGGGAGTCCGCGTCATGTCAGCTCGTCCTCCTCGGGGTGGGGCAGCGAGCGCTCCAGCTGGGCCAGCTGGGAGTAGAAGCGCCAGCGCTCGTCCGCGTCGGCCTGTGCCAACGCCAGCAGCCGGTGCGCCCGGGCGGGATCGGAGCGCTCGAGCATCGCGAAGCGGGCCTCGGCCCGCTGGAACTCGCGCAGCGGAAGCGCCGGCTTGCGGCAGTCCAGCTGGAAGGGTTGCTGGTGCGGATCCAGGCCGGGGTGATAGCGCCAGAGCGGCCAGAAGCCGCTCTTCACCGCGGCCGCCTGGTGGGTCATCGAACGGGCCATGTCGATGCCGTGGGCGATGCAGGTGCTGTACGCGAGGATCAGCGAAGGGCCTTCCCAGGCATCGGCCTCGAGGAAGGCCTTGACCGCCTGCTGGTCGTTCGCACCGAGCGCGATCTGTGCCACGTAGACGTTGCCGTAGGCGCTGGCCATGGTGCCGAGGTCCTTGCGGGGGGTCGGCTTTCCGGAGGCCGCGAACTTGGCGATGGCACCGCGCGGCGTGGCCTTGGAGGCCTGCCCTCCGGTGTTCGAGTAGACCTGCGTGTCGAGGATCAGCACGTTCACGTTGCGGCCCGACGCCAACACATGGTCCAGGCCGGCAGAGCCGATGTCGTAGGCCCAGCCGTCGCCGCCCACGATCCACACGCTCTTGCGCACCAGCTCGTCGGCCAGGGACAACAGCCGCCGCTCGGCCGCTCCCGCGTCGCCGAGCCTGGCTCGGAGCTGCTCCACGCGCGCGCGCTGCGCCACGATGCCGGCCTCGTCGCGTTGGTCGGCGCCGAGCAGCGCGCTGGCCAGCTGCTCCCCCACGCGAGGGGCCGCCCGCTCCAGCAGCCGCCGCGCCTCCCTCACGTGCCCTTCCAGCCCCAGCAGCATGCCCAGCCCGAACTCCGCGTTGTCTTCGAAGAGCGAGTTCGCCCAGGCGGGGCCGCGTCCCGCGGCGTTCACCGACCAGGGGGTCGTGGGAAGGTTGCCGCCGTAGATCGACGAGCAGCCCGTAGCATTGGCGACGACGATGCGGTCTCCGAAGAGCTGGGTCAGCAGCTTCAGGTAGGGCGTCTCGCCGCAGCCGGCGCATGCGCCGGAGAACTCGAAGAGCGGCTCGCGTGCCTGCGATCCCTTCACGGTGCCGGGCCCGAGCTGCGAGAGGTCCGGCTGCGGTAGCCCCAGGAAGAACTCGAAGCCCTCGCGTTCCCGCGCCAGACGAGCGCCCAGCGGCAGCATGTCGAGCGCCTTGTGCTTCACCTGCTCCTTGCTCTTGGCCGGGCAGACGTCGACGCAGACCCCGCAGCCGGTGCAGTCCTCGGGAGCCACCTGGATCGTCATCAGGTGGTCCGGCAGCTCGCGCGAGCGGAACGGCTTGCTGAGGAATCCCTCCGGCGCGCCCTCCAGCGCCACGGGCTCGTAGACCTTCATGCGCACGGCCGCGTGCGGGCAGACGATCGCACACTTTCCGCAGTCGATGCAGATCGAAGGGTCCCAGACCGGGATCTCCCGCGCGATGCGCCGCTTCTCGAAGCGGGCGGTGCCGGTCGGGAAGGTGCCGTCGGGAGGCAGCGCGCTGACCGGCAGCCGATCCCCCTCGCCCGCGAGCAGTCGGGCCGTCACGCGCTGGACGAAGGGTGAGACCCCGGGCGGCACCGGGGCGGGACGGCGCTGCTTCGCATCGGCGCGCGTCGGAAGCTCCAGACGTCGCAGCGCCTCGAGGGAGCGATCCACCGCCGCCTGGTTGCGGCGCACCACCACCTGGCCGCGCTTGCCGTAGCGCTCGACGATCGATTGCTGGATCGCGGCGATCGCCTTGTCGCGCGGCAGCACGCCCGACAGCGCAAAGAAGCACGGCTGCATCACCGTGTTGACGCGGCCCGCCAGACCCGCCTCGCGGGCCACGCGTCCCGCGTCGATCGTCCAGACCGAGAGCCGCTTGACGAGGATCTCGTCCTGGACCTCGCGCGGCAGGTGATCCCAGACCTCCTCCGGCGGGTGCGGCGAGTCGAGCAGCAGCGTGGCGCCCGGAGCCGCCTTGCCGACCACGTCGAGCCGTTCCAGCAGGCCGAAGTGGTGACAGGCCACGAACTCCGCCTGGTCGATCAGGTAGGTGGCGCGAATCGGCTCCGGGCCGAAGCGCAGGTGCGAGACGGTCACCGCGCCGGACTTCTTCGAGTCGTAGACGAAGTATCCCTGGGCGTGCAGGTCCGTGTGCTCCCCGATGATGGCGATCGAGCTCTTGGCGGCACCCACCGTTCCGTCGCTCCCCATGCCGAAGAAGACGGCGCGCACGCCCTCGGGCTCGATGCGGAAGTCGGGATCGGGAGCGAGGTGGGTGTGCGTCACGTCGTCCACGATGCCCAGGGTGAAGCCCTGGCGCGGCTCGCTGGCGTCGAGCTCGTCGAGCGCGGCCTTCGCCAGGGCAGGCGTGAACTCCTTCGATCCGAGCCCGTAGCGCCCGCCGATCACCCGCAGCCGGCGATCTCCGCGCGCGAGAGCGGAGACGACGTCCTCGTAGAGCGGCTCGCCGACGCAGCCGGGCTCCTTCGTGCGATCGAGCACCGCCAGGCTCCGCACCGTCTCGGGCAGCGCGGCCAGCAGCGCCGCCGTCGGAAAGGGGCGGTAGAGCCGCAGCTTCACCAGGCCGACCGGCTCGCCCGCATCGCACAGCCGCTCCACCGTCTGCTCGGCGGCGCCGATCCCCGAGCCCATCATCAGCAGCACGCGTCGCGCCTTCGGGTGGCCGACGTAGTCGACCAGTCCGTAGCGCCGGCCGCAGCGAGCCGCGAGCTCGACCATCAGCTGCTCGACGATGGCGGGCAGCTTCTCGTAGTACGGATTCACGGCTTCGCGGGCCTGGAAGAACACGTCCGGATTCTGGGCGCTGCCGCGCAGCACCGGCCGGTCGGGGCTGAGACGCCGCGCCCGATGCGCCAGCAGCGCCTCCTCGTCGACGAGCGCCCGCAGATCGTCCTCCTCGAGCAGCTCGATCTTGTTGATCTCGTGCGAGGTACGGAATCCGTCGAAGAAGTGCAGGAAGGGCAGGCGCGCGCGCAGGGAGGCGGCATGGGCCACTAGCGCGAGGTCCTGGGCCTCCTGGACCGAGGCGCTCGCCAGCATGGCGAAGCCCGTGGGGCGTGCCGCCATCACGTCGCTGTGATCGCCGAAGATCGAGAGCGCGTGGGTCGCTACGGCGCGGGCCGCCACGTGGATCACGCCGGGCAGCAGCTGCCCGGCGATCTTGAACATGTTGGGCAGCATCAGCAGCAGGCCCTGAGAGGCCGTGAAGGTGGTGGCCAGCGCGCCCTCCTGGAGCGCGCCGTGGAGCGCGCCGGCCGCACCGGCCTCGCTCTGCATCTCGATCACCTCGGGGACGCCGCCCCACAGGTTGGTGCGGCCCTGGCTGCTCCAGGCGTCGGCGAGCTCGCCCATCGGCGAGGCCGGCGTGATCGGATAGATCGCGATCACCTCGCTGAGGCGGTGGGCGACCCGTGCGGCCGCCTCGTTCCCGTCGATGCAGACCCAGCGTCCCATCGCCGTCTCCGACCTCCGGTTCGAGGACAGCATCTTGCATGCCAGACTGCGCGGCGCCGAGCCCGACCCCCGCAGTCCCGGCTGCAGCAGGACGCTACAAGGGGCGGCCCAGCTGGGGCTCTCCGCCCCAATCGGCGCGACGGCGGGGCGCGGGTTCTCGGATACCCTAGGCGAGGAAGGGAGGAGGCGTGCCCGATCCGACGGAAGCCCAACGCCTGCTGGTGCTCACCAGTCGCCTGCCCTTTGCGTTCGAGCGCGGTCCCGAGGGCCTCGAGAGGCGCCCGGCAGCCGGCGGCCTGGCCTCGGCTCTCGACCCGGTGCTGCGCAAGCGCGGCGGTACCTGGGTCGGCTGGCCGGGCCTCGCGTCCGGGCGGGGCGAGCCGCTCGACCTGCGCGGCTCGCCGTACCGCATCGCTCCGCTGCTCCTGACCGAGAACGAGGTGACGCGCTACTACCACGGTCTCTCGAACGGCACGCTCTGGCCGCTCTTCCACTCGTTCCCCGCGCGCGCTCGCTTCGACCGCCGGGACTGGCCCGTCTACCGCGAGGTGAACCGCCGCTTCGCCGATCGGGCGCTGCACGAGCTCGGCGAGGCCGATCTGATCTGGATCCACGACTACCATCTGCTGCTGACGCCGCTCTACCTGCGGCGCTACCTCTCACAGGCACGACTCGCGTTCTTCCTGCACGTGCCGTTTCCGCCGTTCGACATCTTCCGTGTGTTGCCGTGGGCGCGTGAGATCCTGAGGGGTCTGCTCTCCTGCGACCTGATCGGCTTCCAGGTGAAGAGCTACGCGCGCAACTTCCTCGATTCGCTCGAACAGCTGACCAGCGCCGAGGTGGATCGCGACCGCATGGTGGTGCATTCGAAGCACGGCCGGTCGCGGGTCGCGGTGCTTCCGATCGGGATCGACTTCCAGCACTTCCAGGACCTGGTGCGCGAGGCACCTCCGCCCCGCGCCGGCCTTCGCGAGCGCGTGATCCTCGGTGCGGATCGGCTCGACTACACCAAGGGCATTCCGGAGCGCATCCTCGCCGTCGAGCGGCTGCTGGAGAAGCATCCGGAGCACCGGGAGCGCGTGGTGTTGCTCCAGGTGGCGGTGCCCAGCCGTGACCGGGTCGAGGAATACCGCGGGCTCAAGCGGCGCATCGAGGAGCTCGTGGGCCGGGTCAACGGACGCTTCGCCACCGCTCATTGGCAGCCCATCCGCTATCTGTACCAGCTGCTTCCGCACGAGCGGCTGGCCGTCCTCTACCGCGACGCCGAGGTCGGCCTGGTCACTCCCCTGCGCGACGGCATGAATCTGGTGGCCAAGGAGTTCGTCGCGTGCCAGGTGGGCGAGCCGGGCGTGCTGGTGCTCTCGCGGCTCGCTGGCGCCGCCGAGACCATGCGGGAGGCGCTTCGCGTGAATCCCTACGACGTGGAGAAGACGGCCGACACGCTGCATCGCGCGCTCTGCATGCCGCTCGCAGAGCGTCGCCAGCGCATGGAAGCGCTGCGAGAGCGGGAGCGCCGCGCCGATGTGCACGGCTGGGTGTCGGACTTCCTGGCTGCCGCCGCCCGGGCTCAGACGTAGCTGCGATAGACCGGATCGTACATCCGGGATCGCACGCAGCCAGCGACGTCGTCGGGGCGCGGCTCGCGCGCGAGCCCGCGCTCCCAGGCGAGCTCCGCGACCGCGACGGCGATCGCGACGGAGACCGCGCGGATGCGCGCGAGGGGAGGGTAGAGGCGACCCTGCTCGAGGTCCTGGTCGGTCACCTGTTCGGCCAACGCGCGCGCAGCCACCGTGAACATCTCGTCGGTGATCCGCGCGGCCTTGCAGCAGATGGCGCCGAGGCCGACGCCCGGGAAGACGTAGGCGTTGTTGCCCTGCGACGGGACGAGCCTGCGCCCATCCATCTCGACCGGATCGAACGGGCTTCCGCTCGCGAAGATCGCGCGCGCCTGGCTCCACCGCCAGGCCTGCTCGGCCGTGCACTCCGACTTCGAGGTGGGGTTGGAGAGCGCGAACAGGATGGGGCGCTCGTGGAGCCGCGACATCGCCTCGATCACCGGCCGATCGAAGGCTCCCGGCGAGCCCGAGACGCCGATCAGGACGCTCGGCCGCAGTGCCTCGATGGCCGAGAGCAGATCGGGGAGGAAGGCCGCCTCGTGAGCATACGGCCGCTTGTGCTCCGCCAGGTCGTCGCGGGACGCAACCACCAGGCCCTTGGAGTCGAGGAACCAGCAACGGCGGCGGCTCTCCGCCGCGCCGAGCCCCTCGTCCTGCAGGGCTGCCACCACGGTGTCCGCGATGCCGACTCCCGCCTCGCCGGCTCCGAGGAAGAGCAGCCGCTGCTCCGCGAGCGGGCGCCCGGTGATGCGCAGCGCGGAGATCAATCCGGCCAGGGCCACGCTGCCGGTGCCCTGGATGTCGTCGTCGAAGGTCGCGATGTGGTCGCGATAACGCCTCAGCAGCCGGAACGCGTTGCGGTTGGCGAAGTCCTCGAACTGGACGAGAGGCTGCGGGAAGACCGTCTGCGTGGCCTCGACGAACTCCTCCAGCAGCGCGTCGTACTCCGCCCCGCGCAGGCGTCGCTCGCGGTTGCCGACGTAGAGCGGGTCGCACCGCAACGCATCGTTGTCGGTGCCGACGTCGAGGGTGATCGGCAGGCACTGGCTCGGGTGGATCCCGGCGCAGGCCGTGTAGAGGGCGAGCTTGCCGACCGGGATCCCCATGCCGGAGGCTCCCAGGTCCCCGAGCCCGAGGATCCGCTCTCCGTCGGTCACGACGATGACCGATACCTCGGGGTGCGGCCAGTTGCGCAGCACGGCGGCGACCCGCCCCGCATCCGAGCGCGTCACGAAGATCCCTCGCGAGCGTCGGAAGATGTGACCGTACTCCTGGCAGGCCTGACCGACCGTGGGCGTGTAGATCGTCGGCATCACCTCTTCGAGGTGGTCGATCACGACCCGGTAGAAGAGGGTCTCGTTCCGGTCCTGGAGCGCCGCCAGGAAGATGTAGCGCTCCAGATCGGAGGACTTGCGCCGCAGGTTCTCGAGAACCCGCTCGACCTGCTCGTCGAGCGAGTGGACCCGGGGCGGCAGCAGGCCCCGTAGGCCCAGCTCGTCGCGCTCGCGCTCGGTGAAGGCAGTGCCCTTGTTGCGCAGGGGATCGTGGAGGAGCTCGACACCTCGACGCATCGCGGCGCCCCGATCTACGGCCCGCTGGCCCGACCCTGGACCTCCGCGTCCTCTCCCACGGCGCACCGACCGGCTGCTGTCGGCCAGCCGACAGCAGGACCTCGTGCGCCGCCCGCCGGAGCGGACGAGGACGCGGAACGCGGGATATACTGTCAGCCTACCGTGCCGGAGTGGGTCGCGCGATGGCGGCAGACTCCTGTTCGCCTGGACGGGAGCCTGCATCCGGACTTCGCCGGCGTGGCCGAGGAGCTGAAGCGTCAGCTCCGACGCGCGCCGGGGGGCGCGGCGGTCTGCGTCTACCACCGCGGCGAGTGCGTCGTGGACGTCTGGGGGGGCGTGCGCGACGCGGCCGGTCGCGACTGGCTCGCGGACACCATGGCGCCGAGCTTCTCCACCACCAAGGGTGTCGCGTCGACCCTGATCCACGTGCTCCGCGATCGGGGACTGCTCGACTACGACGAGCCCGTCTCGAAGCACTGGCCGGAGTTCGCGCAGGCGGGCAAGCAGCACATCACGATCCGCCAGGTGCTGGCGCACCAGTCGGGCCTCTACCACATCCGGCAGATGATCGACCACGCGGATCGCATGCTCGACTGGAGCTACATGATCCGGGCGATCGAGCGCACGCCCCCGATCCACCCGCCGGGTCGCCGCACCGGCTATCACGGCCTGACCTACGGATTCCTGGTGGGTGAGATCGCGCAGCGCGTGACGGGCCGTCCGTTTCCGCAGCTCGTCCAGGAGACGATCGCCGCTCCGCTCGAGCTGGACGGCCTGTACGTGGGAGCGCCGACGGAGGCGCTGCCGCGCGCGGCGGAGCTGCTGTGGCCGCGCTGGTCGTTCCTCGGCCGCCGGGCGGCCTTGCCCCGCGTGGTCGGCTATGCGGCCCGTGGCGGCGCGGTCGCGCTGCATCGGGTGCTGCTTCGGGTCGGCGTCGAGCTCGACCTGGCGAGCCTGCTCGACGCCCTGGCGCCGCGGGGCATCAGCTCGTTCGACTTCGGGGCCCACGAGACGCTGCGAGCCGCCATCCCGGCCGCCGGCGGACTGTTCACGGCCCGCTCGCTCGCGCGCATGTACGCTGCGCTCGCCGGCGGAGGCGCGCTCGACGGCGTGCGACTGCTCTCGCCGGAGACCTTCGCGTCTGCCACCGAGGTCCAGCAGGAGCCTCCCGGGCGCGCGGTGCTGCCCTTCGACATGCGCTGGCGCCTCGGCTACCACGGCGTCGCCACCAGCCGCGGCTTTCCGCGCAACGCCTTCGGCCACTTCGGCTTCGGCGGCTCCGGCGCCTGGGCGGATTCCCGGCGCGAGCTGGCCGTGGCGCTGATCGTGAACAGCGGCATGGGGACTCCGTTCGGCGATCTGCGCATCGTGCGCATCGGCGGCGCTGCGCTCGCGGCTGCCAGCCAGCGTCGGCGCCGCACCCCCCGCCGCCGGGCCGGAGCCTCCGAACCAGGGCTCGGCACGCTGCGGGGCCGCCCGGGCGCTGCCGCGATGCTGGAGGTGCGCCGATGAGCTACTCGCACCACGAGCCGCTGTCGGCGATGGACGCGAGCTTCCTCGAGCTGGAGGACGCCAACGCGCACATGCACATCGGCTCGGTGGCGCTCTTCGACGCGGAGCCGCTGACCACCGAGCAGGGCGGCCTCGACTTCGCGCGCGTGGTCGAAGCGCAGGAATCGGCGCTGCGCACGACGGAGCGCTTCCGGCAGAAGCTCGCCCGTGTACCGGGAATCGGACGCCCGGTGTGGGTGGACGACGACCGCTTCAACCTGCTCTACCACGTGCGACACACCGCGCTGCCCGCGCCGGGAAGCCTGCGACAGCTGAAGCGGCTCGCGGGACGCGTCATGTCTCAACAGCTCGACCGCGGCAAGCCCCTGTGGGAGAACTGGTGCGTCGAGGGCGTCGAGGGGCGCCGCTTCGCGCTGATCACCAAGGTCCATCACTGCCTGGCGGACGGCGTCTCGGGCGCGGGCCTGCTGGCGGGCATGATGGGCCCGGACGCCGACCACCGACCCGCGGAGCCGCGTCCCTGGGTGCCGCGGCCGGCCCCGGGCGGCGCGCGCCTGTTCGCCGACGAACTGACGCGACGTGCCGCCCTGCCGCTGGCGCTGCTCGGCCAGGGCCGGCGCTCGCTCTCCGGGAGCGGCGGCGCCGTCGCCGCGACGCGCGAGACACTGCGCAGCCTGAACGAGATCGTGGGTGCGGGTTTCAAGCCCGCCTCCGACACGCCGTTCAACACCGACCTCGGCCCCCACCGCCGTTTCGACTGGACGCGCTTCGATCTCGACGCCGCGCGCGAGGTGAAGCAGCGCTTCGGAGGCAAGCTGAACGACGTCGTGCTCGCGGTGGTGGCGGGAGCCGTGCGACGCTTCATGCGGGCACGCGGTCTGCGAGTCGAGGATCTGGACTTCCGCGCCATGATTCCCGTGAACGTGCGCCGGGGCGACCAGCAGGAGGCGCTCGGCAACCGCATCTCGCAGATGCTGGCGCGTCTGCCGGTCGACGAGCCCGATCCGCAGCGGCGCCTGGCGCGGGTCATCGAGGTGACCGGGGAGATCAAGCGATCGGGGCAGAAGCGCGGCGTGGAGCTGATGAGCCAGGTCGCCGACTGGGTCGGTGCGGGGATGATCCCGGCGCTGGCCCGGCTCGCCCTGCGCGCGCGGGCCGCCAACCTGGTGGTGACGAACGTGCCGGGGTCGCCCGTCCCCATCTACCTGATCGGGGCCCGCATGCAGGAGATCTATCCGGTGGTGCCGCTGGCGGCCCACCAGACCCTCGGGATCGCGCTGTTCAGCTACGCCGGCGGTCTCCACTGGGGGCTCAACGCCGACTGGGACGTGCTGCCGGACCTCCACGACCTGGTCGACGCCGTGGATCTGGAGTTCGAGGCGCTGCGCAAGGCGGCGGCGGTGCGCGCCGCGGAGGTCGGCCGGCCCGAGCCCTCCGCGAAACCGTGATCCCCGTCACGGTCTGTCTCTCCGGAGCCGTCGATCCCCCCGCTCCGAGGGAGTCGCGTCATGTCTCGAGCGCTACGGCTGGGAGCCGTCGTCTGCCTGCTGGCCCTGGGGCTCCCCGAGCCCGCGCCGGCCCGTGATCTCTTCACCGCCAGCATCTCGATCGGCGGCGGCACGCCGGCGCAGCGTGGAACCAACCGGGCCCGCGGGCTGCCCGACCTGCTCGACGAGAGCACGCTGCTCGCGATCGATCCGGGCTACGACCCGAGCCAGGCGGTCGCCGCCGGGCTCGACCTCCGCGGTCTGGCGGCCGACGCATCCTTCGACGCGCTCTCCAACACGCTGCGCCTCGAGGTCCCGGGCGCGGGCATCGACGTGAGCTTCTCGGGCGCCACCCGCGACGAGGCGTTGGCCAACCTGGAGGCCTGGCTCGAGGGCGATTACGCGTCGGGCCTGGCGCCGGAGCAGGCCACCACCCGGCTGCTCCAGGCGCTCGTGGCGCACTCGCCGGTGGATCCGGTGGCCGGCAACCCCAACAGCCTGCAGTCCCGCATGTTCGATGCGGACTGGCGGGCGGGCACCGACGGTCCGATCGGCCCGGATCACTTCGGGCTGAACCTCGGCGGCGGCTTCTACCAGGGCGGCGACTTCGACGTGGCCGTCATCGACCTGCCGATCCGCGGGCGCTTCGGACTGGGCGAGCGCGTGGCCCTGATGCTCGACCTGCCGATCGCCTTCACGTCGACCCAGGGCGCCTGGAGCGGCATGGGCTCGGCGGGCCTGGGGGTCGAGGTCCGGCCCTTCTCCTGGTGGTCGCTCACGCCCGCCGCGCGCATCGGCGCCGTCGGCTCGCTCGACCTGGGCGGGCTCGCCGCGATCTACTCCGGCACGCTCACCAGCCAGCTCAGGATTCCGCTGGGACCGCTCGTGCTCGGCGTCGGGAACATGGGCGGCGTGGCGAAGACGATCGACGGCATTCGCGTTGCGGGCTACGCGATCGAGTACGACCTGACCAACTGGATGATGCGCAACGGCGGCTACCTCGAGATCGCTCTCGGCGGCGAACGCCTGCCTGGCCTCGGCCTGCGCGTCCTTGCCAGCGACGTTCGCTTCTTCGGGGACGCTCTGTTCCTGGACGCCTATCAGGAGGTGGGTGCCGCGCTGGCGGGGGGGCTCCCGATCGGGGGTCTGAGCCTGGGCGTGGCCTACCTGATCGGGGACGACTACTCGGGCGTCAGCGCCCGCGCGGGCCTGC
>Ga0307429_1000795_pt1 | contig 16733 bp, 13 predicted proteins | sample SalMarWE160230MG_FD_202151 | JGI IMG/M metagenome (GOLD analysis project Ga0307429, IMG submission 202151) | Salt marsh sediment microbial communities from the Plum Island Ecosystem LTER, Massachusetts, United States - WE1603-230 | ecosystem: Environmental > Aquatic > Marine > Intertidal zone >...
GGTCACTACAATATCGGTCCATGTTCGTGCATTGGTCTGTATCTCATCAAAAGATAATGTTCCACTATCTAAGACCTTTCCCATTACAAGGGGATAACCTGAGCCTTCATCATCATCAACAGTAATATTTACACTCTTATCGTTCTTATCGAGCCCAAGCATTTCAGTTCCATCTCTGGCCACTGTGGATCATGCCAGATATGAATGCTTATAGGTCATATGGTGTCCATTTCAGCCATCTAATATAGCTGTCGTTGTTCTTGTCTAGAAAAAATAGATAGGATGGATTCATGATCTTAGTTCGTCCCGCTATTGTAAGTCTGATGTGGCTGTTCTAATCTCTCCCAGGCTAATTCTTGCTTCTAGGGGATCAGAGATAGGAAATACTTTATCACCATCTGTGAGCAAGACTCTGGCCATAACATTGCTTAGAGTATCGTCATTGAAAGAAGTGGCAAGCTCAATGCTTCCTTCTGAATCCTCAAGTGTGATTGGTTCTGGAAGTGACGATGTTCTCAATAGAGTTTGATTGGACGGTGCACGGTGAATCTTTGTGAACACCGGTAATGTCATAGGATGTGCAATTTCGCAGTAAAGAGATTCCTAGAGATATTTGTACAATCATATGGAACAGAATACCGATTGGAATATTGATTGATTATACCGTAAATTCGTTGTTTATCTTACAATTAACGAGGATTTTTCACTCCTGAAATGCCCTAAAAAAATAACCAGTATAATTCCTTTGTAGAATATATCACAGTATAAATATACCCAATTTTACTGCATATTTCTGATGTCCCAAATATTCGAAGATTTGTCACGATCCTTCCATGTTCGATGTTCAGATGTTGGACTAGATTGTAATTGCGTTATCTTCGGATTGAATGAGAAAAAAGCTATGGACGAGACCATCATACACATGTTTGAATATCATGCGATAAATCCTGAAGAAATGACTTCAGAAATGAAATCCAAGATTAAAGAGAATATACACTTGTATCGTGATTCGGTGCGCGCACAAATACTACAAGAGATCTCTAATGTTTCTGAAACATTACTACCAGTTGTTTGAATCCAATCTAAAATCTTTCAAGGAATGATACAATCTATTTTTGTATCGACGACCCGAGTCCACCATATAAAGGAGTACGTGGTAAGGGGACTGTAGAGGTACATAGAGATGTGAATAATGCCCCAAATGTATTAGTAGAATTACTTGAATCATTAAATTATAGCAACTGAGTGTCAAACTTAGCGTCTATTATCCGACTATATCATTATTACACTATCAGCTGCATCTACTTTCAACTATATAACAGAATAAAATGTAAGTGATAATGTTCAGCTAGTATAACTGAAAACAAACACATAGACATATAGACATATAGACACATAAACAAAAAAGAAAGGAACACAGTCAGGGAAGAGCGGGAGTTATTTCCTCTAGTTGGAAAAAAACACTGTCAAGAGAGTTTGAACCAGAGGAAGTTCCCCAAGTTATGAGTGCCTCTTGATACGTATGTAATTCCAAGAATCAAGAAAATAAACTCCATAGATCGGCTATGTTGTCAATTAATTTGACGGTAGTACATCAGTCGTGTCTCTGGCAAGAAAATAATTGACTGGAACATGTTCAAATCATGTTTTGTTCTATAAAATAATGTTAAGCAGTAGCATTTATTGTTATTACGTGTACTCATAACATACTATCGATATGAATATTGAAACCTGATTGTTTCCAATTTACAACTTCATACCTATCTCGTACGAGTGTATGTAGTACAAATATCTAAAGGTTTTACAATCTTTACGCTTAATTATTTGAATACATTTAGATACTTGTACCACAATAACTTTATACTTTGTACTATCCCAGTTAGATATGAAAAATAAAACGATCTTGTTGGTAGCTGCTATTCTTTCAACTAGTCTGGCAGCGACATACGCAAGTGAACAGGTCACATTAGCGCAGATCACAATTTCAGATACCGCAATACCTCTCAAAGAGGCTAAGCTAAACATCGAGCATAATGTGAAGGACAACGATACTGGATTCCAAGGATTCCTTGATAGTGAAGGTTGGAAAAGCATCACAGTTACTGGTCCGGAAGGGAATGTATTAAATTTCACGGGTCAGGGGAAGCTGGGACAACTTGGACTCACTGAACTCTTCTTTGAGACGGTTGAACCTGAAAATATAGATGTGCCTATCCCCGAAATTTTGAATACACTTCCAGAAGGCGAGTACACATTTAATGGATCCGCGATCGAGGTAGGAGAAGAACAAGGAGATACAGTAGGAGCTGCATCGTTGACTCACAATATTCCAGATGGCCCTAGCCTTTTATCACCTACTGAGAATGCTACCGTTTCGGCAGCTGAAGACCTTCTTGTAAGCTGGGGTCAAGTTGATAAGACTATCACTGGCTCTGACATCAACGTCATTGCCTACCAACTCATAATTGAGAAAGATGAAGACCCTCATCCAAACATGATTGGAACAATGGGACTCAGTATGTATCTGCCACCTAATGTACAAGAAATAACAGTTCCTAGTGAATTTCTTGCGCCAGGCACCGATTATGTCTGGGAAGTACTTGCCATAGAAGAGAGTGGTAATCAGTCTATCAATTCAAGTCAATTCAGCACTAGTGCCTAAAACTCCATTGAAAGCAGGTATGGAAGAGAGGAGTGACTCTCCATGCCAAACGCCCTATTTTGAATCCATGGGTTAACACTACCGTTATTTTTCTTTTTACTTTCTCTTCAGGAATTGAATTGGCAAATGGCTGGGCGGTATCTTCTACGAGCTGATTATGAAGGCAAAATTCTCTTATGTAGCATCAGGATCTCTAGGTCGTTTGAGGTAAGATTCCAAATGAAGTCGGGATCTCTAGAATATTAGGTAATTTAGGATCAGTCAATAACGGTAACACTTGTATTCGAATCTAATCGATCTGGGTATCAATTCCATGTGAAGAACGTTCCTACATCTGATAAATCATCTCCCTCGTCTCTATCCATATATCCGTTATTTGGTCAAGATCATGCTTTTCAATATGATCCTTAAGATATTCAAAATTATCTAAATATGCCCAATGGATTCTGATCTGATATTATTAATTATGGTGCATTCTCTTTATCCAGATATCCAGATTTTCCGTCACTCTTCTCTCATCGGCTGCTGGCGTACAGAGTGCTTATTATGGCATATTAGATCACTGTTCTACTGTGACCCCGTGGTTGTGACCGTTTCGGTCACCGTGGTGGTGCGCCTTGGTTGGTTAGTCCTCTAATGAATTTGACTGTCTGCTTATGGGTCAGGTTCGCAGAGTATCCTATACTTGTTTGTTGCTTTTTCTCAATTAATGGACTATCCGAGACTACATGAAGGATATCATTAGCGATTTCATACCTACACCTATATGGTTTGACAGGCATTGATAGTAGAACTTAATATTAAGGCATGAGTACACCATCATCATTCATTTGTGTCTCCTTCGAGTGGTGTGACGTGTCCATTGCTACAAATATACCACGGCAGTTTAATGTCAACATCAAATTCTATCCTCATCCCAATATCCATCAGTGCACTTCAATTTCGGAAGGGTTTGACCTGGATATAAAATAACCTTACTCTTCTTTCCTTCTCTGTGACACTCCGGATAGATTGCTTTTCTCTCAAATCTCATCACCTAGGATACAGAATAATGACATAAGGACAAGGTAATTGAATTTAGCAATAAAATGACTGCACTTACTGAACTGACGGCGAGTATGTTGGAAGAAATCAATGATGTATTGAAAGAATGGACCAATCAAATCTCTGCCGTCAATCCTCTCCAAATACTTAATTCTTTTCAATTGATCTATAATTTGCTTTGCTAACGTTCTACGTGTACCGACTTCCCCCTCTAACAAATTTTTTGTATTTATCCCATGCCAGGATGTGTGTCCTTCGAAAAGTGATCGTCATTGATAAGTCTCTCATACATAAATCGATATCCGAATTGCATTTGATCATTTGTCATTCCTTCTGAAGCAGTTTGAGATGAAGGTAGCGCTTTCGTAATTGCTTTAATGATGTCTTTCTCTGTGACTATTCCAACCATCTTCTCATTACCATTCTCTTTTCCGATCACTGGGAGCCTACGGATATTCCTTAATTGCATAGTCTCTATTCCATCTTTTAACGAGCTATTGGACTGAATTGTAACAACAGGATGACTCATTATTTCAGATACGGGTGTCTCAAGCGACAATGATTGAGTTTTGGATCCAAGATGGGTCACAACATCTCTTTCTGTTGCGATTCCAATTGGGTTGCTGTATTCTGTACTATTACCTTTTTCTAGGGTAGTATCTCTTAGTATAATCACGCTTCCTATTTTATGTTCACACATAATTTTGCACACTTCTCTCATGGTTTGGTCAGAGGTAGCAGTGATAACATTTGGCGTCATGCAGCTGGATATCGGTACGATCTCAATGCTCAACTATGATCAAGTTAGCTACTGACGCATATGAAGAGTTTGTATTCATTGCAATGCAGAGCACATACAAAATAAAATAAAATGACATTATTCTCTTATTGAAAGCAAGTCACAGAGAAAGAACATTGGAGGAACAAAGAAGGAGGGGCCGGTCATATCAATATGCTATACAATTGTGAAGCAGATATCATGTACTGCATTTTTGAAGCACCGAGCAAAAAGGCAGTTGAAATGTACCATGAAAAACTGGGGACTAAGTGTGAATGGATAATGGAAATTAAGACAACTGCTTAATTGTCTGTTTGCATGTAGTCATATGACTAACATTATACACGAATCGTTAAGTAACTACTATATTCATCATATCGAAGTCACCTTTTTAAAATTTAATGAGAACACAGGAAGTGAGGCCTAATTCCTTTCTTCAATGTCATTTGACGTCATTTGACGTCATGTCCGTGTCAGAGTGAGAGAGTCGGTTAAAATAGGCAAGGTCTGAGTTCCTTTCAGAAATGACGTCTATCAATTCGATCTCAGAAGAGTTTAGTAACACATTGATTCTTTCTCCGAAAGGTATGGTCATAAGCCAGCAAAAAAGATCCAAATCAGGAGTATGAACAAAGCCTTAAGGACTAGACTCTGGAATTTAATCTATGATCTTCTTGATGATCCTCCCTACTTAGAATTAATTTGGCGAGACTTTCTTATGCAAAATGCAGACGCTTTAGATTATGGCGACATAGATCTTCACATCCACTGGACGATCCAAAAAACTTGGAATTTGCTGGAAGCGGATATAATGAACAGACGGAATGGTGGTTGGTTTGGCGGATTGCATAGAATCTATATATTAAAGTCATAATATGTAGCGATAACACCAGACGTTAATGGAACCAACTGATCATGAGATGCTATTATGTATCCAAATAAATCCCGATAAATATTTCGTCGTCATATTACTAACATAACACTTGTGTTGCATAACATGTTGATTCTTAACTATGGGAATATCAAACACAGGATCATTTGCAAATGTAAAGAATGTATCTCATTGAGAGAATGTCATGAGAAAATATGGGTGCAACTTTTTCCATTATTTGCGATTTTCCAGTGTTGATAAACTCGCTTTCCTTGGCTGTTCATTTTAGCAAGAGCTGTATCGTTATTGCATTCTTCAAGTATCTCATCGAAGAGATATGCTTGCCAGCAATTACCCTCATAATCATATAACGCCTTCGACGCTTCTTCTGAACAACACAAGTTTTCTTTCACATATTCTATATCACGAACCAGTAATATTAAAGACGGTTACATGAAAAAGAGCCAATCTGACGAAATTACTAATGGATTCACGTATCGTCGATATCTGTGTGGTCTATAGCCTATTTCACTTAGATCACTTTCGTTAAAAGTCAAGCTACGAAATAAGTTTTGACTTACGTACCGCAAGGCAAACAAAACGGTCTACTGCTACAACGAAAATTGGTCTACTGCTACAACTACATCGGAGATTGTTACTATGTGCGATCTACAAAAGAAATCGCAGTGATGGATGTGCATTCGCTCAATCAAACTCTATTGATAACATTGTCACTTCAGGAACCATTCGCACTTGAGGATTTAGAAGGAAGTATTGAGCATGCCTTTCAATGACGATACTCTAGTGTTCAATCTGCAAAATCTGCTTCTTCAGCTGCTAATATAGGAGCAGGAGAACCCTCAAATCTGGGCTCATCCTTCAGAGTAAACGATTATCAACCCTTTACGTCTTCAATTTCACTTCATGTCATGTATAGAGTCATATAGCCCTACTACTAACTCTCGAGTTCTGCACCAGCGACAACTGCCGATGAGTTTCTTGCAGGATCAGGATCATTGACAGGTTCCTCAGTTACTACAATTAATCCATGTTGACTTGTATCAGTAGTCGGTAAAGTGACTCCCAGGGCGTTGTCTACGAGCTGCCCCACAGCAAGATCATTCTCTGTGGCATTACCCACAAGCCAAGCTTGATACGCTTTATCACCTGTAGGTGATATATTCATATCAACTTGTACTCTTAACCCGTCGCGGTCCTTTCCAATGTTGTAAGTTCCGATGGCATCTCCTCCGAAAGGATTGTCTCCTTCAGGAACAGTGAGATCACCACTACTTATTTTCTCCTCCTGTGCACCAGCTACTCCAATATAAAGTGTTGTGGTTGTTGTAGTTAATAACGCAATCATGGCAACCAAAGTAAACATAATATGCATTCTTCCATCACTTTTCATACATTTCCATTCCCTTCCATGAATTTTAGTTTATCGGTCATTCATGCAGTTCCATATAACCCACTTTAGCATCTTCGATTCTCTCTCTCTTGACAAATCTCTTATGACGGTCCTGTCGCCTATCAATCTAGAGGTCCAGATCTATATTTTTTCCTTGTTTAAAGAGATATTCAACTGAAATGACATGAGCCGACTCAAGGCTACTATATTCATCAAGGTTAATTCATACTTATTTTTGGGTCATGTAACCTGGCGGTGGCATTATCGACATTGAATTCATCAATGATCAACAATTTTCCCAATTCTTGTTCCACTAACTAAAGCAAAAAGTGAGTTCTAGGATTGATTACGCAGGGACTTTCTGACTCCCTGTGGTTCTCGATTAAGGGGTGACCGTAACGGGGCTAGACATCGCTGACTTTCCTTTCCCGATATCCTTTATTGTCTTACTAATAAATTTCCAGAATTTTTTCTCGAATGAATGAGCCCTATAAGCCTCAATGGCAGCCACAGGAGCGGCAGCTATTCCTGCCGTCGCGGCAGCTGCTATAGCTGTTGGCACTACTATGTCTTTACCCCATGCCCCAGTTCGCAAAATTATATCATAGTAAGGAACTGCGCCCTTTGTGCCGCTTATCATCACTTCCACATCCCTTACATTCCCAACGATAACACTGCCTTTACTACCCTTGTGCGCCTTTACATTCCAATAATTTTCATATGTTTCTTCATGGATTATGTCAAGTTTAAGTCCTTTCAGATATTTCTTAATGCGCTCATATAATTGTGAGATCTGTACATCGTGTAGAGTTACATGTTCTTATCTCAATATATCATGGTAAGAAGCGATCCCTTTTATAGTTTTTAAGGCGCTATTATTGACTCAAGGCTTAACGTATTTGTATTTCTCATTGCCATATTGGTGATGATGAAGCTGCCTGCTTTAAGCACGTCGTCTTACTAATCTGCCACAATGGTAAGTGTAATACCAGTACGGGCCAACCATGTATTCCTTAGCTCACCCTCCAACAATGCGGAAACTCGTAGCGAGCAGTAAGTGATGGTCCATGACCGTTTGTTGACATCCTTAGAAAGACAAATGAGGAACCAATCTGCGTCTTAAGATAACAATGCATCAATCTTTCATCTTTTGTTGAAGGTCTTGACCAGCTCATCTGGGTACTTACATAACACTGCATGATTTAGTTTTAAGTTTTTTAACAAGAAGAATCTATGGGTTAGCCCGTTGACACACGACCGTGGCCGGAAGTTGAAAGCATCTCCGATGTTATGTCAAAATCCGTTATTAACCGAATGGTACCTAATTTCAGCGCCATTGATGGTTCTAAAAATCTTAAATACGATACTTAACGTATAATTCGTTCTAATTCATCTGTGTAAGCTTTTGATATTGATGTTTTCTCAGCTCAAGATTCTCGTATGGGTCTGATGATTAACAGATATCTAATTTATTACGAAATTTCGGCTTTACCCTGCCTGACAACTTCAAACTCTTAAAAACAATCTATTTAGATATACTCCATTAATGATAGATCACTTTGTACTTTTGTTGATGGATTTAATGTTGTTGTAGTCAGAAAGTTTAAACTAATTTCAATTGCATTTTATGCCAGATATTTCACCCATTTCATGAGATCAGGAGGTAAAGGGTCTAAGGTACAGAAAAAGTCTTAAATAGGAAGTTATGACTTTATACGCGTTAGATCCTATTTGCCGATTATCCAAAGAGATATCTTATCCAAAGACATATCTTATTCAGTTAGTGGCAAATAACAATATCAGTTCCATTTCATGAAAGTAGTGAAGAGTAAAGAAACTTAAATACTACCAGTTTTAACTCTCAGCTTTGATACTTGGGCTCATCTGCACTTCAAACTCTTAAAAAGTACCCCTATTGATATACTCCATACTTATGGATCAACCTGCACTTTTTCCGTTCATGAAAAGTATTTTTCACTTATAAAGTCTAGGCGTGGTTTCTTGATACGTCTACGTACATATCTGAACCAATCGATTCCGAGCGATGTAAAAAGGTCTTTCAAAGGATGCCAATCAACCAATTGATATCTCATAAAGTTAGGTAAGATTAACCCTCTACCGGTATTCTGGCTAGTTACGCACTCGAAGAGTAGTAGACTTGATACGTTTAGATTTATGATAAAGAATATTACTATAGACTTAGCTAAAAATGATAATAACCTTGGAGTTTCACGCATCCTTGTTCTTTTGCAATGGTTAATGAATTTGCCCGTAGACAAGTGACCCTCCCATCCTCATCAATAACAATAACACCATCGGCATTTTCAGCAATCTTACGTTATTATATCATTGTATTGATATTAATAGGCGCATACACCATGAGTATTACTCTAGCTGACGAATCAAATCTATTGAAACACAGTCAACAACAAAATGATTATATTCAATATGCCTATGCTGCATATAAGAAAGCCACACCGGCTGCTGATGGACCTACTCTAAAAGATCCTAACCTGAGGGTTGAAAAGATCTTTCAAGGTGATCTTGGCATCACTACCGGTATGGCATTTCTGGGACCCAATGATATTCTTCTCTTAGAGAAAAATGAAGGAAAAGTGCATAGAATTAAGGATGGTGTATTGTTGCCAGAACCTGTACTAACAGTGAATGACATAGGCAAAGAGATAGAATGGGGTATGCTTGGGATCGCAGCGGATAAAGTTAACTCCGACATTGCGAATGGATCAAATACTTATGTTTTTTTGTATTATACAGAGCCGGCATCATCTAGTACCATAAGCAGTAACTCGCCAACAACTGTTTCAAACACAGGTAATGAGGATAGTGATGGAGACAATAATAATGATGATAGGGAAAGTACTAACACCAATGGAGACAGTGAAGTATCAGGTGAACTACAACAAGTAGAAATACAGCAGCAGATGGCAAATCGTCTTTACAGGTATGAACTAGTTGATGATAAACTAATTAATCCAAAGTTACTTTTGAGCCTTCCAGCTAATTCACCTGATGCTGGTACCTCGAATAACCATGATGGCGGCAAGGTAGCGGTAGGCCCAGATCACAATGTGTATGTCACTATAGGAGACGTCGGAGGTCATAGGGGACAAGCTCAGAATATCCAAGATGGTCAGCCTCTTGATGGAACTAGTGGGATTTTAAGAGTAACTAAGGACGGCGATGCTGTAAAAGGGCATCCAAGCTTCGCTACCTCATCAGCAGGTGATTCGTCATCACCCTCATTAGCTAGCTACTATTATGCATATGGTATACGCAATAGTTTTGGAATAGATTTTGATCCTATGACAGGCAATCTATGGGAGAGTGAGAATGGGGCAGATGACAACGATGAGATAAACCTCGTATTGCCGGGTTTTAACAGTGGATGGTCGAAGTTAACAGGAATTGCATCGCCACCCTCAACTACATCACAGTCATCCTCATCCGCATCATCATCACCATCATTTGATTCGGATCTAGACGGAGAGCTATTGACTTTTGATGGACAGGGAAAATATAGAGATCCTGAATTTGTGTCTAAGCAGACCATTGGTCCTACTGCACTGAAGTTTCTAAATTCAGATAAGCTAGGTATGCAATATCAAAATACGATATTTATGGGTGATGTAAACACAGGAAACCTGTATAACTTTAGACTAAACCAAGATAGAACAGGATTAGCTCTTACTGGTCCACTTGCTGACAAGATTGCAGAGGGTTACGAAGATCTTGGTCCAGTTGTTTTTGGTCAAGGATTTGGTGTTATTACAGACATAAAAGATAATCCGTATGACGGTTATCTGTACATACTTGGATATGACGGCTCAATATACAAAATAGCTCCGATATAGGTTTCTCTAATTGAGTTGTCTTACCCATTCAATTTTATGACCCAGCTATGCTGGGCCGTTATTTGCTACGGTAGGGATGCGTTGTTTCCGTTACGTCGACCGCTAATACGTTTCTGATTAATCCTGCCTATGCCCGGCTCGGTAATGCCTGACTATGATCCTCTCCGTCGAGACACATTTATCATGATACCATTAAATGATAGCGTTCTCTTTACGGAAGTGATTTGAACCTTGTTAGATTTTTCAATAAAAGTGAATGAGTCAAACCAAATTCTTCGTATAATGGAGGAGCCTCACTGGGATGAAAATCCTGCAATTTATACAATTGTATAATTAGATAGTTCCTCAAGTTCGATCTTTGCCCCGATTATCGTAACCAAGGAGAGCTGTGATATTGCCATCAGCGCTGCATTCTAGGCGCGTGATTTCTATTTATCTGACAACGAGAACGGGACAATGGGCATATAATACGACTCCATTCGCTATGCTCCCCATCAGGAACATTTTCAAGCCTGTCCTTCCTCTAGTGCCCATAACTACTAGGTCCACCCTTTCTTTCTCAGCATATTGGACGATTGCTTCAGTAGCAATACTTCATCAACATTCACTATATCTCCTAATCAGTTGATGTGCCTATCCTAGTTTCTTTTTCCATGTAATCATTTGTCCTTATCTCCTATCACAGTCCAATGCCACCACCAGATAATCTTATAGAGAACGCATAGAGTAATCGCAACCAAATAAGACCCTGCACAAAATTAATTACTTCATTATAAATGGCCAAAAAAATGGAATTTGCAGAAAGATAAGTCCTATGGTGATCAGATGGATGGATTTTCCGTATCAAACGCTTTCAAAGTGACTATCTTGTGGTTGCTTCATCTGCTAGGTCTGACTTAAATTTGCCTAGGTCGATTCCATAACCATTCCGACTCAAAGAAATGGTTAGTGTTCATATGTTAACTTGACTTTTTTTATCCTGTAGTTTCTTATTTAAGCAATTAGACTAAGTTGGGCTTTGTAGAAACCATCACAATCAAGAGCCACTAAGTTGTACGATATATTAGTATAAAATTCTAATGGAGTCGAATAATCACATAATAACATAGAGAGGAACAAATAAATCAATCAATAATTCTGAAGAGATCGATAACTGTTAGAGTACAACGAATCAAAACCGATTTATACACCACCCAAGGGTTGTAGTTTCATAATGAGTGAACCAAAGTCTCCAGGATGGGCTCGTGCAGCTCAAATTGGTCTGGGAGCAATCGCAGTAATACTCTATAATAGTACTAGTTTACCCGGGGATAAAAGGCAAGCTATATGGTTTTTGATGTACTTATCCAAAAAATTTGGACAAGTACCACTCACGTCTAACACTCACCATAGTACATGTCTAACTGGAAGATTGTTACAGAATAAACGTTTCGAAACACCCGAGAATTCGAAACCATTTTCTCAGAACAATGTTCTATCGTCACCAGAATAATAAGGCTCACTATGGCTTCATTATTGGTTAAGGATAGTGTTTGCTGTCTGAAATATGATATATTTCTGCAAATGGTCTGAAAGAAAGAGGTCTGTAGATGTCCTAGATGTATTGGAGGATTGGATAATGATTAATGGTAAACCTGATAGGGTAATGCATGATAATTGAAAGCAGTTTATATCTAACGTATTCAAACGCTTCCTTGTACACAATCATATCAAGGATAAACGAATACCGAATTCTTATCCGCAGCTGCAAGGAAAGATAGAAGCATATAACAAGGTAGTGAAGAATGAATTTCTAGCAGTCGAAGACATACCAAACATCGATGATGGCAAACTAAGGTATGATATGTTCGTTAAAGCATACAACGAAACCAGAGAGCATGGAGGAATCAATGGTCTTACTCCATCAGAAATGTTCCTACAAAGGTTAATTACTTCCACCATACATACTAGGGGTAAGCAGCAAAGTGTAACCCATGTGGGTAATCAAGAATGTAACCTATCTATGTAAGTACAACAATTAAGTAAGGAACACAAATAATGATATAGGAGTGGGAAAGGCAACCATGTCTAGCCCTGTTACAGTAACGCATTAAGATAGCAATAATGCTAGTTAGTGGCACTCAGTTACCAAACTGGCTATGGCGTCGGCGGCCAGATGGAGCTTATTTTTCGATCGTAGTAAAAGCTTAGGAGTTTGAGAGATTAGGATCGGCGAAATGACTTACAATCTGATTTGGATTTATCTTGTCCCTTTTCCTTTTCTTAATGCATCAATGCTGCTAAACTTGGAATCTGAAATATAGAAAATGTCGTTTATAAAGTTGTGTTCTAAAACTTTATAACAATATCCGTGTTAACCAATATTTGAAGTTGGTAAGTGATATAAAACTCTATTCTCTATGTGTTGGAGTCTGGATAGTTCTTGCGTCGTTGATGATGCCTCAAATCCACATCGGATCAGTCCACGCGCAACTACTCTATACAGATGAGACCGTTGAAGTTTCGATTTCGAAAGGCTCGTCTAATGTTACCAACGCTCAATTCTTTGTACCACCGGAAGCTCAAATAGTGGAATTCACCAGCGTAAAATGGACAAATGATGATGATGTTCCCCACACAGTGACGCAGGGCAAACCTTCAAATGCCACAGCCACTCCGGAGTTTAACTCAGGACCGATCAGCCCTGGCGGCACATTTGTGCACAATTTTAATGAAACTGGAACAGTGGACTACTATGACTCTCTTCATCCGCACATGGTAGGAAGAGTTATAGTAAATCCCCCCGGAGCATTTACCTAATCAGTTCGTACCGAAGATCACTTGCGCCTATATTTGACTACCAATAAAGTGTAGGATGCGCACTCCGGAATAAGAAACAGATATGCGACCATAAGCACTGGTTTATCGGCAGCACCAGACAGAAGAGTGACCACGATGTAACGCAGAAGGATCACGGTAACAGGGACAATAAGAGAAAAGAACGCCAAAAGGTAGTCGCTTTGTGAAGGTAGCAAGTTTATGTTCTTGGCCAATATACAGCCCAAAAATTACAAACGCCAGTCCCATCAGAAATGCGATTACCATAACGTATAACTGAACTATCCTACCTTGCTGGGATTCCTCCAGAAGCTGACTTATTACGTCTAGGCGATCTTTTACTTCTCCGATTTCATCTCGAAACGTTTCTTGTTGTATTTGTGGTACTCCGCTTCCGTTAGTTGGCTGTGCGTTGGCAGTTGGCTGCGACGCCATATGGGCAGATACAGGAAAGTAAAGTTAACTGGCCAAATTGTTGACTGCTCAAGAACGTCCCAACTTGCCGCGCTGCTGCTATTAAATCTATGGAACCGGAGCTAACAAAATAAACCAACTACTTGTGGTAAAAGATCGGTAACAATGCCGACCAAACATACCACCATTTTTGACTGATCCATTAGTAAAGGACTTGGTATCTGATCTAAACCAGTTACTACTACTGGTGATACTGTTGTTTGAATCGCAGTTAAGGAGAATCACGCTAGTAAATGAGAGGAATATATCCCTTTGTCTCTATAAGATATTCACCTAATGCTTATTACATATCAGATATATTAGTCAAATCATGATCGTGGTGATTTCTATTCTTTTCCTTGTTATGGCTCTAGGCTTTATGGAACAGCACGCCGTTGGACAGGATGAGAATCTAGTTAAAATTCCCAGTACCGTGATAAATTATACTAGAGCCGATCAGATCATCGAAAAAGCCGATGAAATTATTAAGAATTTGGAAACAATAATAGAAAACCAAAATGGTTCCACAAGAAATTCTTTATTGAGTTCGTATGTAGGAATGATGTCATTCTTGGTCGGTCTGGCATTGGTGATCTTCGGATTGCAATTAACACGAGCAGAAAAGGCGACACCCGTTGCAAAGATGTCTTACAGAATTCTGATCTTAGCACTCCTACTACCAGTAATTGGCTTGTATACGTATGCATTACTACGAGTCGATCTGGGAGAGGTAAAAAATGAATATCTTGGAGTAGCATCTCTGCTAATGATACCTTCTGGGGCCGTACTCGTTATTATGGCAATGAAGCTGCACGAGAAGCTTTAGACACATCTATAAATTAGAATTAGGACGCCGGCACCTCTCATCCAGAATTTGTGGCAACGGGGGGGGTTATCTCTTATGTGGATGTTATAAAATACAAAAAAAGTGATATAGCTGCAAATGACGGACTTACTGACCTACTCGACGCCAATACTGTTCCAGTTTATACTATTTTTTTATGACTTGCGGAACAATTAAAATAAATTAAATATTCTGTGATTTGTTAGTGTAATTCTAACAGAGCGAGATGGAACTCAGGTGGTTTGGGAACGGTTGCTAGCCAAATATGCAACCCCACCGAGCTGAATATGACAAGTACGACCAGGCCGACAATGAAATTCCCGGCAAAGTTCATCTAATGTTAATCTTGAAGCAGAGTTGACTTCACGTTTTTACGTATAACTAGGGCTTCAAAGGGTTTGTCTTGTCTGAATGCATGTCTGCAACTAGCTTACTGCACAACTCCTGCTATCCGAACACAACGAACAATTTAGGTGAAAATACTGAACATCTCAAATGAACATACTAAACGTACTGAACAATACACATAAGGTAAGGCTCATTCAAAATAACCTGTTCAAATTGTTCGTTCGGTCTGTTCGATTAATATGAGCGTGATTTGTCACCGAACAGATTGAAGAGGACGTAAACAGAGTGGATTGTTAACATATTTGTAAACAAAAATCCCAGAGTGTTAACAATCAATGTTTACGGCTGTTTACGTCTAATTAACCTGTGTGAATTGTGACGTATAAGGAGGGAGTGAGGATAGACAATCTAGACAACTGTTATCAGTATCCTAGCCCAGATCAAAAAGATACTGATGAAGACGGTGTAAGTAATGTAGGTGATAAATGATGCAGACAAGCGAATTGGACAAGCGGGTAGCCAGACAAACGAAAGTCGGGGCGAACCATTTTTGTGTGAGTGCAGCTTGAAGAGAGCGCTTATACAACTCTACTCTGTGGGGGCGCCGCGTTTGGGAAGTCGTGGAGATATTACTTTCGATACAAGAAATCCTGTGACTGCACCAATAACTATCACAGGTAAAAGATCAGATTGTCCACCAAGTAATCCTAGCAAGAGGGACACCATTAAGGGGAGGGGAAAAATTGCACAGGTAACTGCTGCCATGCCTGCTGTTACACCCACACCATCAGGAATGAATGTTAAAATCTTAGAGATGGCCAATCCCAGCGTTCCGCCAACGAAGAGCATCGGAAATATGGGGCCTCCTTCAAAGCCCGTAGCAAAGGAAGTACTTGTCAGCAGAGCTTTAACTACGACCATCAGGAGAAGGAGTCCTATACCAAAGCTGGCTGGATTGTGAATTATCTGCAATAGCTGATCCTGGCCCGAGTACAGTGTCAATGGAAGGAACAAACCGACAATACCTATTGCCGCTCCACCTATCACTCCACGTATTATTGGACGTTTATTAAGTGGAGTAAAAATTTTATGCACAATGCCGATGATCACTTTGAACATGATCCCCCCGAAGCCAGCTATGACACCTACCAATAGAGCCCACCACAGGTCGACTAGCTTAGGAGAAGCGTACTCCGGGAAGCTGTATATCCCTAAATATGTCTCCTGTAACAAAGCAAAGTAGATGCCGTACCCGACGGCAGCAGCAATTAGACCTGGAATCATATGGCGATAATAATTCAATTCCTTAATGGTCATGTACTCGAAAGCACCGACTGCCCCAACTATTGGAGAGCCAAGAAAACCTCCAAAGGCTCCCGCAATGGAACTATAAACAAGCACCTGCACGTCATCTTTTTGAAGCTTGAGTCGCTCAGAGACGAACGTGCCAATACCACCTGTCAGGAACACGAGGGGTCCCTCTGGACCAACTGCAGCACCACTCCACAATGCTGTAAAGGCTTGAAGTATGATGCCTAGAAGGTAACGGGGGTTGATGCGTCCTGTTTGAGCGTATTGACGCTGTGCAACTCCCAATCCTCCATGTTGCCCAAAATGCTTGATAACAAGGCCG
>Ga0307429_1000797_pt1 | contig 16706 bp, 20 predicted proteins | sample SalMarWE160230MG_FD_202151 | JGI IMG/M metagenome (GOLD analysis project Ga0307429, IMG submission 202151) | Salt marsh sediment microbial communities from the Plum Island Ecosystem LTER, Massachusetts, United States - WE1603-230 | ecosystem: Environmental > Aquatic > Marine > Intertidal zone >...
TTGGGGTGTCTCAAGAGAATCTTAACCAGTTCTGCCCCGGTGTAACCGGTGGCTCCGATGATCGATATTTTCAACCCTCACCTCTTTAAAATTTTGGTATGAGCAAGAATTTCGTATTAGTTTAGCAAAATGGGAAGGACTTGGCAAACAAAGGGATTTTGGGAAAGGATAGCGTTTTAAGAAATCTCAATAATTTCCATTTTCTTGAATTTTGTCTTTTGTATGCCTGGAGATCTTACCAATGGCCACACTCCAGACTAACTGTGATCTGTTTAAAACGTCAATAACCTTTTTTGGATCACGGGTCAGGGTGAAAACGCTTTTCCCATTGGTGAGAAATTTAAGCTCGGATAGAGGCTCTTTTATTTCTGGCTCATGTTTTTTCAAATAATCTACGCTTTTTCTTATCTTCTGGAGTGAGATTCCACTCTCCAGAAGGCTTTTAGCTGTTTTCAATCTTATTAAATCTCCAAAGGAATAAAGTCTCCTGCTTCCTTTTTTGGCACTTTTTATACTGGGTTTAATGAAGCCAATCTTGGCCCAGTATCTAAGTTGGTTATAGGAGATTCCCACCACCTTTAAGACCAGTCCTGCTCTGTATCCTTTCATAGCGCTCGATTTCATATCTTCCTCTTATCAATCAATCTTTTCGCTTTGCCTGTAGTCCTGGGCAGAGTAGCCGGTTCTACCAGCTCTACCTGAGGAGTCACCATCAGCTCCCCTTTAAGTCTAGCCTTGATTTTATTCTGTAATCTTTTCAAATCTTCGAGGGAACCCCTGAAAAATCTTTTCTTAATCTCCACTCTCACCTTCATCTCCTCCAGGCCCCCATGTCTTTCCAGAACAATGTGGTAGTTTCTTCCCACCTCGGGCATACTCATAAGGATTCTTTCCACCTCTGAAGGAAAAATATTCACCCCTCGAAGGACAAACATATCATCTACTCTGCCTTTGATTCGGGATATGCGACGATGGACTCGTCCACACCTGCAGGGATCAGGGTATATATGCGTCAGATCACCAGTCCTGTACCTCAGGATAGGCATTGCTTCTCTATTTAGGGTGGTTAACACCAGCTCTCCCTCTTCGCTGTTCCTTCGAACCTCAAAAGTCTCTGGATCAATAATCTCCATAATAAAGTTATCCTCCCAGAGATGCATTCCACATTTTTCCTTGCACTCAAAAGCAACTCCCGGACCATTCATTTCCGAAAGACCATAAGAATCGTAGGCATCCAGAGAGAAAATTTCCTCGATCTCATCTTTTGTGGCCTCAGAATAAGGCTCTGCTCCTAAATAAGCTGTGCGTAGGTTAAAATCACCTCTGGGGTCCATTCCCATTCTTTCCATAACTTCAGCTAAGTAAAGAGCATAGCTAGGAGTTATATGTACTATGGTGGTCTTGAAGTCATGCATCAGCTCTATTTGGCGCTCTGTGTTGCCAGTTCCACTTGGAATTACCAATAGCCCTGCTTTTTCCGCTCCATAATGAAAAATGAGACCTCCGGTAAACAACCCATAGCTCATCATGTTTTGAAAAACGTCTTCAGGCCCTGCTCCTGTCATGCTCATACTGCGAGTTATGAGCCGAGCAGCTTGATCGATATCTTTCTGGGTAAAGAGTACCGCTTTAGGTTTACCGGTGGTACCGGTAGAGGTATGTAACCTTACCAGACGAGACAAGGAAGAGGTTAAAAACCCATAGGGATAACCAGCACGTAGGTCTTCTCTGGTGGTAAAAGGAAGTCTCTCCAAATCTTTCAGATTTTTTATATTATCAGGTTTTACCTTGTGTGCGTCAAATGCTTCTCGATAGAAAGGTACTTTATGATAGACTCTGTCTAGAACTTTCTTTAACCTTTTTAACTGAAGTTTCTCCAGGTTTTCTCTATCAAGATACTCTGGATCTATTTCTCTGGACATCACTAAACTTTTCTCTCTCAGCTGGACTCTCTTTTGTCGATTACTCTCTTGCCTTTAGTTTCTCTGGCGAAGGAATCAGGTTCAACCAATTTAACCTTGACACTAATGCCCAAATCCTGGTAGATCTCTCTTTCCACTTTTGATTTTAAGTCCTGAAGTTTCTTCATTTCGTCAAAGAAGATTTTTTCGGAAACCTTCACCAGGATATTGACAATGTCCTGGTTGCTCCGTCGATCAATCTCCAGACAACTGCGAGGTTCAACTCCCCAAATTTGGGAAAAAATGTGTTCAATTTGCGAGGGAAAGAAGCTGACCCCATTGATGGTGACCATCTCATCAGTACGACCGGCTACTTTTTTCATCCGAATCAAAGTTCGACCGCATCCACAGGGAGAAACATCCAGGGCAGTGATGTCTCCCGTTCGGTATCTAATTAGTGGAAATGCCTCCTTAGTTATGGTGGTGAGTACCAGTTCTCCTTCCTCTCCGAGGGGAAGAACCTCTTTAGTCCGAGGATCTATTATTTCTGGGATGAATTGGTCCTCAAAAATGTGAAGCCCCTTCTTTTTTTCACATTCTCCTGCCACTCCTGGCCAGGCTATCTCGCTTAAGCCGTAATTATCGGTTGCCTTTATATTGAGCTCGCCTTCTATCTGCTTCCTCGTTCTTTCGGAGAAAGGCTCACCTGTAAAAAGACCTCTTTTGAGATGAATGTCAGCAGGACCTAATCCCTTTTCCCGAACCACCGCAGCCAGTCTAATCGCAAATCCCGGAGTAGCTATTAAGGCTGTGGTGCGGTAGTCTCGAGCAATTACTACCTGCCGGGCTGGATCGAGATTGGAGCCCGGAATGACTGATGCCCCTACTAATTCAGCACCATAATGAAAACCGAGACCTCCGCCGAATAGGCTATAATCAAAGCAGATCTGTACCACATCATTCTTTGTTACACCCCCGGCACAGAGTACCCGAGCGCTTACTTCAGTCCAATGAGTGAGGTCATTCCTGGTGTAGCCCACGCCGATGGGTTCCCCGGTAGTGCCGGAAGTGCATTGCAGTCTTACGACTTCTCGAAGAGGAACGGCAAACATTCCGTAAGGATAGCTCGCTCGTAAAGTAGTCTTACCGGTGAAAGGAATTCTGGAAAGCTCGTCCAGAGAATTAATCTCGTCCGGCACCAATCCCATTTGATCAAACAATTTTCGGTAAAAAGCAACACTTCGATAGACTCGATTAAGAGTAGCCTGAAGTTTTTCCAGTTGTAGTTGTTCCAGCTCATCCTTTGCCATACATTCAAAATGAGGATTCCAGATCGCCATCTATTTTACTCCCAGATCTCTTTATATTCTCTGCCTAGATAGGCTCTTTTTACTTCCCGGTTGTGCAGAAGTTCTTCCGAGGTACCCTGAAGAACAACTCTGCCAGTCTCGATGACATAGGTTCTATTGGATATTTTGAATGCCGCTGTAGCATTTTGTTCTACTAGAAGGATGGTGGTACCCTGCTGATGTAACTGGGATATTATTTGGAAAATGTGGGCGGCTATCAAGGGAGCAAGCCCCATAGAAGGTTCGTCCAGCAAAAGAAACTTCGGTCCTGACATGAGAGCACGGCCAATGGCCAGCATTTGCTGCTCACCCCCACTGAGAGTTCCCGCCACCTGCGATCGCCTTTCTTTTAAGACGGGAAAGCGTTCAAATATTGTGTCCAGATCACTCTTAATCTTAGATTTCTCCTCCCTTCTATAGCGTTGATAGGCCCCCAGAGTAAGATTTTCCATAACCGTTAGAGGAGCGAACAACTGCCTTCCTTCCGGTACCAGACTGACTCCCATTCTGATTATTTCCCGGGGAGACTGATGCGTAATGTCTGCATTAAGGAAGAGAATCTGCCCGGTGATGGAGGAAACCAGCCCCACGATGGAGTTAAGTAAGGTGGTTTTCCCGGCTCCATTTGCGCCAATTAAGGCGACTATTTCACCTTCTTCAACGTGTAAAGAAACTCCCTTCAAAGCTTGCATGCGCCCATAATAACTTCTAAGATTTCGTATGGTTAGCATTCTCTGTTTCTCTTTCACCAAGATAAACAGCTATCACCGCTTCATTATTTTGGACTTCGCGTGGAGTTCCTTCAACGATGACCTTACCAGAGTCGAGAACAATCACCTCATCAGATACCTCCATTACCAGCCCCATGTTATGCTCTACCAGAAGAATAGTGATTCCAATCTCTCGGATTCGGTAGACAAACTGAGCCATCTCGTCAGCCTCAGGAACGCTGAGCCCGGCTGCTGGCTCGTCAAGTAAAAGTAGGTCCGGCTCTGTCGCTAAGGCTCGGGCAAATTCTAATAACTTCTGTTGTTGAAAGGTAAGATTAGAGGCCGCCTCATTCTTCTTAGTTTCTAACCCCACGAAGGAAAGCATCTCCAAAGAATAGTCATGGATCCTTTTTTCCTCGGCTCGGGTTCTTTTTAGGTTCATAATGGCAGCGAAAATCTCTGATCTAGTTCGGCAATGGCGTCCCACCATTACGTTTTCCAGAACCGACATATTTTCAAACACCTGTACATTTTGAAAAGTGCGAGAAATCCCCTTTTCCGCAATAACATAGGGTTTCAGCTCATTAATCTTATGCTGTTTGAACCTAATTGTGCCAGAAGTTGGTGGACATATTCGGGAAATGAGATTAAAGATGGTGGTTTTACCTGCTCCATTAGGGCCAATGATGGCTTTAATTTGATGGGAATTTACCTCAAAATCTACTCCATCTACAGCAACTACTCCCCCAAATTTTTTCTTTAGTTTTTCAATCTGAAGAATAGGATCCATAATATTACCTTTCTTTCTTAATCAAACTAAGAATTCCCGCAAACAACCCCTGAGGCAAAAACATCATTATGACGAGAAGAGTAGAACCGTAAATAAGAATATCGTAGTCGTGAAATGCTCGCAGGTATTCAGGTAGAATGGTTAATAGTGCCGCTCCTATCATTGCTCCCCACACGCTAGCCATTCCTCCCACCGCCACCATAGCGACGAGGACTATGGAAAAGTGGAATCCAAAGGGAGTGGGATTGAGAAAGGTAATGAAATGCGCATAGAGACTGCCAGCGAGAGAGGCATAGACGGAACTCAACACGAAAACTTGAATCTTGTATTTGGCCGTATTCACCCCCATAATGTTGGCTGTCAATTCACCTTCGTGGATGGATCGTAGGGCCCGTCCAACCCGGGAGTGAATTATGTTCAAGCTCACCAATAGAACAACTATTACCAGGGTCCAGACAAGATAGTAGTAGTGAACATCGCTGCGAAGCAAAAAATTTCCTAGTCTAAATCGAGGAATCTGTCCAAAGCCTGAGGGACCGCCGGTAAGGGAACTAGCCTGGTTAAAGACAATAAAAACAATGTAGCCGAATGCCAGGGTAGCCATGGCCAGGTAGTGGCCTTTTAGTTTGAGGGCGGGAGTCCCAATAAGAAAAGCAATCCCTCCAGTGACGAAAATAGCCACTAGAAGTGCAAGCCAGGGTGAGACGCCAAATTTAGTGCTGAGCACCCCTGAAGTATATGCTCCTAGCCCAAAAAAGGCGGCGTGCCCTAACGAAATCTGTCCTGTATAACCCATGAGTAAACTAAGGCCAATGGTAATTAGACTATAAATACCCACGAAGACTAACACATTCAGGTAATAAGAATTGCCCAGCCCTAGCGGTAAGGCCAGAATCACCCCCGCTAGAATCAGCAGCGAGAGTATATTCTTCTTTCCCATCAATTCCCCTTTTGATTATTTCAATTAAAACTTCTTGAACTCTGCTCTTTCCCTACTTCCCAGAAGTCCGCTGGGCTTGATGAATAAGACCAGAAGCAGCACCACCAGAGCGATGGCGTCTTTATACCCGGAAGATATGAAACCTGCCCCCAGGGATTCCATGATACCAATGATAAATCCGGCCGCTACTGCCCCCACGTTACTTCCCAGTCCCCCCAATACCGCCACGCTGAACCCCTTCACTGCCAACATGGTTCCCCGATCATAGTTCATAAGAGCAATGGGGGTGATGATAATTCCGGCTACCGCCCCAATACCTGCACTTAAGGCAAAAGACAAAAGAACCATGGTTCTTACGTTGATCCCAACCAGACTAGCTGCTGTGCGATTAGCGGCACAGGCCCTCATTGCTTTTCCAGTCAAGGTAAATCCGAAAAAGAGGATGAGAAGAGCGACTGTTGCTCCCATAATTCCCAGTATCCATAAGGTCTGAGGGAGAATAGTGGCCCCCAGCACGCTTATAGGCTTTTCTCCTGAAAAAGGAGGAAGGCTGAAGGTGTGTTTACCCCAGGCGAACATGGCACCACCTTTGAAAAGAATACTAGCAGCCACGGTAATGATAATAAGGGTAATGACAGAGGGATTTTTCAGAGGATGGATAGCTGTTCTCTCGAAGGCGGCTCCTATCATGGTGACTATTAAGATGGAAAGAAAAAAACTCACTACCATCGGTAATTTGATAATTGCTGTCAGGTACACCATCATCATTCCCCCCAGCATGACAAACTCTCCCTGGGCCAGGTTGATAATACCGGTGGCGCTGTAGATTATGTTGAATCCGAGGGCGACCATCCCGTAGATGGCACCGATGGTGATACCGGTAAATAGATACTGCAGGAGCTGATCCCCGAGGTTCATAGGCTTTCCTCCACTTTGATTGAAAAATGGCGCCAGGCCCTCTGGAATCGGACCTGGCGCCTTATGGGGTTTGGCTAGTCCAGCTCTATTTCAACACCACAAATTTTCCATTTTTTACGGTCAGCATTTCGAATGCATCTTTAGTCAGTCCACTGTGATCTTCTGGCGAGAAATTAAATATTCCGCCCGTACCCACAAAATTCTTGGTATTTTCAATGTAATCCCTGATTTTTTCCCGATCCGGCCCTACTTCTCTTAAAGCCGCAATTACCAACTGCAGTCCATCCCAGGCATGTCCTCCAAAGGTGCTGACATCCTCCTCATACTTAGCTTCATATTCTTTTTTGTACTTAGCTAAGACTTCCTTTTGCGGATGGTCGTCGGCAAGAGTGTCCACGGCGAGCAGTCTTCCACAGGGAAAGATTATTCCCTCACCTGCTTCTCCCGCGGTCTGGGCATACTTAATATTGCCAAATCCATGGCTCTGAAAAAGGGGAATCTTCATTCCCAACTGCCGCATATTTTTGGCTACAATTACCTGGCCTGGCACTATAGACCAATTTACCACGGCCTGGGCTTCGCTCGCTTTGATTTTTGTCAGTTGGGCAGTCATATCGGTATCGTCGGGCCCATAAGTTTCATCAGCTACGATCTCGATCTCTAATTCAGGGGCCAGTTTTTTTAGTTGTTTTCGACCTTGATCACCAAAACCACTGGTTGCGGTGATGATGGCGGTCTTTGATATCCCCCGTTCCCTCATGGTTTCATAGATTTTCACCGCGGCATCACTGTCTTTCTGCGGGGTCTTGAAGACCCACGGTTTGACCGGTACCACAATGGCTTCGGCAGCCGCACAGGAAACGAGGGGAACCTTAGCCTCTTCCGCTATGGGGATCACTGCCATGGTGGTACCACTTCGGGAGGGACCAACTATTGCCAGTACTTCGTCCTTGGCAATCAGTTTTTTGGCCGCCGTCACCGTCCTGGTTGGATCACCGACCGTGTCCTCAATGATAATCTCTAAAGGATGGCCGTTGATGCCTCCAGCTTTGTTTACCTCTTGCTCGATCATTTTAGCAGTGTTGCGTTCCGGGGTTCCTAACCAGGCCGCCGGACCAGTTACGGCGAATATGGCCCCCACCTTATAAGCCACCGCTGGCTTTCGGAGCATTGGCACCCAACGCCAGATTGACAGCGGTCCAACTAGCAATAGGACGATAACTATTGCTACTACTACACCCACTACTATCTTTCCTTTCTTTCTCACTTTCCCACCTCCTCTTTATAAATGCTATCTAGGCTCATGGTAACAATTGACAATATAATTTAATAAAAAAATTTGTCAAGAACTTCCTAAATCAAGTAGACTTTTTCTTAAATTTTCAACCTTCTCCCCCAGGGTTTTCATAAACTCTTTGCCCTTTGGAGTTGCCATTGCTCCCTGAGGTGAGGGTCTTATGAGGTTCTGCTGTTCCAGAACTCTCAAAGAATATCTGACCCGGTGCTGGAGAAATCCACTAAGTTCAGAAAGTTTTATGATGCCAATTGGTCCATAGCCAATGACAAATTTTAGGATAGCGGTATGTCTTGCCAGCCGTTTGATCTCTTGTTCAAGTTTATCTAACATTATAGTTTACTAATTTCCTCAGCAGAAAGAATTTTTACCTTCTGCGCTTGTAGCAAGTCTACGGTGGCTTTTTTTTCTTCGATTTTCAAAACCACCAGAGCACCCCTACCTTTCGGAGCTACGAAAGCATAGAGGTATTCCACATTGATACCTTCTTTCCCCAAAATAGCCATAACTTGTGCCAGGCCGCCCGGCTTATCTTCCACTTCCACTACCACGACCTCCGTTTGGGATACGGTGAATCCTCTCTCCTCCAGAGCCTCGTACGCTTTTTGAGGTCTGTCGACTATCATTCGCAAGATTCCAAATTCGGTGGTATCGGCAATAGCTAAAGCCCGGATATTAATTTCCTTATTTCCTAAAATCTGCGTAATTTCAGCTAATCTACCTATCTTATTTTCCAGGAATACCGAGATTTGCCTTACTGCCATCTTAGTCTCCTATTTCAATTTTCTTTTATCTATTATACGTTTTGCTTTGCCCATACTTCTCTGGATCGTCTTTGGCTCAACTAATTTCACTCCTATTCTAAGGCCCAGCGCATCTTCAATTTCTCTTTTAATCTTGGCCTCAATCTCTTCCAATCTTCTTATCTCATCAAAGAAAATATGAGGAGAAGTCTCTAGCTCCACCGTCAATTCATCTAATCCTTTTCTTCTTTCTAAAATTAATTGATAATGGGGCTCGGCTTCATCTATCTGGATTAATATATTCTCTATCTGGGAAGGAAAAAGGTTTACCCCTCTTATGATTAGCATATCGTCTGCTCTGCCTTTGATTTTACCAATTCTGGCCAGAGTTCTTCCACACTCGCAGGGCTGATAATTTATGTGGGTTATATCACCCGTTCTGTATCTTACCAAAGAGGTTCCTTCTCTGGTTAAGGTAGTTAAAACTAGTTCTCCTTCCTCTCCTTCTTTTAAAACCTTGTCCGTTTTGGGATCAATTATTTCAGGCAGGAAGTGATCTTCAAAAAGATGCATACCCTCTTTCACCTCACACTCTTGAGCCACTCCCGGCCCGATAATCTCGGTTAATCCATAAATATCCAGAGCCTCTATACCCAATCGAGATTCGATTTTTTGCCGCATGCTTTCTGACCAGGTCTCCGCCCCCAGTATCCCTACTCTCAAGGGTAGATCTCTGGGATTAATCCCCATCTCTTCTGCCACTTCGGCTAGGTGCAAGGCATAAGAGGGAGTGCAGGTCAGAACTGTGGATTTAAAGTCCTGCATTATCGTGATCTGGCGCTTGGTGTGTCCACCAGAGATGGGAATAGTTTTTGCGCCAATGAGCTGAGCTCCATAATGGGTTCCCAGTCCCCCGGTGAAAAGACCATAGCCATAAGCATTATGAACTACATCCCTCGAGGTAGTTCCAGCACAGCTCAATGCTCTAGCCATAACTTCTGCCCAAATCTGGATATCTTTTTTAGTGTAGCCATTGACTACCGGTTTTCCGGTGGTACCGGAAGAGATGTGAAATTCAACTATTTTCTCTAAGGGTGCAGTGAATAAGCCAAAAGGATAGCCCTCTCTTAGATCGGACTTACGGGTGAAAGGAAACTTTCTTAAGTCCTCCAGTGATTTTATATCATCTGGATGAACGTGACTTTCCTCAAATTTTATTTTATAAAAAGGTAAGCGCTCAAAAACGCGGTGAGCAACCTCTCTCAATCTTTTTAGTTGAAGATCCTGTAAACTCTTTCTATCCATACACTCGTATTCTTTATTCCAGATCATTTTTCCTCCTTCTAAGTTCAGAGATCCCAGCCGGGGGTCAGGTCTCAACATTTGACATTTCAAAAATTTACTCTGTTCTGTAACTTTTAATAGGATTTAAAATAATGTCAAATGTTGAGACCTGACCCCTTTATTTCCATTAGCTTTGAAACAGATCCCGATACTCTGGCACCACATCGGCGGAAAAGCTCTTAATTCCTTCCACAGTCTTGGGATGTTGAAGCATGCCTCTAATTACTGGAAAAGGTATAGTAGCGATATGTGCTCCTGCTTCCGCCATTTGCCTGATTTGTCTTGTATTTCTAATACTGGCAGCAATTACCTCTGTGGGTATCTCATAATTTCTATAGATTTTCATGATGCTTTTGACCAGATTTACTCCACTCCCTATTCCATTATCCTGGCCAAAGCCAGTGCTGTTTTTTGTCTCTTTGTTAAGGTAAAGAGAGGCTACAGGCTCACCCCCCGAATTTTTTAGGTGTTTATCAAGCCTTTGCCTACCAATTTTCTCTATTAAGTCGAAATCAAAATAGTCAACCTTTCCAAATTCTATTCCTAATTTTTTCCTTATGTAGTCATCTATTCTTCCGGCAAAAGGGCTGGCATAGCTAGCCCCAGCCTTGGCTGCTAAAAGTGCCTGTTCTGGAGTCATTATGAGAGTTACATTTATAGGAATACCCTTTCGGCTTAACTTTTTTATAGTCTTTAAAGCGTCATAGTCTATTTCCTCTGATTCATCTGAATTTGTGTTTATGGGAATCTTTATGACTACATTTTCAGCAGCCGGATTAAATTTTCTATATAGCAGCTCAGCTTCCTCCACCATTTCTTTCATGGTTAAGCTAATCACCTCGAGGCTGACTGGTCTACCCTTACCGGCTGTTTTGCATATTTCCCGCACGTAGGTTTCCATATCAATCCCTTTGCCGCGTCCTTTTACCTCATCCACCGCTCTTTTAATTAGCGAAGGATTAGTCGTTACCCCATCAACTATGCCCCAGCTACAAGCTTCTTTAATTTCATCCAATTTCGCCGTATCTACGAAGATTTTCATTACTCCCCCTTTTAGCTTCAGGATTTGTACTCCAATATTTATACCATCTCTTCTTGTAGTGTCAACTTCTCTTTCCTAATTCAAAAGCCTTCAAGTTAACCTCTATGGTATGGTGAGGGACCTCCTGCCGGATGACCTTTTCCCAACTGCTGGATTTAAAGCTGAGAAAAGTTGACAGCTTTCCCAAGAGAACCAGATTGAAAGCCTTGGAATTACCGGCAGTCTGGGCAATCTTTAAGGCTGGGATTTTGATGATCCGGGAAGTCCTCTTCTTCAAATGGACAAAGATGTCTTCAGGGTAGAGTTCTTTACCGAGACTCACCATAAGAGGGGGGATCTCAAGATCATTTAATATCAACACTCCCTCTTTCTTTAGATAATCAGTAAATCTTAAAGCCTCTAGTTTTTCTAAAGCAAGGAGAAAATCTGCCCCTCCTTTTCTAATAAGCGGAGAATAGATCTTGGGTCCAAACCTTACCTCTGAGCTAACGCTGCCACCCCTCTGTGCCATTCCATGGACTTCAGACTTTTTAACATCATGCCCTTCTTCGAAGGCTACTTTAGCTAAGATCTCGGAGGCCAATAAAATTCCCTGTCCTCCCACTCCAACCAGCAAAACATTAATTATGGGCATTGGTATCTATCCTTTGGTCTTTAGTTGATTTTGATAAATCTTCCGGAGGTGATTGAAAATCTCAAGATACTCTCTGGTTCTATAATCAGGATAAGTCCATTCCCAGGGCTCGAAACCCTTCCCTTTTTTGTACCGGAGGGTAACCTCGGCATAGATTCCCCTTCCCAGATAAATCCGGTGCTGATAATCCTTGGTGCTGGCCAGGACAAGTTTAGAGAGAGTAAGGTAGCCAGGATCAAGATTAATGCGACGATCGTCCGTATCAGAATGGAGAAAATCCTGCTCAAGCTGATTGGTAAATAATTTAATTTCTCCAATCTCGGCCGGATCAATTAGGCCTTGGAAACTTATAAATTTTCTCTTCAAGTTTGGTCCCATCTCAGACTCATAGTAGTGGGTGTGTTGAAAGAAGAGAATGGGGCTCTTAAAGTCTACCAGACCAAATTTCTGGCTGAGTCTTTTTTCTGCTTCTTTAAATAAATTGGCCTCACCTGAGATCAAGCCTGTAAATAACTTCACTCTTACCGGGTGCCTCACTTTGCCCATTTCCTTTAAGTCAGTGATAACCTTTTTGCACTGAGTGACCACTTTTACCGAACACCAGGAACAGTGCTTACCGCGCTAGCCCCTCATGATCAGAATTAGAAAATATCCGCCCACAATGGAGACGGTAACCATAGCTATAGCATCCCAGCCCAATTTCAAAAATGCCTTCTTGGATCTATAGATCAATCCTACTATAACTATGGCGGTGAGGATAATAGAGAGCATTAAAGTAAACAGATGCTGAGAGGAAATTTCTCCTAGGAACTCCTTCTCTCGCAGTAGAAGATCACAGAGGGGAATGACCATGATGTCAAAAAAATTGCTGCCTAAAATATTGCCAATGGCCATATCTATAGAAAACTTAAGAGCACTAACGGTGACTATAAGTTCTGGCAAGGAGGTGCTTAGAGCAAGAAGACTTGTTCCTACCAGGCTCTCGCTCCAGCCCATTGTGGTCACCAGCTCTTTTCCAATCTCAGCCAGCCAGATACCTAGAAAAACTATACCAACAAAGCATATTAAGAATTTGATGAGGATTGACCTTAGGCTAATGCCTTTATACAGAGGGGACGATTCTTTCTCGCTCGGGGGAGTGGAAGGAGATTTTTTTTCATAGGTAAATATGAGTCTCAGTCCCAAGATATAGACAGCTAAAAGCACCAGACTGTCAAGCCCAAAACCAAAGATGCCTAATGAGCCATTAAGTTGAGATCTCAAAATAAGGGAACTACAAACGATCCCCATAAGAATTATGCTCAAACCCCCATACAAGATATGACTCGGTCTTGCCTCATACATTAAGGGTCCTTTACCCTGAATTAGATCAAGCAAAGCGATAATCATTAAGTTTATGAGTAATGACCCAAAGAGGTCTCCGGCGGCTAAATTGGGTGAGTGAACTACTGTTATGGAACTACCACTGGTGACAAATTCGGGCAGGGAAGTAGCCAGAGCTAAAAGAACAAACCCCATAAGGGTCTTGGTAATTTGCGTCTTCTCGGAAATGATATTCCCGTACATAGACAATTTATAACCAGCGTAAATCATAGCTACGCTGCAAATAGAGAACTTTAACCAGACAAGCATTGACTGAACCTTCCCTTTTAATTTAAGTTAAGCCAACCTACTAAATCTTTGAACTCCCTGATGTTGTTTCTCTGTAAATATTCTCCGATCCCCTCTTTTACCTTTAGGATGGTTTTCGGGTCGATGAAATTTGCTGTTCCTATGGCCACCGCACTTGCTCCGGCCAGGATAAATTCTAAAGCGTCCTCGGGGGTCATTATTCCCCCAACTCCAATTAGAGGTAGGTTCACTTTCTGGAAAGTCTGCCGGACCATTCTTACGGCAATTGGTCTTATAGCAGGTCCCGAAAGACCTCCCGTAACATTACCCAACTTTGGTTTTCTAGTCTCTACATCGATAGCCATAGCGAGCAGGGTGTTTATGAGAGACAGGGCTTCAGTGCCAGCCTCTTCAGCTGCCTGAGCAATTTCGGCTATGTCGGTTACATTGGGAGTGAGTTTGGTAATAAGGGGGATATCAGTAACCTCCCTTATTCTCTTCACTAAAGAGAAGACCAGGCTTGGGTTGGTGCCGAAGATAAGACCTCCGTTCTTCACATTAGGACAGGAGATGTTTATTTCTAAAGCATCTATTCCTTTAACTCTGTCGAGCCTCTCGGCGAGACGCAGATACTCTTCCTCCTTTTCTCCCGCAATATTGACCACCAATGCGGTGTTGAACCGTTGTAAAAAGGGAAGTTTTTCTCTGAGGAAAATCTTTAGTCCGGGATTTTCTAATCCAATGGAATTGAGAAGTCCTGAGGGAGTCTCTACTAGACGGGGAGGCCGATTTCCTTCCCTGGGTTCCAGGGTCACCGTCTTGGTGATTATTCCCCCCAGTTCATTAAGGTCAATAAATCTACTATACTCTTCCCCATATCCAAAGGTTCCTGATGCGGTCAGAATAGGGTTCTTCAAGCTAATCCGGCCCAGTTTAATCTTCAAGTTCGGATTCAATACTTACCTTTTGGACACTGTCCTTATAGTCTTTAGTCTTTTTCATCGCCTCTTCCCGCCACTTTTTCACGGTAGCAGGTTGTGGGGCTGGTAAAATGTCTTTTGAAGCTCTACTACGGAAAACCTCTCATAGTACCTGCTTTTCCCAACTGGGAAGCCACAACAACCTATCTTTACCTTCATCCTAGAAAAATCCTTAAGAGTTCAGCCCTTCCCGTATTCTATTACCCTATTATCATAAAAGAAATGTCTTGTATTAGTTTAATGATACAAAGTAGACTATTTTTGTATCATTATGATGATATAAGAGGGCGAAAAACCAATTTGTCAAGCTCAAATTCTGCAAAACTTAAAGAAAACCAGGTAGGCACTCGCTATCGCTCGTGCACTACCTCTTTTAGAAAGTACGGGACACCCCTCGCCATATCGGTGAATGAGGCCAGTTGGGTACCGATGAATTTCCGGGTTTGACCTTTGACATGGAGAATCTCAAGGGCCAGTGTAGATAACTAATAAGATACCTACATCAATCCCCTTTATATGTTTGGTGCAGATTCAAGGAGAATCTACATCCATCATTGAAATAACGAGTCAGTCAAGCAGAAAGAGCAACCAGCGTAACTCGGCATAACTTTGTAAATTAAAGAACTGCTGCTTGCCAGCAGCATAGGGGGACTTTTTTTCTTGACAAAGGGCCTTTATTATATGTTATCTGAAGTCAGGCGATGCCACTATAACTATTTCATTCCAATAAGTTGTTTCTGAAGAAGCTCACTTGCAAGTGCACTATCAGGGATACCCTTCTTTTGGGCCTTTTTATGAAGCACTTCTGCAATATCCTTATCCATTTCTATTAAATAGTGCCTTTTTCGAATATCAACTTCCATTTTCACTTCTTCAAGCACATCCTTGTACTTTGTGCTATCATGAGTATCCCAGAATTCAGCGGCTTCTTCGTAGGTTTTGAATTCTTCAGGCATCTCCTCAACTTTTCTTCTTTTGGACATTGTAGTATCTCCTTTCTTGGATGGTCATATCCCTTGCTGAAATAACAAGTCCAGCGTTGGGTTGTTTGTAGATGAAGACCATAAAAAGATATCGCCCTGCCGAGGTCTTACCATATGCTACATAGACATCCTCTCCTTTAACTCTACCTCGGCGTGAACGGTGGAAGATAGCTCCAGAGAATAAAGCTTCCTCTACTTCCTCCACAGAAACATTATGTTTCTTTTTTATTTTGGAAATAAACTTGTCAATCCAAATTAATTCTTTCAACTGCAAAATATTACCTTCTTTTGATTGTTAAATTAAGTTCTTACGGCTGTCCGCCTGATTTCAGATAACGTTCCCAGCATATACGATGTTGCGACCGAAGGAAGCAATGTCCCGAAGGGCAAGGGAGCGAAGCGACCGCAGAGTTTACTCGCCCTCTCGCCCTATTAGGTAATCAGTTGGCACTGGGATTGAACAGCTTTAGCCGTGCTCTTATGCCATTAGCGTGAGACTTCGCTTTGGTGACTCTCCTCGACCGCCTGCCACTTCGACATGAACGCCTATATCTCTGGGTCTGCCATTGCCTTCTCAAAAAAGGTTGCCATTTCGCCGAAGCTATCCCACTCCACCTCGAAGATGATGGTATGCAGGGAGTCGCTTCCACCAATGAAGGAGAGGTACGTTTTCATGGGGATCTTATCACGAGGCATTTCCGCCAAGCGACTCACGATAGCCGTGTACTTTTCTATGAGTTCCATCGCCTCTGCCATCTTGCCGGGGAGAATCTTCATAATTCCTCACTGCATTACTTTCATTGCTTCTCCTTCTTTCTTTTGGCGTTCCACACCACTCACCCTTTCTTTCTAAGGCTTGGCTTTGCAGAAAGCGCTAACGCAGCTATCCACATCGCAAACAAAACATAGAAGAAAGGAGCATATGGAGCCCAGAGAGCGATGCCCGCACCTAGGCCGATTCCACCCAGAACTAGGATTGTGATCCAGGCCCATCTCTCTGCTCTCCTGAGCGGAATCACGGCAACTATGGCTAAGGATACAAGGGCAACCAGATGATATACTGCAAAGAACTGGACTGCCATCGTCAGAACTGCTGACTCCTTGGCAGTTGTTCCCATCATTGCTGCCCACGTTTGAATGAAGCCTTCAGTCGCCACAAGTGCCCAGATGCTTTCAAAAACACCATACGCTGCAATGATACAAATCAAGATAGCTGCGGCATTCAGCTTTTTCAATTTAATCACCCCTTTCTATTAAGTCTATAGGGTTACTAAAGTGGAACCAGTCAACTTCGCCGCCCGTAGCGAAGAAGCTGACTTTGGTTTAGCATAGGCATCACTTCCCTCTTGCCGCCCTCATTACAGAGAAAGTAGCGGGACGGGCGAATTTTGGTTAACTTAAAATAACCGAGCTACTTCGTTTATGCTCCCAAATTGGCATATTTTGCGAAGTACTTCGTTTATGCAC
>Ga0307429_1000804_pt1 | contig 16671 bp, 16 predicted proteins | sample SalMarWE160230MG_FD_202151 | JGI IMG/M metagenome (GOLD analysis project Ga0307429, IMG submission 202151) | Salt marsh sediment microbial communities from the Plum Island Ecosystem LTER, Massachusetts, United States - WE1603-230 | ecosystem: Environmental > Aquatic > Marine > Intertidal zone >...
CCACCAAAGTGCAGGTTTATTTCTGCGATCCGCGCTGTCCCTGGCAGCGCGGCAGCAACGAGAACACCAATGGCCTACTGCGACAGTATTTCCCGAAGGGGACCGATCTCTCGCGCTTCTCTCAGGTTTACCTGAACAAGATCGCCCTGCGCCTCAATCAACGCCCGCGGCAGACCTTGGGATTCGAAACCCCTGCCGATAGACTACGGGCGGTGTTGCAGTGACCGGTTGAACTCACCGTCAAAAGCGGACATTCCGCGATGCCCGCGCCATGTCCGCTTTGCCCCCGATAGCGAACATTCCCGACCGCGATTTGGACGCTGCGCGTGTCGCTCGCCGGAGCGAACCGACTTATCCCCGCTGTGGCGGCGGCGACACGGCACAAAAAATCCGGCGCAAAAACTTATTCCCGCCGACTCTCGTGCCCTTATCTTGGCGGACATCCCGTTCCGTTACCGAGGGGTGTCTGATCAGCATCTTGAGACATGGAGCGGGAAGCGGTGGCCGGGGAATGACGCTTCGTCGGAGATGCGGCGAAGCGGCCCGGCGGTCCAAGCCGCATCGTCCCGGCGCGCCAGCCGCGCGCCACGGGCCCCCGTGATGGCGGGCCGGCAGCCGGTCACAGGCTTTGCCGATCCCGACCTGGGCCCATAGCGGTGGATAAGCGGCCTGCCAATTCGAAAGGAGAGGCAAGGTTGCCTGAAAAGGTCAGTCCACCGGGGGCGCTGCGGAGCAAGCCTTCAAACACCGCGCGCGGGACGGCTTGGGACTGGGCGGACTTGCGGCATTAAGGACTTCGGCAAGCCTCGGTGTCGCGAGGCGCCGAGGCTCGCGGGTCTGAGCACTTCTTGTTTGCGCACTCTGCGTAAACTTGAGTGCGCCCCGGACCCTTGGCGTCCCGCGCGCCCTCGCTTCTTATCGAGAGCGGCGGAAAGGAAATACGGCTTACCCGGGGCCGCAAAGAATACGGGCGGCGGAGCGTTGGCTAATTTCGTTGTTTGAAAACTGAATCGGCGTCTACAGCCGCTCATTCCCGCGCAAGCGGGAATCCAGCGCTTAAGACAGCAGGCAAGAAAGAACTGGTTGCCCGCTTTCGCGGGCATGAGCGGAGGGAGTACAAAGTCGCAATGTCCCTGCAAGGCAAAACCCTCTTCATCACCGGCGGCTCGCGCGGCATCGGGCTGGCGATCGCGCTCAAAGCCGCCGCCGATGGCGCCAATGTCGCCATCGCCGCAAAGACCGTGGAGCCGCATCCCAAGCTCGAAGGCACCATCCACACCGCCGCCGCGCTGATCGCCAAAGTGGGCGGCGGCGCGCTGCCGCTGGCGGTCGACGTGCGCGACGAGGCCGCCGTGAAGGCAGCGATCGATCAGACCGCGGCGCGTTTCGGCGGAATCGACATCGTGGTCAACAATGCCAGCGCCATCCAGCTCACGCCGGTGGCGCAAACCGACATGCGCCGCTTCGACCTGATGCATCAGATCAACGCGCGCGGCACCTTCATGGTGTCGAAATACGCCCTGCCCTATCTGGAGAAGGCCAAGACCCCCCACATCCTGATGCTGTCGCCGCCGCTCGACATGGCGGAGAAATGGTTCGCGCCGCACACCGCCTATTCCATGACCAAGTTCGGCATGAGCCTGGTGGTGCTCGGCCTGGCCGGCGAGATGCGTGGACGCGTCGCGGTCAACGCGCTGTGGCCGCGCACGACGATTGCCACCGCCGCCGTCAAGAACCTGCTCGGCGGCGAGGCCGTGATGGCCCGCTCGCGCAAGCCGGAGATCCTGGCGGACGCCGCCTATCGCATCTTCCAGAAGCCGAAGAGCTTCACGGGAAATTTCCTGATCGACGACACGTTTCTCGCCAGCGAACGCGTTACTGATTTCGACCAGTACCGCGCCGACCCCAGCCAGCCCTTGCAGCTGGACTTGTTCGTGTCCGACGACATGCCGCTGCCGAAGGGCGCCAGCTTGAGCCCGAAAATATAATTCCGCTCGTCCCCGCGAAAGCGGGGACCCAGGGGCTAAAAATTCAGGGTTGAATTTGTGGCCCTGGATTCCCGCTTGCGCGGGAATGAGCGGTGGAGCGGTTTGCGCTTCACCATGTCAGCGCGTTAGAACACACCAATGTCCACCCTCCTCCTCAGCCATCCGGCCTGCCTTGAACACCTGACGCCGCTTGGCCATCCCGAGCGGCCCGACCGCTTGCGCGCGATCGAGCAGGCGCTGGAGGACGAGAAATTCCAGATGCTGGCGCGCGAGCAGGCGCCGCTGGCGCCGCTCGAGATCGTCGCGCTCTGCCACCCGATGGACTATGTCGAGGCCATCCGCAACGCCTCGCCCGCGGAAGGCATGGTGCGGCTCGACGCCGACACCTCGATGTCGTCCGGCAGCTTCGAGGCGGCGCTGCGCGCCGTCGGCGGCGGCATGCGGGCGGTCGACGAGGTGATGACCGGCAAGGCCGCCAACGCCTTCGTCGCCGTGCGCCCGCCCGGCCACCACACCGAAGTGGCGCGGCCGATGGGCTTCTGCCTGTTCAACAACGCCGCAATTGCCGCCAGATATGCGCAGGACCGCTACGACGCCGAGCGCGTGGCCATCGTCGACTTCGACGTGCATCACGGCAACGGCTCGCAGGACATCTTCTGGTCCGACAAGAGCGTGATGTATTGTTCGACCCACGAGATGCCGCTGTTCCCCGGCACCGGCGCGGTCACAGAGCGCGGCGAGTTCAACACCGTCGTCAACGCGCCGCTGCGGGCGGGCGACGCCGGCGACGCCTTCCGCCTCGCCTTCGAGACCGCGATCCTGCCGCGCTTGCGCGAGTTCAAGCCCGACCTCGTGGTGATCTCGGCCGGCTTCGACGCCCACACCCGCGATCCGCTCGCCAATCTCAATTTGGTGGAGGCGGACTACGCCTGGGTGACGCAGAAGCTGATGGAGATCGCCGACGCCACCGCCAACGGGCGCGTCGTCTCGCTCTTGGAGGGCGGCTACGACCTGCAAGGGCTTTCGCGCTCGGTCGCCGCCCACGTCACCGCGCTGATGCGGGGTTAGCGCGCCGTCAATCCGCCGTCGATCGGCACGTCTGCGCCGGTGATGAAGGCGGCCGCGTCCGACAACAGATAGACGCAAAGGTCGGCGACTTCCTCCGGCTGGCCGAGGCGGCCGAGCGGGATATCGAGCGCCAACTTCTGCCGCACCGCGTCCGGGTTGCGCGTGCCGTGCGCGATCTCGTCCACCATCGGGCCTTCCACGAAGGCCGGGCAGACGGCGTTGCAGCGCACCGGCGGTTTCAAGCGGGCACCGTGCAGCGCCACCGATTTGGTGAGCAGTGACACGCCGCCCTTAGAGGCGTTGTAGGCGGTCAGGTTGGGCCCGCCGATCAGTCCGAGCACCGACGACAAATTGACGATCGCGCCGCCCTGCTTGGCGAGCAGTGGAAAAGCGTATTTGCAGCCGAGAAAGGCGCCGTCGAGATTGACGCCAAGCACCCGCTTCCAGGTGGCGAAATCGGTCTTCTCGATACTGCCGACCGCGGCAATGCCGGCGGCATTGACCAGGCCGTTGAGCCGGCCGCGCTTTTGCTGGATCTCGGCTATGGCGCGCTGCCAGTCGGCTTCTGCGGTGACGTCGAGGCTAATATCGACGCCGGGGCGGCCGGCCAGATCGCTGGCAATCGCCGTACCGCCGGCGCGTTTGATGGCCGCCACGATGGCTGCGCCGATGGCACCGGCGGCCCCGGTCACCAGGACAATTTTGTTGGTCAGGCTGGCCAAAGCTGCCCCCGCAATTGCATTTTTTCTTATTGTCGAGCATTCATCGTCCAATGTCACCCATGCAGCCCGTGTGCCTGATCACCGGCGCATCCGCCGGCATCGGCGCGGCGCTGGCCCGCGAATTCGTTAAGGCCGGCCATGCGCTGGTGCTGACCGCGCGGCGCGAGGCACAACTCGCCGCGCTCGCCGACGAGATCGCCGCCGCCGGCCATGCCCGCCCGCTGGTGATCGCCGCCGACCTCGGCACGCCCGAAGGTCCGGCGCATCTCGCCGCGGTGCTGGCTGAGCGCGGACTGGAGCCGGCCATCGTGGTCAACAATGCCGGCTTCGGCCTGCTCGGCGAGGCGGCCGAGCTCGACCGCGCGCACCAGCTCGCCATGATCGATCTCAACGTGCGCGCGCTCACCGATTTCACGCTGCGCTGGCTGGACAGCGTCACGCGCCACCACGGCGGCATTCTCAACGTCGCCTCCACCGCCGGCTTTCTGCCCGGCCACGGGATGGCGGTCTACCACGCCACCAAGGCCTATGTGATCTCGTTCACCGAGGCCGTGCACGCGGAGCTTGCGAGCGAGGGCGTGCGCGTCTGCGCGCTCTGCCCTGGGCCGGTGGAAACCGGGTTCTTCGACCGCGCCGGAATGCCGCAGGACTACTTCCCGGACTATATGACCCGCTCGGCGGAACGGGTGGCGCGCGAGGGCTATGAAGGCTTCATGGCCGGCCACCGCATGGTGGTGCCGGGCAAACCCAACCGCATCGTGAGCCTGCTGCCGCGGCTCTTACCGCGTGCGCTCATGCTCGCCTTGACCGAGCGGCGCTGGAACCGGGCCAGTCGCCGCGGCTGATATTCCCGGCTATCTTCACTTGCCTGAGACGGCATAGGATGCCGATTCAACGATGGTGCCGGAACGCGGGACATGGCCGAAAGCAACGCCGACGTAAAGAAAATGCCCTTCGAGCGGGCGATCGAGGAACTGGAATCGATCGTCAAGCGTCTCGAGGAAGGCAAGGTGCCGCTCGAGGAGTCGGTGGCGATCTATGAGCGCGGCGAGGCGCTCAAGAAACGCTGCGAGGAACTGTTGCGCCAGGCCGAGGCGCGGGTGGAAAAAATCACGCTCGACGCCGACGGCAAGCCGACCGGCAGCGAACCGCTCGACGTGGATTGAGCGCTTCGTGCAGGTCAAGCGCAGGCTCGTCATCTATGTGCAGGGCTACGACCCGCGCGGGCTCGCCGAATATTACCGGATGTTCCGGCGTGAATACCGCCGCACCTGCGAACTTTATGGATTGAGCGGCACGATCGGCCGTGCCGAGAACGATCCCAAACGCCACATCACCACCTGGGATGCGACCACCAGCGGCGACGGCTGGCAAGTGGCGACGCGCTACATGTTCCTGCGCTGGGAGGACATCATCCGCAAGGACTTCGCGCGCCCGGCCTGGTGGAAGATCGTGCACATGTATCGCAGCTTCCTGCCTTCCATCTTGAGCGGGGTGGTGCCGCGCATGCTCAAGGCGCATTGGCGCTTCGGTCTGTTCCTTCTCTATCCGCCGATGCTGATGACCGTTTGGCTGCTGCTCGGCGTATTGACCGGCGCGGTGGTGACGACGCTCCTTGCCACACTCGGCGTGCCCACGCTCGTCCCCGAGATCGTCGGGGCGGCGGCGGGGCTTGCCGCGTTCGCAGCTGCGCTCTGGCTCACCGAGCGGCGGACCTACCTGCTCTACCTGTGCGACGACGGCATCTCGACCCACCAGTTCGCCCACCGGCAGCGGCCGGATTGGGAGGAACGCATGGAGACCTTTGCCGGCTATGTGGCCGAGGCGGTGGCCGCCAGCGATGCCGACGAGGTGGTGATCGTCGGCCATAGCTCCGGATCGTTTCTGGCGGTCGACGTGCTCGACCGTGCGCTGCAACGCGACACGGAGCTCGGCCACCGCGTGCCGCGCGTGCGCCTGCTCACCATCGGGGCCAATCTGCCGATCGTCGGCTTCCAGCCGCAGGCGCAATGGTTCCGCGAGCGGCTGCGGCGACTGGCGGTCGCGCCCGACATCGACTGGGTCGATTACCAGTCGCGCCACGACATCATGAATTTCTGGCCATTCGACCCCATTACGGGCCACGGCATCACGCTGGGCGAAGAACGGCGCAACCCGTTGGTGGTCCCTGTCAGCTTCCGCGACCTGTGGATTCCGGACCAGTTCGGCCGCCGGCGCTGGCGCTTTTTCCGGGCCCATTTCCAGTTCCTCCACGCCAATGAGCGGCTCGGGGCGGCCTACGACTACTATCTGATCTGCTGCGGCCCGCTCGACCTGGTCACCCGCGCCACCAGGCCGGCCGAGGCGGTCGCCGCGACGGCGGTAAAAACGGGCCCCGGGCAAGCCGTTGAGGCCGCCGGCTGAATTGCCTGGGGGTGTATAATTGGTGTAAGCCTGACCGGGGAGTGTGCCTGGGGCGGCCGGGTGGCGGCGCCCCCGCCCTGCTGTGGAGTGAGTCTTGCCCGAAGCCTCCAAGACGCCGCTGCTCGACCGCGTTCACGTCCCCAGCGACCTGAAAAACCTGTCGCCCGAGCAGCTCAGGCAACTCGCCGACGAGCTGCGCTGGGAAACCATCGACGCGGTGGCCAAGACCGGCGGCCACCTCGGCGCCGGCCTGGGCGTCGTCGAGCTTACCGTCGCGCTGCATTCCGTATTCGATACGCCCGCCGACAGGCTGATCTGGGACGTCGGCCACCAGGCCTATCCGCACAAGATCCTCACCGGCCGGCGCGACCGCATCCGCACGATCCGGCAGGGCGGCGGCCTGTCGGGCTTCACCAAGCGCGCCGAGAGCGAATACGACCCGTTCGGCGCCGCGCATTCCTCCACCTCTATTTCAGCCGGTCTCGGCATGGCGGTGGCGCGCGATCTCGCCGGCAAGACCAACAACGTCATCGCCGTCATCGGCGACGGCGCCATGTCGGCGGGCATGGCCTATGAAGCCATGAACAATGCCGGCGCGCGCAACGAGCGCCTCATTGTCATCCTCAACGATAACGACATGTCGATCGCGCCGCCGGTTGGCGCCATGTCGGCCTATCTGGCGCGGCTCGGCTCTGGCCACACCTATCTCAAGCTACGCGACGTCGGTAAACAGCTCACCCGGCATCTGCCGAAACGTTTGGATCGCGCCATCACCCGCGCCATTGAGCACGCGCGCGGCTACGTCACCGGCGGCACGCTGTTCGAGGAACTCGGCTTCTACTATGTCGGCCCCATCGACGGGCACAATCTCGACCACTTGCGGCCGGTGCTGCGCAATGTCCGCGACGCCGAGATCGGCCCGATCATGGTGCATGTGGTCACCCAGAAGGGCAAAGGCTACGCGCCGGCGGAAACCTCCGCCGACAAATACCACGGCGTGGTCAAGTTCGATGTCGCCACCGGCACGCAGGCCAAATCGAAATCGAAGGCGCCGCAATATACCAAGGTGTTTGCGCAGAGCCTGATCAAGGAGGCCCGCAAGGACGACAAAATCGTCGCCATCACCGCGGCGATGCCTTCCGGCACCGGCCTCGATTTGTTCGAGAAGGAATTTCCCAAGCGCTGCTTCGATGTCGGCATCGCGGAGCAGCACGCGGTGACCTTCGCCGGCGGCCTGGCAACGGAAGGCTTCAAGCCGTTCGTGACGATCTATTCGACCTTCCTGCAACGGGCCTATGACCAGGTGGTGCACGATATCGCGATCCAGCGGCTGCCGGTGCGCTTCGCCATAGACCGCGCCGGCCTGGTCGGCGCCGATGGCCCGACCCATGCCGGCGCATTCGACGTCGCCTATCTTGGCTGCCTGCCCGGTTTCGTGCTGATGGCAGCGGCGGATGAGGCCGAGCTGGTGCACATGGTGGCGACGCAAGTGGCCATCGACGATGCGCCCAGCGCGCTGCGCTATCCGCGCGGCGAAGGGCTCGGCGTTCCGATGCCGGACGAAGGCAAGCCGTTCGAGATCGGCAAGGGCCGCATCGTGCGCGAAGGCCATAAGGTGGCGCTGTTTTCGTACGGCGCGCGGCTCGGCGAATGTCTGAAAGCCGCCGACGAATTGGCCGCGCTGGGCTTGTCCACCACCGTCGCCGATGCGCGCTTCGCCAAGCCGCTAGATACCGACCTGCTGTTGCGACTTGCGCGCGAGCACGAGGTGCTGATCACCATCGAGGAAGGCGCCATCGGCGGCTTCGGCGCGCATGTGCTGCAAACGCTCGCCGAACAGGGCCTGCTCGACCGCGGTCTGAAAGTGCGCACCATGGTGCTGCCGGATGTCTTCATCGACCAGGATTCGCCGGCCGCCATGTATGCGAGCTCCGGCCTCGACGCCAAGGGCGTCGTCACCAAGGTGTTCGAAGCACTCGGTAAGGATGCTGCGGCCGAGGCGGTGAAGCTGGCGTAAAAGCCCACACCCAATGGCTCCCCGCCAACGCGCGGATCGACTGCTGGTGGAGCGGGGCCTGTTCGAAAGCCGCGCCACAGCGCAGGCCGCGATCGCGGCGGGTCTGGTTAGCGCCAACGACGTCGCGGTGCGCAAGGCATCAGAGGAAATTCCGGCCGATGCGATGTTGCGCGCGAGCGCCGCGCATCCTTACGTCTCGCGCGGCGGCGTGAAGCTTGCAGCGGCGCTCGATCATTTCGGCTTCGACCCCGAGTCCAAAATCTGCCTCGACTTCGGCGCCTCCACCGGCGGCTTCACCCATGTGCTGCTCGAGCGCGGTGCCGCACGGGTCTACGCCGTCGACGTCGGGCGCGCGCAATTGCACGAAAGCCTGCGGGCGCGACGCGAGGTCGTGTCATTAGAGGAAACCGATATCCGCACGCTGTCCCCTGCCCGGCTCGACGCGCGGCCCGATCTCATCACCGTCGATGTCAGCTTTATCTCACTCAAGCAGGTATTGCCGGCGGCGCTCGCCTTGGCGAAGCGGCCGGCGCACCTCGTGGCGCTGATCAAGCCGCAATTCGATGCCGGCCGCGGCGCGGGCAAAAAAGGCATCGTGCGCGATCAAGCCGTGCACGCCGCGGTCTGCGCGGATTTATCGGCGTTTGTTGCCTCGCTCGGCTGGCGGGTGCTCGGCATTATCCCGTCGCCGATTGCCGGCGGCGACGGCAACGCCGAATTCCTGTTGGGCGCCGCGCGTGACTGAACAGCTTACGATTCAGCGCCTCGGCCATCGCGGTGACGGCATGGCCGATACGGCGTCGGGGCCGGTCTACGTGCCCTACACACTGCCGGGCGAAACGGTGACCGTAGAGCCCGTGCCCGGCCATCCCGACCGCCGCCATCTCGTCCATGTCGACATGCCGAGCCCGGAGCGCGCCAAGCCGATTTGCAAGCATTTCGGCCAATGCGGCGGCTGCGCCATGCAACATTGGTCGCTCGCCGAATATCACCTGTGGAAGCGCGAACTGGTGGTGGAAGCCCTCGCCCAGGCCGGTCTGCTGGCGCCGGTCGACCCGCTGATCGACGCCCACGGGCAAGGCCGCCGGCGCGTGGTGCTGCATGCACGGCGCGGCGTGCACGACGTGCTGGAGGTTGGCTTCGCGGCCCCGCGCGCCCACCACATCATCGCCATCGACGCTTGCCCCATTCTGAGCGACGGGCTCGCCGGCGCCATCCCGGCGGCCTGGGCAATTGCCGAGACGCTCAAGCCCGCGCAAAAACCGCTCGACATCCAGGCGACCGCGACCGACACAGGGCTGGATATGGACGTGCGCGGCTCCGGTCCGCTTGCCGCAGGCGACATGGCCGCGCTCGCCCGCGTCGCGGAGGCGCACAAGCTCGCCCGCCTCACCCGCCATGGCGAGTTGGTGGCGCAATCAACGCAGCCGCTTTTGAAGGTCGGCCCCGCCATCGTGCCGTTGCCGCCCGGCGCCTTCCTGCAGGCGACCGCCGAAGGCGAAGCGGCGCTGGCGCGGTTGGTGATAGGGCACCTGGGCAACGCCAAACGTGTCGCCGACCTGTTCGCCGGCATCGGCCCCTTTGCCTTGCGACTGGCCGCGCGCGCGCGGGTGATGGCCGCCGACAGCGAGGCGAGCGCAATCGACGCGCTCAGGCGCGCGACGGCGACCGCGGCCGGCTTGAAGCCGGTGGAAGCCTCAGTGCGCGACCTGTTCCGCCGCCCGTTCATGGCGGTAGAATTGAAGTCTTTCGACGCCGTGGTATTCGACCCGCCGCGCCAGGGCGCCCACGCCCAAGCGCGAGAGCTCGCCATGAGCGCGGTACCGGTCGTGGTGGCGGTGTCGTGCGACGCCCTGTCCTTCGCGCGCGATGCCTGCATTCTGGCGGACGGCGGCTATCAGCTCATCGTTGTCACGCCGCTCGACCAGTTCCGCTATTCGCATCATGTCGAGCTGGTGGCGAAGTTCGAGCGCTAAAACGCCTCACCGGAAATCATAGCCGCCCCAGCGCTCCTGCCACATGGTCTCGCCGATGGTGCAGGAAATGCGCGGCGCCTGCGCCGAAGCCGGCTGCACGCGCGGTTCAGGCTCGCGCCCGGCGACTTCCAAGACCAGCTTGGTGCGCGTCGCCTCGACGAATTTCGCGCGCTCGCGGATCGGCACCACGAAGGCGCCCGGACCGCCGATCACGCAGTCCTCGTAATAGACGTCGAGGCTTGTGATATCCATGGTGCCGGGATTGGCGCGCTTGAGCATGATCGGCAGGCCGTTGATGGTGATACCGGCGGCGATCACCTCGTCACGCATCGGCGCGACCAATCGTCCGGAATTGTTGGCGCCGTCGCCGGATACGTCGATGACGCGGCGCATGCCGTGATAACCGCTGCTGTCAAACAACGGCACGGCAAAACGCAACGCGCCGGAAATTGAAGTACGCGAGGCACGGCGATAGGGCGCAGCCGCGATCTCGGCGGCGACCGCATCGGCCGATTCCGGCCCTTCGATCAGGCGCCACGGCACCACCACGCGCTGGTCGAACTGCCCGGCCCATTCGATATAGGTGATGGCGATCTTGCCGTTGGCACCTTCGCGCAGCGCGCGCATGAATTCTTTCGAGGTGAGCGCCATGGCATAGCCATCGCGCTGCAGCGCCTGCTCGTCCGGATCCATCGAATAGGAGACGTCGACCGCGAGCACGATCTCGACGTCGACCGGGACGGCGCCCGGGCTCCTGTCGGCAAGGCGCGGGCGACCCGGTGCCGCCCAGACCGCGACCGAAAAAGCCGCGATTGCAATCGCCGCGTAGGCGCCGGCCCAGACCAGACGATGTCGCCCCATGTGGCACTCCCCGCAAGGATCGAAGAATGCTGGCACGCGGCCGAGGCGAAAAAAAGGCCGAAGATTTAATGTTGCTGACGCATGATCTCGTCCGAAAACCAGTATCCACTTTTCGGGATCATGCGCTAGCCCTCCAGGGCTTCGGTGTCGACGATCTCAATGCCGAAGCCGCTCAAGCCCACATAGGTGCGCTTGCTGGAGGAGAGCAGCCGAATGGAGGAAATGCCAAGGTCTTTGAGGATTTGCGCGCCGAGGCCGATCTCGCGCCATTGCCGCGAGCGCGCGGCGTCGGTGCCGGTGTCGCCCTCGTGCGGGATTTCCGCCACCGGCACACCGGCGGTGCCGTCGCGTAAATAGACGATGACGCCGCGGCCGGCCGCTTTGAAACGCGTCAGCGCAGCATGGATCGGCTTGGCGCCGCCAAAAACGTCGCCGATCACGTCGGCCCGGTGCAGCCGTGCCAGCACCCCCTTGCCGTCGCCGATTTCGCCGTAAACGAACGCCATGTGATGCACGCGGTCGAACGGCGTGACATAGGCATAGCCGTTGAGCGGGCCGATTTCCGACGCGACATGAAATTCACCCGCGCGTTCCACCAGCTTGTCGCGGTTCTGCCGATAGGCGATCAACTCGGCGATCGAAACCTGCGCGAGCTTGTGCTTCTTGGCGAAGGCGGCGACTTGCAGCCCGCGCATCACCGCGCCTTTGTCGTCCATCAACTCGGCCAACACGCCGACCGGCGGCAGCGAGGCCAGGCGGCAGAGATCGACGCAGGCTTCGGTATGGCCGGAGCGCATCAGCACCCCGCCCTGACGCGCCACCAGCGGGAACACATGCCCAGGGCGCACAAAATCGGCGGCGGCGCTGTTGTCGTTGGCGAGCGCGCGCACGGTGTTGCAGCGCTCCTCGGCCGAGATGCCGGTGGTCAGCCCGCGCCGCACGTCGACTGAAACGGTAAAGGCGGTGCCGAGCGGGGCCTGGTTCTGCGCCACCATCAGATCGAGCTGCAGGCGACGCGCGAGTTCCGCGCCGAGCGGCGCGCAGACGATGCCCGACGTGTTCCGGATGATGAAGGCCATCTTTTCCGGCGTGCAGAGCGAGGCGGCGACGAACAGGTCGCCCTCGTTCTCGCGATCGTCGTCGTCGGTGACCGCGACGATTTCGCCCTTGGCGAAGGCCTTGATCGCGATTTCGACGCGTTGGTGACTGTTGGGCACGGGGGCCTACCTCGCCGGCGTCAGAGCTTGAACGGCCACGCCGTTCCCTCGCCGATCTGGCCGCGATGCATGAGATAGTGATCGGCCAGCACGCATGCCAGCATGGCCTCGCCGATGGGCACCGCGCGGATGCCGACGCAAGGGTCGTGGCGGCCCTTGGTCACCACTTCGGTGTCGCGGCCGTAGCGATCGACCGTCTTGCGCGGCGTCAGGACCGACGAGGTCGGCTTGACCGCGAAGCGGGCGACGATTTGCTGCCCGGTGGAGATGCCGCCGAGAATGCCGCCGGCATGATTGGACAAGAACACCGGCTTGCCGTCGTTGCCCATGCGCATTTCGTCGCCATTGTCTTCGCCGCTCATGGCCGCCGTTGCGAAGCCGTCGCCGATTTCAACGCCCTTGACCGCGTTGATGCCCATGAGCGCACTGGCGATATCGCCATCGAGTTTGGCATAGACTGGCGCGCCCAGGCCTGCCGGCACGCCGTCCGCTACCACCTCGATCACCGCGCCGCACGATGAACCGGCCTTGCGCACGCCGTCGAGATATTCCTCGAAGAACTTGGCCTGCTTGGCGTCCGGGCAGAAAAACGGGTTGTTGCCGATCGCATTCCAGTCCCAGCGCGCGCGATCGATCTTGTGCGGCCCCATCTGCACCAGCGCGGCACGCACGTTAAGGCCGGGCACGATTTTGCGGGCGATGGCGCCGGCCGCTACCCGCGCCGCGGTTTCGCGCGCGCTAGCTCTGCCGCCGCCGCGATAATCGGTGATGCCGTATTTGACATCGTAAGTGTAGCCGGCATGGCCTGGTCGGTATTTGTCCTTAATCTCGGAATAATCGCGCGAGCGCTGATCGACGTTCTCGATCATCAGCATGATCGGCGTGCCGGTGGTGACCTGCTCACCCGTTTTCTCGTCGGTGAATACGCCAGACATGATCTTCACCGCGTCCGGCTCCTGGCGCTGAGTCGTGAAGCGCGACTGGCCCGGCCGCCTACGGTCGAGCTCGCGCTGAATGTCTTCGACGGTGAGCGGGATGCGTGGCGGGCAGCCGTCGACCACGCAGCCGATCGCCGCCCCGTGGCTTTCGCCGTAGCTCGTGAAGCGGAAAAGATGGCCGAAAGTGTTGAACGACATGGCTAAACCGTTTTGTGCGAGTTTGGTACCGCGCGCCCTTGCGGCGGTCAAATAAGCGCCCAGAAAGTGCCTAACGACGGGGGAAAAGGCGGATTTTGCGGCGCACTACAAGTTCATGCGTAGCGCGTCAGCCGCTCGCCCTCGAACACGTAGACTACGCCTTGCGCAATATCGAGCAACGGCGCGGCGGCCGGCGTGGCGATACCGAGCATGGCGATCAGCCCGCGCGCGGTGCCGCCATGCGCGGCGACTACGGTGTCTTGGCTCAAGCGCTCGTACCAGGCGCGCATGTGCCCCGCCACGATCTCGTAGCTCTCCCCGCCGGGCGGCACGAAATGCCATTTGTCGTGCTCGCGCATGGCAGTTCGCTCGGGATCGCGCGAGCGCAATTGCGCGATGGTGAAGCCTTCCCATTCGCCAAAGCAGATTTCGATGAGCCGCGGCTCGATGCGGTAGCCATCGGGCTTTAGACCGAGCGCCAGTCTTGCGAGTTCCATGGTTTGTCGCGCGCGCCCAAGCGGGCTCGATTGGTAATCGAGCGCTGCGGGATCGCGGCCTTCCCGGGCGAACAGATCGCGCAGAATCTCGCCGCAATGGGCGCCTTGTGCGCGCCCGCGTGCGTTGAGCGGAATGTCCTGGTGGCCCTGCAGGCGGCCTTCGACGTTCCAGTCGGTCTCGCCGTGGCGGATGTAATAGATGGTTGGCGGCGCCATCGCCGCACTCAGTCATCGAGCGTGATGTCGGGCGCGTCAGGGTTCTTGATGCCGACGATGTGGTAGCCGGCATCGACGTGATGAATTTCCCCGGTCACGCCACTCGACATGTTGGAGAGGAAATAAACACCGGTCTTGCCGACGTCATCCAGCGTCACGTTGCGCCGCAGCGGCGTGTTGTACTCGTTCCACTTCAGAATATAGCGGAAGTCGCCGATGCCAGCCGCCGCCAATGTCCGGATCGGCCCGGATGAAATGGCGTTGACGCGGATATTTTTGATGCCGAGATCGGCGGCCATATAGCGCACCGAGGCTTCGAGCGCGGCCTTGGCCAGCCCCATGACGTTATAATGCGGCATCCATTTCTCGGCGCCGTAATAGGTGAGCGTCAGCATCGAACCGCCGTTGGTCATCAACTTTTCCGCACGCTGCGCGACGGCGGTGAATGAGTAGCAACTCACCAGCATGGTCTTGGTGAAATTGTCCTCGGTGGTGTCCACATAGCGGCCGTCGAGCTGGTCCTTGTCGGAGAAGGCGATGGCGTGCAGCAGAAAATCGAGCGAACCCCAGGCCGTCTGCACGGCGGCGAAAATCGCATCGATGCTGGCCGGTTCGGTCACATCGCAATGACCGACCACCAGCCCGCCCACCTCCTCGGCCAGCGGCTCGACCCGCTTCTTCAAAGCGTCGCCCTGATAGGTGAAGGCAAGCTCGGCGCCCTGGTCACGGCACGCGCGCGCGATGCCCCAGGCGATCGAACGATTATTGGCGACGCCCATGATCAGGCCGCGTTTGCCGCGCATTAGACCCGGGATTTCCGGCATAAACTTTCCTGGCTTGGCCGGGTAAGCGCCGGCTGCTTCCCTATGGCATAGGGTCTTTAGGCCATCAAGCAAACGGACCAGCCGGCGAGTTTGGCCTGTTAATTCCATTCGATTTGGGGAATACGTTCGGTTTCGAGGGGTTTTACTAGCGGTTGATTAAGGAGGATCGGCTTGGCCACGTTCCAGCAGAAGGTCGAGGCGGCGATCCCGGCGCTGCGCCGCTATGCGCGCGCGCTGACGCGCGATGCCGACATCGCCGACGATCTGGTCCAGGACACGCTGGTGCGGGCGCTGCGCTCGGAACACCTGTTCCAGGGCGAGGAGATTCGCAGCTGGCTGTACACGATCCTGACCAACCTCAACCGCAACCGGCTGCGCTCGCTAGCGCGCCGGCCGGTGCTGGCGCCGCTCGAGGACCACGACGCGCCCGATCTCGCAGGTCCCGAAGCGGGCGGCCGCGATATCGAGCGCGCGCTCGCGCTTCTGGTGGATGAGCAGCGCACGGCGCTGCTGCTGGTGGTGTTGGAAGGCCTCAGTTATCGCGAGGTCGCCGAAGTGCAGGGCGTGCCGATCGGCACCGTGATGTCGCGTCTGGCGCGCGCGCGCGTCCAGATCAAAACCTATCTCGAAGGCGGGCGCCTGGCGCTGCGGCGCGTGAAATGAAAGACAAGGTGAACCCATGACAACGCAAGATTCACCCGTGACCGAAGAAGAGCTGCACGCCTATGTCGACGGCGAATTGCCGGCCGACCGCAAGAAAGCCGTTGCCGCCTGGCTGGCCGCTCATCCCGATGAGGCCGCGATCGTCGCCGCTTGGCTGGCGCAAGCCGAAGCCATTCGCGCGCGCTACGGCGAGGTAGCCAGCGAGCCGGTGCCGGAGCGGCTCAAGCTCGACCGGATCATGCGGCAGACGCGCCCCGGCCGTTCGATTGCCGCACTCGCCGCCGCCGCCGCCATCGCCGCTTTTATTGTCGGCGGCGCTGCCGGCTGGATGGCGCGTGGCGCCTCGGCAGCCTCCCCCTCGACCTCCGGCTCGATCACTGCCGACGCGCTCGAGGCGCACAAGCTCTACGTGGTCGAGGTCCGTCACCCGGTCGAAGTGCCGGGCAACGAACGCGCGCACATGACGGCGTGGCTGACCAAGCGGCTCGGCTATGCGCAGCGAATTCCCGACCTGCAATCGATCGGCCTCAAGCTGGTAGGCGGCCGGCTGCTGCCGGGCCCGAGCGGCGCCGCCGCGCTGTACATGTACGAGGGGTCGTCGGGCGAGCGCTTCACGCTCTATTGCGCCAAGGCGACAGAGCCGGAGAGCGCGCTGCGCTTCAAGGCCGGCAAGCAGTTTGCGGCCTTCAGCTGGATCGACCAAAATGCCGGCTATGTAGTGAGCGGGCCGGACAACCGCGACCGGCTGGAGATGGTCACCAAGACGATCTACGAGCAGGTGGACCGGAGCGGCGCACGCAAGTCCTGATCACTCCATGTCCTCGCGCGGGTCGTAGGGCTTGGTGTCGCGCCACGTCTTCATCAGCTGCTCGAATTTTTCGTCGGAGACTTCGGGCAGCACGATGCGCACGGTGGCGAGCAGGTCACCGGCGCCGCTCTTGGCTTTCAGCCCCTTGCCCTTGAGGCGGAAAGTGCGGCCCGAACTGGTGCCGGCGGGGATCGCCAGCTCCACCGCGCCGTCGAGCGTCGGCACCCGCACTTTGCTGCCGAGCGTCGCCTCGTAGAGTGTGATCGGCAGGTCAA
>Ga0307429_1000805_pt1 | contig 16655 bp, 19 predicted proteins | sample SalMarWE160230MG_FD_202151 | JGI IMG/M metagenome (GOLD analysis project Ga0307429, IMG submission 202151) | Salt marsh sediment microbial communities from the Plum Island Ecosystem LTER, Massachusetts, United States - WE1603-230 | ecosystem: Environmental > Aquatic > Marine > Intertidal zone >...
TCTGTGATCTTATCCAACAGAACTCGGGCAAAGTCCGGGTCATCATAAAAATCCACGAAAAGATTATCCATTCCGCGCAGTTGCCAGGCTGTCTCGAAGATAAAACCCCCACTAGTCTCTGTAAGACGCCCGATCACTGCGTACCCTCGGTTATGTAACTTTTGAACCTCTTTCTCCAGGTGCTCATGCCTGTATGAGGCCATAAAATCAGGCCATGGGTATTCCAAAATTTCCTGGGGGGTTTTAAAAGTAGCCATAGGATAAAGCTCTCGTTTCACGTGCCCCTCTGATCCTGTCACAAAAGGAATTCCCCAGTCGTCGAAATAGGTATTTTTTGGTAAGGACTCATCATAGTAGGATAAAAAGTCAGGCAGCTTTTTAGTAGGCTTGAACCCCACCCGACGAATCTCTATACCAAAGTAATCCTCATAGTTATCAGTGCCTATTTTCTCATGTAGTTTGACTTTCATTTCAGGCGTAAAGCGAATGTACTTAGGCACTTTATCCGGTTCTTTTCGAGACAAAGTAGTCAGGATCCTATCTCTCGGAATCATCTTTCACCCCCGTCTTTCTAAGTGTAGACCCCATAGTCCCGAGCTGCTTCAAACATGGCAATAACATTTTCCAGGGGAATAGTCCTATGAAGCTCACTGGTAGAACCTATTATATATCCACCATCTTCTCCAGCAATTTCAATAGCATTTTTAACTTCTTCTCGAACCTGCTCGGGAGTACTCCAGGGAAGAGTTACGCTGCAGTCTATTCCTCCTATAAGGACAAGCTTTCTTCCAAATTTCTTCTTTATTGTCAGCAAGTCCATCCCGGCATGAGTTTCAAGAGGATGCAGCCCCACAATTCCACAATCAATTAGATCAGGTATAATGGGTGTTAAATTTCCATCAGAATGAAAGTAACAGCGACAACCATATTTATTCCACATTTTAACTACTTCTTTCAGACGAGGAAAAAACTCCCTCTCTAGAAAATGTGGTGAGAAGACCAGACCGATATTGCTGGCAATATCAGAGTATACTTGTATAAAAGATATGTAGGAGGATAATTTCTTTGAGGTACCAAGAAGCTTTATTCTCTTTAATTCATTCCTGCACAGTGCTTCCAACCAATCGGATATCAATGGAGCATCATCTGCATAAAGATAAATAAAATTCTCCAGGCCAATTAGACTATAAGCTGTGTTAAGCCCGGGCTCGCTGTCCAAAGCTATTACTGTCCCCCCGGTGGCTTTCTGTAAGTTAAGATTTTTAGCAAGGACAGATTTTTGATAGTTCTGGCCAAGTCTTCCAGTCCAGGCAGCACCTTTTAGATCGATGAAGGGCTCCTCCTTAAATCCTCCTTCGGTAAGCTCTTGAATTTCGTCCTTTATAAACTGAGCAGCACCTTTTAGATCTGTAAAAGGTCTTTGTTTAATCCTTTCATTCCACTCATGATATTGCCACACAAAGCCTTTCTTATCAATAATAATTTCTTCAGCATGAGGAAGCCTGACCGCTACTGTCATATCTATGGTCTTTTCTATAGCCTTGGTAACTACTTCGAATTTGTTTTTCTGAGTGAGTTTCCTACCGGCGTAGTATTCGATGGCAGTGTCATTCCGTAGTTTATCGTAAACGGGAATACGATCAGGCAGCTCTCGGTTGAAAACCTTATCAATTCTATCTCTCTTTGTCATTCTTTTTTTCTGTTGATATGATGATTGGGGCTCATTTATTTTTTAAGGCGCTCAAGGCTTCGGCAAGAAATCAAGCAATAAGGAAAAGGAGTGGTTTCGTCGACCTCATGGGTATAAAACAGTGCAAAAACGTATCTATTAACAAATAGGATTCTCCAAGGGAAGACCAAGATTTTTCAATTCCTGGCATAAATTCGTTATTTCCTTCTCATTCAAACGCTTTTGAGGGGTAACTACGTCTCCTACCTCAACCCCTCGGAATTGTAAGGCTGTTTTGAAATAACACATATGTGCACCGTTTTTTAAGGTATTAGCGATTTTTATAATTAAGTCCTGCTGTTTTTTTGCCTCGGTATAATCTTTGTTTAAAAAAGCACCATGTAAACGAACAAATGGTTCAGGAAAGACATTTGCATTTCCCGCTACACAGCCAGAGGCACCAAGGATATAAGAAGGATATATGAGCTCGTCCATACCCATAAGAAAAACTCTACTTTTTCCAAGACAGCTCAAGTACTCTGGTATTCGCCGAAGATCAAAGTGACTGTATTTTATTCCCACTACATTGTCAACTTCATTTATTACGGAGTTTAAAAGTTCTGGAGTGATATCATTATTTGTATTATCAGGGATGTTATATAGATATAGGGGAAACTCTGGAACCGACCTAGCAACAGTTACAAAATGGTCTTTGAGACCATCGAAGTTATATCGATAATAGTATGGACTAATAACCCCAGCTCCATCAGCACCAATATCCCTTGCGTGTTTCGTTAATTCAATTGTGGATTTTGTATCAATACAACCAGTTTGAATAACTACAAGAACTCTTCCTTTTACTTTTTTAACTACCAGTGATGCAAGGTCTTTGCGAGCTTTCTTTGACAACAGAGGCCCCTCTCCTGTTGTTCCACAAGGAAAAAGACCGTGGACGCCCTTAGAGATAAGAAAGTTACATAATTTTTCTACGCCAGCTTCATCAATTTTACCTTGGTTTTCCTTTTTCAGAGGAGTAACAATTGGCACAACAACACCTTTTAAAATAATCATTATTTAATCTCCTTTCGTAATTTGTAACTTTTTCTCAAATCTATCCCATATATCCAGCCAACCTGGGCAGCCACAGAACAAGGTCAGGAACATAGGTGCATATCATGAGGGCACCTATTTCAAAAGCTATGAACAGCCACATTTCCCTGATAACATCAGGAAGAGGAGTTCCACTGATGGCACTGGCAATAAAAAGAGTCGGGCTATAAGGTGGTGTATCCAGGGCGATCATAAGATTGAAGACAGTTATAACTCCAAAGTGAACCAGGTCAATTCCTGCAGCTTTAACCAGCGGTAGGACCATAGGTACAATTATCAATAAAATAGCTGAAACATCAATAAAATAACCCAAAACCAAGAAGAGTGCGTTAAGTGAGAGAAGTACCGTCCACTTACTGGACATCAGCCCCAAACTTATAAAACCATTGGTAAGTAGAGCTGGTATTTCCTCTCTTGCTATCACATAACCAAATACGAAGGCACCGGCTATAAGAAAGCTAATAAATCCGGTGGTTACAACTGTCTCAATAAGAATCTTGTAAAGTGCCTTTAAACCAACTGTTCGGTAGACAATTAAGGAAAGAATTAATGCGTAGGCACTGACTACACCTGCTGCCTCTGTAGGCGTGAAGACCCCTCCGTAGATTCCACCCAGGAGGAGTACCGGGGCCATAAGAGCAAGAAAAGACTTGGTAAGACTTTTCAAGAATTCCCTGAAAGAGATTCGTTCTCCAGAAGGATAGTTTCTCTTAACCGAGAGGATATAAACCAAAAGCATTAGAACTCCTCCCAGGATAAGTCCAGGAATAAATCCTCCCAGAAAGAGGTATCCTATCGATGCACCTGAGAGCATAGAATAGATGACCATGGGAATGCTTGGGGGAATAATAGGTCCTATGGTAGCTGAAGCACAGGTAATGGCACAGCTAAAGGGACCATCGTAACCGCCATCTTTCATGGCCTTAATTTCCACAGCTCCCAGACCAGCAACATCGGCTATTTCAGAACCGGTCATCCCAGCAAAGATTATACTTGCTACAATATTCACATGACCTAATCCTCCTTTAAACGGACCCACCAGGGTTTTGGCAAAATCAAAAACCCGGTCAGTGACTTTGCCAGCATTCATCACTTTAGCGGTAAAAATAAAGAGAGGAACAGCCAAAAGCACAAACTGATTCTCGAATTTTATGACCATCATATCCATAACAGTTGCCAGGGAGATCTCGGACAATAAAAAATAAAGAACTGAACTTATGAGCATTCCCAGGGCAATAGGATATCCCATAGCAAAAACAGCGGCAAAAGCTATCAGCCAAACAGCTACTGCCATGGTGGGACCTCTTTAACAGAAATCTTTTTCCCTAAAAGCTCTCGTATATAAGTATAGATCCAGACAGAGTTATGAATAAGAATAAGTCCAACAAATATGGGAAAGCATACCAGAAGGTAGGTCCAGGGTATGCGCAGGGTGGAGGATTTAATTCTGTAGTTCCAGGCAGTGTATTGGATGCTGGGAATCAAGAGTATGAGAAGTACTGCGTTGGTCAATAGGTCAAAACCTATATCGATGATCAACTGCACTTTTCTGGGGAATTTGCGGTAAAGGACATCGAAGCGAATGTGTCTTCTATACCGTTTTGCCAGGGCGGCACCCAGATAGATAGCCCAGACGAAGCTGTAGATAGACAGCTCAAAAAGGCGTGGTAAAGGTTGGTTGAGGACATATCGGGAAAAGACCTGGATTACCACAGAAAAAATTAAAACCAGAAAAATTAAAACTGCCAGGTGAACCTCTAGCAAATCAAATATCTTCTTGACGACCCTTCTCACGCACCTCACCGTATCAGGCTAACAAATACCCCGGGGAGGAAGCGCAAAAAACCTCCTCTCCGGGCAACCTTACTGTCTATTCTATAGCTTGAATCTTGGCGTATACGCCTTTACCCCACTTCTCATCGAACCTGGGCTGGCTGTAGAACTTTTTGACATTTTCCATGAAAGCTTGCTTGTCCGGAATGATGATTTCCATCCCATAATCCTTTACAAACTTTCCCAGGAGTGCAGCCTCTTGTTCCAGTACCATTCGGTTCTGATAATATCGAGCCACCTCCATAGCTTTTTTGATGTACACCCGATACTTTTCAGGCATACTCTGCCACAGCTTTTCGTTGATTACCGGCGTGATAAAACCAATCATATGATCACTAAGAACAATGTAATGAGTTACTTCGCAAAACTTTGCGGCATAATCAGTGGGAAGAGGGTTATCCTGACCATCTACAGTTCCGGTTTTTAGAGCCATATAGACCTCTCCGAATCCTAAAGGTGTAGGTTTTGCTCCAAGAGCTCTTCCTACATCAAGCCAGGCTTCTACATTGGGCATCCTTAGCTTAATTCCCTTCAGATCTTCAGGCCGTCGCACCACACCAGCTTTCTTGGTCAGATTTAATTCACGGGTACCCAGGTACCATATGTCGAGAACTCGCAATCCAGATTTGGTAAGCTCACCCCAGTATTTCTGGCCTGTTGGCCCAATGAGAACTCTATAGAGATGATCCAGATCTTTGAAGACGTAAGGTGTTTCTAAAACACCTATCTCAGGATAATCGCAGAGATCTGCAAACCAGGCGGGACTGGCATCAATGGTCATCTCTAAGGTTCCCCTCATAACGCCCAAAAGAGCTGTCTTTTGATCTCCGAGCTGACCAGAATGAAAAACCTTAGCCTTAATTTTACCTGCGCTTAACTCCTCAACTACTTCGGCAAACTTATTCATAGCTAAGGTTTGAGGCTGCTCGGGGCCAGCCACTGTGTTAAACCGAAGAGTGTAGGTTTGCTCTTGGGCAAAACTTGCTGAAGAGAGGAGTCCCACAGCAAGGATACAAACGACAATAATCCTCCATCCTTTCATCTCAGATACCTCCTTTAAAAATTTTTCTGTTGCTGATGAGGCCTAAATTAAAGCCGTATATTTGTGACATAGATTATCACCCCCTTTTGTTGGATTTTTAGGCCTCAAGCATATTTTGTTTTCTATAGCCCATTTTTCTCGAAATTTCCTCAGAGGCTTCAATAACCAATTTAGCCATAGTCTGTATCCTTGGAGGGTCAAATCTCTGGGAAGGCCCGGAAACGCTGATAGCAGCAAAAACTTCCTTTCGATGATTTCTTATAGGAGCGCCCACACAGCAAATTCCCTCCTCATGCTCCATATTGTCAGTTGCATATCCTCTTTTTCGAACTTTCTTTAGCTCCCGTTTAAGTACCTGGGGATCAATAATGGTGTTATCGGTAAATCTTTCTAATCCATCCTCATAGATAATTTTATTTATTTTCCCCTCTGGCAAAAAGGCCATTATGGCTTTACCTAAACTGGTACAATGAAGAGGAACTCTTTCTCCAAAAACAGGCCGGGATCTAAGTCTTGCCGTTGACTCCACACAATCTAGGTAAACTATCCTATCATTTTCCAGAACTACCAGGTAAGTTGTCTCATTGGTCTTTCTACTTAAATTATACAAGTAAAGGTGAGCTATTTTTCTAAGTTGAAGTTGAGATTGAACAATGTTGCCCAGCTCGAAAATCCGGAGTCCCAAATGATATTTTTTATCCTCGGAATTCTGCTCTACGAATCTTACGCTTTTAAGGGTGGAGAGAATTTGATGAATGGTGCTCTTTGGTAGGTTCAGCTCTCGACTTAACTGAGTTATTCCTACTCCATTCTCCCTTTTAGCCAAAGCCTCCAGAACTTCTATAGCCTTCTTTACAGACTTCATATTTGTTCGTCTATTTCGAACAATGTTCTATAAATAGAGTAATAAAAGTAAAATTTTTGTCAAGGGAACCGAAAACTGGTAAAAAGAGGGTTGACTGAAGCGGTTAACCGAGCTTTGCAGGAATTTATTCACCTGAAGAAACTGGAAGCACTCATTAAGCTATGAGGGAAGACCTTCTTAAAGGAGAATTGGAGAAAATTGAGAGAGCCAGAATTTCAAAGTTCTTTGAAAAAACCTGGGTTGATCTCTCTGGTTTTTAGAATTGGATTTAATCCTTCAGCCCCTGGCAAAGTTAAAGGTTCGAAAATTTTAGCCTCTCTTATTATTCAGAAAAGGTTTCGTAAGAGACTATTCTTTCCAATGGTTTGCGTGATTTTAACCCACCGGCTTGAGCGGGATACCCCATTGGTAAAAGGGTAACCACCATGTATTGCTTGGGAATATTGAGAATCCGTTTAACTTCCTCCTGGGAGAAAGCACCAATCCAGCAGCTTCCCAGCCCTTCTTCAACAGCGGCTAAAGTCATGTGGTCTACGGCAATAGCAAGGTCCACTGGATAGCTGTGAACCCCACAACTCATAATATGATCTGTGCGAAGGGCTACTGCGGCAATAACTACCGGAGCCTCGCCTAAAAAGCTCTGATCTCCGGCTGCCCGGCCAAGCTTTTTCCGTGATTCAACATCCCGGACCACTACAAATTTCCAGGGCTGGCGATTAGAAGCAGAGGGTGCTAATCTTGCTGCCTCAAGTACCCTTTTTAGTTTTTCCTCTGGAATGGGCCTATCCTCATAAGCTCGAACGCTTCTCCTTTTTTCAATAGCTTCTCTTACTTCCATCTTCTTCCCCTTCTATCTTTTGTATAAATGAGGCAAATTAATAATCTATTATTGATACTTACTGGTGAATCTCTTCCACATCAGGGAAAGATCGTCTCCCTTTAACTGGATAGTCCTATCATCCAACCTGTTTACCCCGCTTACCTTAGACGCCTTTTCGGCAGAACCCCTCTCATAAAATTCTAGCTTTATTTCATAAGGGGAAGGAACTTTGTAGGCAGTGAACTCATCTATTTTTTCCACGGCAATTTTTGCCCTCTTCCTTATAATCTCCTTCGTCGTTGAAGGTAATAGGCAAACCGCCCCCTCCTTACTTATGGCGTACTTGACCACAGCCTTTTCCACGCGTTTCAATAGTTTTTCAGCCTCTTCTATTCCTTTTGAATCAGCGCTTACCATAATCAGTGGAACTCCAAAAGTACCAGCAATTGCTGCCTCAAGACCGATCTCACCCATCAAAACACCATTTAGATAAAGGCTTTTCATGTCAAGAGCATAGGTATGAGGTAAAAGAGCTCCTTTCGTCTCGGCCATTGCATGGTATCCCACCATCATCATCCCCTGATAGGTTGCATTAAGCCCCAGCTCCGGGGGAACTACGTGGGGATTACCCACAATAATCTTTACCCTGGGATGAAGCTCATTTAAAACAACATTTAGCCCATAATAGTGCATATCATACACCACAATTTCTGTTGCTCCTCCCTCAAGAGCACCCTCAATGGCGGCATTAAGATCGGACATTAAAAGCCTTCTTGCCTCCTCATATCCATCACTTCCCGGTCTTGCTTGTCTCTCAGAACTCACTACCCCGGTTATCCCCTCAAGGTCAACCATAATGTAGATTTTCATTGCTTTTTACTCCTTTTATTTGAGGCCTACGAATTTATAAATTATCCAAGGGCGAATGAACTTGCCCATTTATAATCTGGTAGTCGCAGGCTTTAGCCTGCGCAAACAAGCGCAACCTAAAGGTTGCGGCTACCTTGCCCCATTTACTTGATGAGGCTCTTCCTTTATCTTCTCTAAAGCCTCTTTGGCTTGATAGGAACTCCTTACAAATGGAGAGGCAGCCACAGAAAAAAAACCTAAGGATCGGCCTATAATCTCATATTTTTTGAATTTCCGAGGCTCCACAAACTCCTTTACCTCAAGATGGTCGGGGGAGGGCCTTAGATACTGACCGATGGTAAGAATATCACAACCGACTTCTCTTAAATCCTTCATTGCTTCAACCACTTCGCCAAAGCTCTCCCCCAGACCCACCATCAGTCCAGATTTAGTATAAATACCCGAGTTCATCTCTTTACTTCGTCTCAAAAGCTCAAGTGACCTTGAATAATCAGCCTTTGGCCTTACCGTTATATAGAGGCGGGGAACTGTCTCCAGATTATGGTTCAGAACATCAGGCTTTACCCCTATCACTACTTTAAGGGAGGATAGAGAGCCCTTAAAATCGGGGATTAAAACCTCGATCCTCATCCCATCCTTATTGATTCTTCTTATTTCTTTTATGGTTCGGGCAAATTGACTGGCTCCTCCATCTGGTAAATCATCCCTGGTCACCGAGGTTATAACCACGTACCTTAAGCTGAGCCTATTTACCGCCCGGGCTACATTCTCAGGCTCAGAAAGATCAAGGGGAAGAGGGTCCCCCTTCTCTACCGCACAAAATCGACAATTTCTAGTACATCTATTCCCCAAGATCATAAAAGTGGCTGTTTTTTTAGCAAAACATTCCCCTATATTGGGGCATCTTGCTTCTTCGCAGACAGTGTGAAGGGAAAGACTGCGAAGAAGATGTTTCATCTCCTGAAGAATCTCTCCCTTAGGGGCTCTTTTCTTGATCCAGGAAGGCAAACTCATTTTCTATCATCCCCCGAATGAATAATCATCCTTACTCCCAGGCTAAATATAAGATTAAACGTAACTGTTCACCGTAAAGATCACAGAGATGAATCAAAAAGAAAAACTTAACAAGATACGCCTCGCGAAGCACAGAGTTTAAAGTTTCAAGGAGTCAGGGGTTCAAAGATAAATCATCCAATCCTCTACCTCTTCTAATGCTTTAATCCTCTTTCCCTCAAGTTATCATCGGCGTTTAAATAGAAACGTCAAATGTTGAGACCTGACCCCTATATAATGTATGAAAAATGGAATTTTGGCAAGTCCGACCTGGAAATTGGAAAAAGAAGAGGTGTTTGACAAGATCAGGTAATAGGCTAGAATTACCCCATCTTGAAAGAAAAAAGGGGGCTTTGTGGAGGAGAAACTAGCCAGTCTCAAAAAAATCCTCTCTAGTATGGGAAGCGTTCTCATTGCTTTCTCCGGGGGAGTGGATAGTACTTTCCTTCTTAAGGTTGCTCATGACGTGCTTGGAAAAAAGATAGTAGCAGCCACAGCAAGCTCAGAAACTTACCCAGCTTCCGAACTGGAGGCAGCCAAGAAGATAGCTCGAAAATTAGGCGTTAAGCATCTCGTCATCCAGACAGAGGAGCTATCGAAGCAGGATTTTGTCAAGAATTCTCCTCAAAGATGCTATTTTTGCAAAAGGGAATTGTTTTCCAGATTAAATAAGATAGCCAAAGGACAAGGTTTGAACTATGTAGCCGATGCTTCCAATTATAATGACCTGGCTGATTTTCGTCCAGGGAGGCAGGCTGGGCAAGAACTCGGTATAAAAAGCCCGTTAAAGGAAGCCCGTTTAACCAAAGCCGAAATTCGCAGCCTCTCTCATAAAATGAATCTACCTACCTGGAATAAACCTTCTTTAGCCTGTCTAGCTTCACGAATCCCTTACGGAACTAGAATAACCAGAGAAAAATTAAAAAGAATTGATGAGGGGGAAAGATTTTTAAAGAGCCTGGGAATAAGACAACTGAGGATAAGAGACCATGATGGGATAGCTAGGATCGAGGTAGCCCAAGAGGAAATGAGCTTATTCTGGCAGGAAAATATGGTAAGGCTGATAATCGATAAACTTAAAAGATTAGGATATACTTACGTTACACTTGATCTAGAAGGCTATCGCCCGGGAAGTATGAATGAGGTTTTAGAAAAAAGGTGAATCAGAGTGAAAGTAGACCGAATCAGAGATCTGTTAAAAGAGGTAAAATCGGGTAAGATAAGGGTAGAAGAGGCTTTAGAAAGGCTAAAAGTTCTTCCTTACCAGGATCTTGGTTTCGCTAAGATTGACACTCATCGGGAACTGCGAAGAAACTATCCCGAGGTAATTTTTTGTCCGGGTAAGACTCCTGAGCAGATTGTCCGTATTGCAGAGCAAATGAGGGAAAATAAATCGACAGTTATGGCTGTGCGAGTAAATAGAGAGGTTTATCAGGCTATAAAAAATGCTCTGCCAGAAGTAAGGTATTTTGAGAGGGCAAAGATAGCCGTGCTCGGGAAAAGAAAAGAAAAAGTAAGCCCTCATACTATATTGGTAGTGAGTGGAGGAACCGCAGATATGCCAGTAGCCGAGGAGGCAGCGGTGACGGCAGAAATTATGAGTAATAAAGTAGATCGCCTTTACGATGTAGGGGTGGCTGGAATTCACAGGCTGTTTGACAATAAAGACAGACTCTTTAGTGCCAACGTCTTGGTTGTGGTTGCGGGAATGGAGGGAGCTCTTCCCAGTGTAGTCGGGGGTCTGGTGAGTAAACCAGTCATAGCGGTACCCACCTCTGTGGGATACGGAGCCAGCTTTAAGGGCGTTTCTGCTCTTCTTACCATGCTTAATAGCTGTGCTCCCGGGATAGCAGTGGTCAACATCGATAATGGATTTGGAGCTGGATATATGGCCAGTTTGATTAACCACATGGGGAGAGAAAAATGAGAGCTGCCTACTTTGACTGTTTTTCCGGCATTAGTGGAGATATGGTGCTGGGAGCATTGGTCGATCTGGGTCTACCGGTAGAAAAGCTAAAAAGCGAGCTACATAAATTAAACCTTTTTGATTATCAGATTGAGACAAAAAAAATAGCCAAACAGAGTATTCTCTCTACCCAAATTAAGGTAAACGTTAAAGAGGGGAAAAAAGAAAGGAGACTCGAGGATATTTTATCTATTCTGGAAAAAAGTAAGTTGGAAGAAAAGGTAAGGGAACTCAGCAAAGCTATATTTACCAGGCTCGCCACCGCTGAGGCAAAGATCCATGGGAAAGATGTACAAAAGATACATTTTCATGAACTGGGTGGTTTAGATACAATTATTGACGTGGTAGGGGCAGTGGCCGGGATGAAATACTTAGGTGTAGAAAAGGTGTATTCTTCCCCTTTACCTGTTGGCAGAGGTTTTGTAAAATGTGCTCATGGCATCCTACCTGTACCGGCTCCGGCAACTTTGGAGTTATTAAAAGAGGTTCCTGTTTATGGCAGCGATATCGAGGCCGAGCTGGTTACCCCTACCGGAGCAGCTATTATTAGTAGTTTAGTTGAAAACTTTGGCGAGATGCCTCCTATGAAAATAGATAATATTGGCTATGGAGCCGGGCAAAGGGACCTTCCCATCCCTAATTTGTTGAGAGTGTCGATAGGGGTAATAAAAAATGCTTATCAGGAGGATGTAGTCTCTTTAATTCAAACCAATATTGATGACATGAATCCCGAGCTCTACGAGCACATAGTAGACAGATTATTCCGTGAAGGGGCTCTAGACGTTTTCCTCACCCCTATTCAAATGAAAAGGACAAGACCTGCCACTATGCTCAGCGTCATAGCAGGTCAGGAAAAAATGGAAAAGATGCTCGAGATCATTTTCGATGAAACTACTACCCTGGGAATAAGAATCTCTAAAATAAAAAGAAGAAAATTAAATCGGGAAAACCGGAAGGTATCCACTAAATATGGTAAAATCGAGGTTAAAATAGGAAAACATGATGGCGTTGTCAAAAACATCTCCCCTAGCTATGAAGAATGCCGAAAGATTGCCACCCACCTTAAAATCCCCCTCAAAAAGGTTTACCAGGAGGCAAAACAGGCTGCCTTTGATTTATTAGGGAAGAGAACTTAAGAGTACGAAAAAGAAAAAAATGGTCAGGCGAATAGCTATTGAGCTTAAAAGGCATGCTCCTTTTACTTCTCTTGGGGCTATTACAGGAATTATTATCATGGCTATAATAGTTTTGGGCAATGTTCCTTCCGGGATTTCGCACACTCTTTTTTATATCTTCCATCCAGTTCATGTTGTATTGAGCGCAATTGTGACCACAGCTATGTATAAGCGACATAGTAAGGGTAAAGTCTGGGCGGCCATTTTGATTGGCTATGTGGGGTCGATCGGCATAGCTACATTAAGTGATGCGATAATTCCTTATCTGGGAGGAGTTTTACTTACTCTCAAAATGGAATTCCATCTAGGTTTTATCGAAAAATGGTGGCTTGTAAATCCCATGGCGCTAATCGGCATTGCCATCGGTTATTGGAAACCTACCACTAAATTCCCGCACGCTGGACACGTGTTGCTAAGCACGTGGGCATCGCTGTTCTACTTTACAGCATTCGGGACGGCAAATTGGATTTCCCTGCTTCCTTTTATCTTCTTAATTTTATTCCTTGCAGTTTGGATTCCTTGCTGTACGAGCGATATAGCGTTTCCTCTTCTATTCACAAGAGACGGTTAAGCATCTTTTTCGCATTCATCTTCTGATTTAAGTTTCCTTTTGAAATTTATTCTGTCAAGATTTCTTTCTCATAACCCTGTATGTAATTTGATGGTGACACGGAGGGCGCGCAAATTAAATCAAGTGATCAGATTCAACACGTAATAGATAAGCTGAAATCCGAAAAAAACAAGAACTACTCCACAAACTACCTGAAAAGTCTTGAGCAATTTAGCTGACCCAAATAGCTTCTCTGGAATAATACCCATCAAAGACCCTAATACCATAGGAGCAAGTGCTGTACCTGCCGCAAACAACGCAGCATACAATATACCTGCTAAAACAGCATTTTCTGCTACACAGGCAATATAGGTAAGGATTGCTACATATGGAACACAAGGGGCAATGCCCATCAAAAAACCAAATAAAAAGATACTTATAGTACCTTTATCTAATATGGTTTTTCCAATATGCATCTTAAACCCTTTGCCCAAAATGATAAGTATACCCATTGTTGTCATAAAAAAGGCCACCATTAAATAGAGCCAACCGGACTTTTGAGGTGGAAAAAATCGATTGATAGAGCTAAAGGCTATAGTGGCAAGTCCACCCAAAATGGCAAGAGCCAAAAGTCTACCAATTGAAAACACTAGCCCAACTTTTAAGCCATCCTGCCAATTCCTCTTTGTGGCCCCAATATAAGGCAAAAGCAATGGAGCAGTATAAGCAAGACAGGGCCCCCAACCCATAGTAAAACCAGCTATTAGTAATCTCAAAGAATTAGAAAGCATCCTTTATTTTTATCTTTTTTCCTGCCCCAGAAAGAATAAACTCTTCTCCATAGGCTTCTTTAAACAGTTTTCTGGCAAGATCACCTGAGCAATGACAGGGAGCCACTTTCTTAACCTTTTGTTCTTTTAGTCCTTTGGCAATACCCTTGATCTGCCAGGCATTCATCCAGCACAAATGAAAACCACCTAATACTAGGTAGACATCAGTTTTAAGCATCTCTTTTGCCCTCTCAACGATATTTACAACTCCCGGATGAGCACAACCTGTAATTACTAATAGTCCCTTAGACGTTTTTATTATAAGAGACTCCTCTTTTATCCAAGTTCCAAGTTCTCCTGTGGAATAGGCATTTTTGCAGATCTCTGTTAAGCTATGAACCTCAACCAGTTCGGCGTCTACCTTTTTGACTTTATCTTTGATACTTTGAGGAAAAGACTTTGGCATGTAGACAGTAACAAGAGGATTTTTCTTCAAAAAATCAGATAGTCCACCAATATGGTCATAGTGAATATGGGAAAGGACTATTACATTTACTTTTTTAGGATCGATCTTGAGTTTTTCCATATTCTTAAGAAGCACCGAACCCTCACCGCCGACATCAAAAAGAATAGTTTTCTCAAGTCCTTCTACCAAACAGGAAAAGCCCCATCTTGTTTCCAGTTCTTCATTATAGGGATTATTATCATAAATTATTGTAATAGTTAGATTTTTGGTAGCACTTATAGAGATGTCTTCTACCACATTAGATATAAGTTCTTCTTTTTCCACCTTTTTGTATTCAAAGAAAGTAATTGTCCCTACTTTTACACCAATAAGTATAGCTAAGGTGAGGATAACTAACAGAGTTATTTTTTTCATTTATCTTTAGAGGGAAAGGGAATTTATTTGGCCTCTACACCAAGCTTTTTTTAGCTGATTAAACTTCCGGGAGAAACTTCCTTATCAGGATGTAATAAAATTGGCATTTCTTTTTCTACAACAGCCAATAGCATACCTTGACTTTCAATACCCCTGATTTTTCTCGGCTCTAAATTTACCAAAACAGGGATTTGCTTGTGGATTAATTCTTCAGGTTCATAATATTGGGCAATTCCTGCCACTAATTGTCTTTTTTCTTTTCCTATATCAACTTCAAGTTTCAATAATTTATCTGCGCCTTCAACTTTTTGGGCTGAAAGAATCTTCCCAATTCTGATTTCTAACTTTTTAAAATCCTCAAATGTAATCATATATCCCTCCTCTAATCTTTAGCATATTCATTTTTGTCTTAAAATTTTGAATATACCCTTAATTTCTGTAGATTTAGATAATCTTAATAAAAAAGCCGTTATTCTTCCCAGATAAAGAAAATTAAAAACAACCCCTATCGAAAATGAGGATGTGATGGTCAAGAAAAAGAATAGCAGGAAACCGAATGGGTTGCAAGTCTTTTTCCTGGACGAGGAGAACTTCCTTAAGGAAATAATGGAATCTTCTTGTTAGAGAATCTTGAAGGAAATCTACAGAAAATTTTGGACTTGACCATTTTTTACCCCAATCATTCCGTATTCTTGTTTTAATTACGATTTTGGTATATAATAATTATAATGGACCCCATAATTCAGGATATATGTGACGATTACCTAATGATGAAAACGGTCGATTTCATCGGTAAAATAGGTGAGAAAGCACATGTAGGAAGTACTACTTCAGAAGAGCTAAGAGACCTATTTCTTTCATCAAATTTTACGGATATTGAAATAGAAAAAATGAAGTTAAACTGGTTTTGGGGAATAATGATAGGCAAGGGGATAAAGAGAGACAATTTGCGACAGGGCTTATTTGAAAAAAATGATTTTTGTATTTGGAATATATTAAAATCGTGATATTATTGTATTAGGAGGTGATTGTAAAATGAGAGAAAATTTATCTTTTTCTGAGATTAAAAAACGGTTTGATTCTGAGTGGGTACTTGTTGGAGACCCTGAAACTGACGATGTACTTAACATCAAGAGAGGTATAGTATTGTGCCACAGTAAGGATAGAGATGAAGTATATAGAAAAGCAAGAGAAATACACCCAAATCACTCTGCTATTCTATATACAGGTAAATTACCCGATGATGCGGCGGTTGTATTATGAAGATTACATTTGATCCCACTCAAGGTTTAATTGTTATCCCTACTCGATTATACGGCCTTCATACAGATACGATAGCGCGTCTCGCGTTGGATACAGGCGCAACTGGTTCAATGATTAACTGGGACGTGGCAGTACTTCTAGGTTATGATCCTGCTTCTACAGAAGAACGTATCCAAGTAACGACAGGTAGTGGGGTAGAATTTGCACCTCGTATAGTGGTTAAGAAGATCGAACTTTTAGGAAGGACACTTGAGGATTTCCCAATACTTTGTCATACACTTCCTCCCACTGCTACAGTGGATGGTTTGTTAGGTCTGGATTTTTTTCGTGGAGTACGTTTGGTAGTAGATCTACAAGCAGGAATCGTTACTTTTGATTAGGACAAGCAAGAATATTTGGATGCCCGACTTCAGCTAACATCGCATAAAAGGTTCGTGCCCCTTGGGTGCTCACCCAAACCCCGCACCAATTCCGGGGTGCGAGGTAGGCTAACACTTGAGCAATCATCGAATTGAGCCGAGCAACCGTTATCGCTTGGGATAGTGCGGGGCTTCTTTTATGCTCAATCATTAAGCAAAATGTCGCTTCGCTTAATTTTGCTTAATGGGACTCGGGCTTCGTCCTTGATAGGCTTGTTCGCGAAGCGAACTTCGCCTAACTTCGGGTTTGCGGTTTCGCTTCGCTGCACCCAAAGGGCACACTTCGCAGCTCCTTCGCAAGTCCGAATCCCGTGAGGCGCAATTGATTTCGGACGTTAATATTGGAGATAAAAAATGAGAAACTTTCAAG
>Ga0307429_1000806_pt1 | contig 16616 bp, 14 predicted proteins | sample SalMarWE160230MG_FD_202151 | JGI IMG/M metagenome (GOLD analysis project Ga0307429, IMG submission 202151) | Salt marsh sediment microbial communities from the Plum Island Ecosystem LTER, Massachusetts, United States - WE1603-230 | ecosystem: Environmental > Aquatic > Marine > Intertidal zone >...
GTGTAAGCAGCTCGACTAACCAAGCCTACAAGCCCTAGCCGTCTTAGCAGCGGTTAGGCGGGGTTCGGAGGCACCTGGCAACAGAAGCCTCCACTTCCATTTCCGTTTGGCGGTTCCATTTGTGACAAAGGGACCTGAGACGCACCGCAGGGATGGATTTCGCCGCCAGCCGCGTTAGCATCCTCGGCCAAACTCGAAAACGCCGCCCGAACATACGCATGGCCGACCAAATCCGTTACGATCTCCTGACCCAGCAGGCGCTGCGCGGCGTGGTGCGCAGCGTGCTCGCCGAAGCCGCCAAGAAGGGTCTGCCGGGCGATCATCATTTCTTCATCTCATTCGACACCCGCGCCGACGGCGTGCGTATTTCCGACCGGTTGCTCGCGCAATATCCGGAGGAGATGACCATCATCCTGCAGCACCAGTTCTGGGATCTGGCGGTGAACGACAGCGCTTTCGACGTCGGCCTGTCTTTCGGCGGCATCCCGGAGAAGCTGACGGTGCCGTTCGAGGCCATCAACGGGTTCTTCGACCCTTCGGTGCAGTTCGGCTTGCAATTCGAGGAAGTCACCGAAGGCGAGGAAGCCCAGCCGGCGCCCACCGTCACCCAGGACAAAGCGGCAGGCAAACGGCCACGCGCACCATCGCCTTCGGCCGCCGCGCCCAAAAAGGAGCCGGTTGCGGCCGCGCCAGAGCCGAAGCCCGACAAGCCCGCCGCCGGCGGCGGCGGCGAAGTCGTCCGCCTTGACCGTTTCCGCAAAAAATAGATGGCAAAAGCGCGCAAGCCTCGCGCCAAATCACGCGCCATGGCGCGCCGCAAGATCCGCGTCGAACGCGACGCCTTCGGCCCGCTCGACATCCCCGCCGACAAGCTCTGGGGCGCGCAGACCCAGCGCTCGCTTCACAATTTCCGCATCGGCAGCGAGCGCATGCCGATCGAGATCGTGCGCGCGCTTGGCCTAATCAAGCGCGCCGCCGCCGAGGTCAACCGCGATCTCGGCTCACTCGACCGCAAGCGCGCCTGCGCCATCATCGCGGCCGCGCAGGACATCGCCGACGGCAAGCTCGACGCGCATTTCCCGCTGCTGGTGTGGCAGACCGGCTCCGGCACCCAGACCAACATGAACGTCAATGAGGTGATCGCCAACGCCGCCAATATCGCGCTCGGCGGCGAGCTTGGGGGGAAATCCCCTGTGCACCCCAACGATCACGTCAATATGAGTCAGTCGTCCAACGACTCGATCCCAACCGCTATGCATATCGCGGCGGCCATGGCGATCGCCGGCCATTTGCTGCCCGCGCTCAAGCACTTGCAGGGCGCGCTCGACAAAAAATCAAAAGAATTCGACACGATCGTCAAAATCGGCCGCACCCACACCATGGATGCGACGCCACTCACTTTGGGCCAGGAATTTTCCGGCTATGCCGCGCAAGTCAAATCGGCGGTCGCGCGGCTGGCGCTGGCAAAACGCGAACTTTATCCCCTCGCGCAAGGCGGCACCGCCGTTGGCACCGGCTTGAATTCCAAACCGCAATTCGCCAAGGCCTTTGCCCGCCGCATCGCCAGATTGACCAAAATGCCGTTCGTCAGCGCACCCAACAAGTTCGAGCACATGGCGGCGCACGATGCTTATGTGTTCGTGCACGGCGCCATCAATGCCGCCGCCGCCGCCTTGTTCAAGATCGCCAATGATATCCGCCTGCTCGGCTCCGGCCCGCGCTCGGGGCTCGGCGAATTGATCTTGCCGAGCAACGAGCTCGGCTCCTCGATCATGCCGGGCAAGACCAATCCGACGCAGAGCGAAGCGCTCACCATGGTGTGCGCCCAGGTGTTCGGCAACCAAACCAGCATCACGGTGGCCGGCAGCCAAGGCCATTTCGAGCTCAACGTCTACAAGCCGGTGCTCGCCTATTGCATGATGCAGTCGATCCGCCTGCTCGGCGACGCGGCAAAATCGTTCACCGATAATTGCGTGGTCGGCATCAAGGCCAACGAGGCGCGCATTGGCGACCTGATGCAGCGCTCGCTGATGCTGGTCACCGCGCTCTCTCCGCATATCGGATACGACAAGGCCGCGCAGGTCGCCAAGGCCGCGCACGCCAACGGCACCACGCTGCGCGAGGAAGCGGTGCGTCTCGGTTTCGTCAGCGGGCCCGAATTCGATCGCCTGGTGCGCCCTGACAAGATGGTGCGGCCGCGATAAAACTAAAGGATTCTCGCATCGCGTATATTAGAGCGATGTTACAGCTTTTACCAGTATTCATCCAAGATCGCGTCCGCGCCAAAGCCTAGTGTCACGCATTGGACATAAGAGATTCGGTACGGGGCTATTGGATTCATGTGCAGTTTTCATTCCGCGGATATCTCGTCACACCGAAAATTTTCGAGCTCCGATAGCAATTCTTCCAATATGTGAAATATACATTCGAAGGTGGGACGCGGCTCAAACAATTACAGTCTACTTTTACAAGAGTATTCGCTGCTTACAGCACCAGGAATTATTGCGATGAACAGATCCTGTATTGGACAAATCCGCGCACTGCTCGCACAATAATCTTGCAACGCCGCCGGCCAAAGCATCCGCGCCGCCCTTGCGTCATCGGAATGTCGTTTTGCCGGGTGATGCAGGGGGCGCACGGTTCTTAGGATCCGGCTATAATCGAGAGCCGCAATGGCTGAGCTGATCAATCTTCGTGCCGCCCGTAAGCGCACCAAGCGCCAGCAGGACGATCTGCGTGCCCGGACCAATCGCCTGGCGCACGGCCAGCCCAAGCATTTACGAAAGCTTGAAACCGCAGAACGGGCGAAAGCCGAACGGGTTCTCGATCACCTCCGGATCGACAGAGGAGACGGCCGATGAATTCGCCGGTTGTCAAACGCTCGATCGTGATTGCCGGTCACAAAACGAGTGTCAGTCTGGAAGATGCGTTCTGGCAGGCATTGAAGGAAATCGCCAGCGACCGGGAAATGACTCTTTCCGAGCTGGCGGGCACAATCGATACCGGTCGCCACAAAGCCAACCTGTCGTCGGCGATCCGCTTGTTCGTGCTCGACCACTACCGCGCGCAGAACCGCAGGACGACCGACACCCGCGCCGCGGCTTCAGTTATGCGGGCCGACCGCTGAGGCTTCAGGTCTGACCGCGCCGCCGGGCACAGGCAACGGGCCAATCTCGACCGGCGCCGGTAAGGCAGGCGCGCGCTCGCGCTTCCGCGCCGCGGCCGGAGGGCGTTTCGGCGGAAGCACAAGTTCGCTGCGAGGCTCCGCTGCAGCTTCGTTTTTCGGCACGGGTAACGCTGCGCCGCCGGGCATCGACTCGCTCTTAAGCGGCGGTTCGTTCTCGGGCTTTTGCCCCGGCGCGTTCGGTTGCGGAGATGCGCGCTCGATTTCCTGCAATTGCTTCGCCTGATTTGCCACCGCCCGCAATGTGAGCCAACCGGTCAACGCGGAGATGTCGATGCTGCGTGTCGGCGCAGTTACCGGTCCCTTCAGCGCCATGAAGATGTCGGGCCGGGAACCGGCCTGCTCGTTCATGCCCGCCAGCACCAGCCGGGCATCGATCGTCCCGTCAGTGAGATCAAGATTGCCGGCGAGCGACAGTTGAGCGTCACGGCTGTCAGCGCTGAACTTACTCAAGCGTACCTGCCCAGCGCTGACCGCGATGGTCGCCTCCGTGCGCTTGACCGCAAGCCGCCCGCTTTGCAAAGCCTTGCTCACCACGTCGGAAATGCGCGGCGGGTCGATCGCCAAGCCCTGATCGACGGCGTGGGTCACGGCATCGAAGGCGCGCGGGTCGAGGCCGGCGAATTGGCCGTCGGTGAGCGTGATCTTGCCCGCGCCGCGCAACGAACCGATCAGCGCGACCGGGCTCAAGCCGGTGCCTTCGGTCTCGCCGGTAAGCGCGAGCGTCCCGGTTACCGCGGGCCGCGCGCCAGAGGACAGCAAGCCTGCCGCATCAACGCCGGTGAGCGCGAGTTTGGCCTGCGTGCGCAGTCCGTCCTCGGCGGTGCGGAACGACAGCCGGCCGCTGAGTTGGCCGCCGGCAACATCGCCGGCCATGTTGTCGAGCGAGAATTCGTCCTTGCCGAGGCTGAGCGTCGCGCTGAATTCGCGGGCGATCAGCTGCGGCAGCAGAGCAAATTGCCGCGTCTTGATCTTGACCTGGCCCGCATAGTCACCGAACACGCCGGTGCCGAACGGTTCGCTCGACCAGCTCCAGGCCACGCTCTTGCTCACGGCCGCCGGCATGCCGATGCCGCCGGCGATCAACGCGGCGCCGTCGACGTGATCGGCCTCGATATCGCCTTGCAGGTGATGCGGCGTTGCCAGCGTGAGCCTCAGTTTTCCGCGCAAGTTTGCGCCGGCGACGATAGCGTCGATTTCGCTCAGCAAAACATCCTGGCCGGCAAGCGCAACGCGCCCGGAGAAAGCGACCGGCAGCGCACCGCCTGCGGCTCCGCGCAAGGGCGCGACATCCGCGCGCACGATCGCCGCACGCAGAACGGCGGAAGGATGATCGCCGAACGGACGGGCGATGCCGCTGGCATTGGCCGCGAGACCGCCGGCGCTCAGCTTGCCATCAACATGCCAATCGCCGCGCAAGGGCCCGTTGGCGTCGAGCGTCAATGCGCCCGGACCGGCCGCCACCGCCACCACGCGGTCGAGGCCGAGCATGGTCACCAGCGCCCTGCCATCGTCGGCGGTGAGCTTGCCGGCAAGATGGATATCGCCGCCCTTGAACGCGACCAGATCGGCATTGGTCTCACCGCTGAACGCGAGGCGCGCCTTGCCGAGACTGCCGTCGACGGCGAATTTGGCCAGCGCCGTCGGTGATGCGCCCTCCATGGCCAGCATGGCGTGCAGCTTGGTCGGCGCCATGGCCGAGGCGCCGCGGGCAAGCGCCTGCGCCGTCTTCGGCGCAAATCGCGCCAGCAGCGCCATGACCGGCGCCATGTCCGGCGCAGCGAGATCGACGCGTATGCTGCCCTGCGGTGGCGACGTTGCGGTGTCGATGCGCCCGCTCGCCGAAAACGCGGCGCCGCCGAGATCGGCCACCGACAGCTTGTCGATCTGCAGTCCGTCGGCATCGACCTTCAGCCGCGCGCTGGCGTCGCGCACATCGAAGCCGGCAACGGTGGCATGGCCGATGTCGGCGGCGATGCTCATGTCGCGCGGCCGCTCGATATGGGAACCCGCCAGCAGCGCTTTGCCGAAGCCCAGCGCCGTGTCGATATCGAGCTCCGGTGCATGAAACGCGGCATCGAGCCGCGCCGGGCGGGTGCCGGCGGCAAAGGCATAGGCGAAGAGGCCGGTGACGGTCTTGCGGTCGAATTCGGCATTGAGGCGCTCGACCGCGATCCGGTCGCTGGCGATGGTGAGCTGGCCGCGCAAGCTCAACGGCTTGAGGTCGCCTTTCGCGGCTTCGGTGCGCCCTTCCAACCAGGCGGCCAAGGCCTTCGGATTGTTGGCCTTGATCTCGGCCGGGCCGGTGAAGGCGACGCGGTCGTCGCCGACCGCGAGCCGGCCGCTCACGCGAACCTGAGTAAAGCCCGGCGCGCGAAACTCGAAGCGGTCCAAGTTCCAGTCTTGCACACCGGTGCTGATATCGCCGCGAAGGTTCTGCACGGTATCACCGCCAAGCGTAACCTGGTCGATACCGATGCCGATCTGGATCGGAATGGTGGGGCGAAAGGCACCGCCGGCCAGTCCCGCCAGCTTGCCGATGGCGGCCGCCGGCGGCGCTATCGTGCCATCGCCGTCGCTAAGCGCGCGATCGAGATCGATCTGGCGGCCCGACAGCACGCCATCGAAACGCGGGTGTTTGCCGAACTTGAAATCGGCGACGCCGGTGAGCTTGAAACCGCGGTCCTTTGAGCCGTAGTCGAATTCGAAATTCTGCATCAGCGCCGATGCCGCCGTGACCTTGAGCTTGCCGCTCACGCGCCAGGGTTCACTCAGCTTGCCGGTTCTGCGCGAGGCGATCGCAATCGCCCGCGTCAGGCTCAGGCTGCCGTCGAAACCCGGCTTGCCACCACCAAGTGCCAACATGCCGTCGGCTTCGACGCTCAGCGGGCGGCTGACCGGATCGACATTGATATGGAGCTTGAGCTTGCCGTCCTCGCCATAGCGGCCGGCGGCGACGCGGAATGGATAGAGGTTGCCTCCGATGGTGGCGGCGCCTTCACCGTTGACGGGTCCCAGCAGCGAGCGCGCTTCGCCGTTAAACCACAACTGGTCAAGCGTGATGCTGGCACCGTTGGCGGCGTCGGTGAGCGTCAGTTTGCCGTCCTGGATGTTCAGGCGATCGATGGCGAGTGCGTCGGGATTGAAGCCGACCGCCAGGCTCGGCGCCTGCACGTGACCGGAGACGTCGAGGCCGATGCGCAATTGCGGGCCGACCAGGCGCAACTCGGCGGCGCGCCATTCGCCGCGCATCAGCGGGCCGAGCGCAAATTCGATGTTGAGCGAGCGGGCGCGCAATTCTTCCCCGCTGCCGATCTCGATGTCATGCAAAGTCAATTGCGGCGACGGCAGTAGGCGCGCGTCGATCGTGCCGGTGACGCGAACGTCGAGGCCGATGAGATGGCTCGCCTCCGCCTCGAACGCCGCGCGATAGCCCCCCCAATCGATCAGCAGCGGGCCAACCAGCGCCGCCACCAGCGCCAGGATGATCGCTATCGCCAATCCGAGAAGGGTGGTCTGCAACGCCAACTCCGCGGCCGGTGCGCAACGGTCCGCGCCTCGTGCCCAATGTGATGAAATCTACGCCATTTTTGCCGGTTCTTGGCGGCAAATATGTGTCACCGGCGGCCTCGCGCCGCTTCACGACAGCGCGACGATCTTGCCCGGATTCATGATGTTTTGCGGGTCGAGCGCGCGCTTGATCGCAGCCATGGTGGCGAGCGCCGCCGGCCCGTGTTCGGCCAAGAGATATTTCATCTTGCCCTGCCCCACGCCGTGCTCGCCGGTGCAGGTGCCGTCCATGGACAAGGCCAATTCCACCAGCCGCTCCATCAGCAGATGGGTGCGGCGAACTTCGTCATCGTCGGCGAGATCGACCAGCAGGCTGAGGTGGAAATTGCCGTCGCCGACATGGCCGAGGATGGGCGCAATTAAGTTGAGCTCGGCAATTTCCCGTTGGGTGGCGGTGACGCACTCGGCCAGCCGCGAAATCGGCACGCAGACGTCGGTGGCAAAGGCTGACGCGCCCGGCCGCAGGCGGCGGGCGGCAAGGTAGCCGTCATGGCGGGCCTGCCAAAGCCGGCTGCGATCTTCTGCCTTGGTCGCCCATTCAAACGGACCGCCGCCGAGATCGGCAATAATCTCGCCGAAGCGCTCGGACTGCTCGGCGACGCTTCGCTCGGTGCCGTGAAACTCGACGAACAGCGTGGGCACTTCCGGCAGCGTAAGCTTGGAATAGGCGTTGCACGCCTTGATCTGCAATGCGTCGAGCAATTCGATGCGCGCGACCGGAATGCCGGATTGGATGGTGAGGATAGTCGCCGTGCAGGCGGCATCGACGGACGGGAACGGACAGACACCGGAGGCGATCGCTTCCGGAATGCCGGAGAGTTTGAGGGTGAGCTCGGTGATGATACCGAGCGTGCCTTCGGAGCCGACCATCAGCCGGGTCAGGTCGTAGCCGGCCGACGACTTCTTGGCACGGCGAGAGGTCGCCATCAGCGCGCCGTCCGCCATCACCACCTTCATTGCCAGCACATTGTCCTTCATGGTGCCGTAGCGCACCGCATTGGTGCCTGAGCAGCGCGTCGCCGCCATGCCGCCGAGCGAGGCGTCGGCGCCGGGATCGATCGGGAAGAACAGGCCGCTATCGCGCAAATGCTCGTTGAGCGCCTTGCGGGTGACGCCGGGCTCGATCACGCAGTCAAGATCCTCGGCATGCACGGCGAGCACCTGGTTCATGTCGCGGAAATCGATCGACACGCCGCCGAGCGGCGCGTTGACGTGGCCTTCCAGCGAGGTGCCGGTGCCGAAGGCAATGACCGGAACCACGTGCGCCGCGCAGATGCGCACGATGCGCTGCACGTCCTCAGTCGTTTGCGGAAACACCACCGCATCGGGCGGCTGGTTCGGCACCCAAGTGAGCGTATTGCCGTGCTGCTCGCGCACCGACTGCGACGTCACCATGCGGTTGCCGAACGTAGCCGCGAGTTTCGTAATCGCCTTCTCAATAGCGGCCGGGTTACGGCGATCTTGTTCGGCGGCGGCGTCAGCCAAGGCCATGCGGCGATCCTCCGCTCCGTCCGGTGGGGCAAGGCGTACGTTAGCAGAGGACGCCGGAAGGGTGAAACGATGCGGTGCGGGCCGCGGTGGACTGGCAAAATCGGCTGGCGTAGGTTTCCCCGCATTCCCGTCGCTTAAGCCATGGAGTTCGCAATGGCCGGCCCTGTCATCGCATTCACCGAGAACATTTTTCCGACCCTCGATTCGGCCAAGGCCGCGCTGGCGCGCCTCAATCCGACCTTGCGCATGGCGAAAAGCACCAGCGCCGAGGACATTCTGGAGGTCGCGCGCGACGCCGACGCCATTCTAGTGACCTATGCCAAGCTGCCGCGCGACTTGATCCTGCAGCTCACCCGCTGCAAGGCGATCGGCCGCTTCGGGCTGGGCGTCGACAATATCGACCTGCCGGCCTGCAAGGAGAAAGGCATCGCCGTCAATTACGTGCCGGACTACTGCATCCGCGAGGTGTCCGACCACGCCATGGCCATGCTGCTGGCGCTGATCCGCAAAATCCCGCTGTCCAACAAGGTCGTGCAGGCTGGCCGCTGGGAGATGCCGGTGGTTGTGCCGATCCGGCGCATCGAGGGCACGGTGGTGGGGCTCCTGGGCTTCGGCAATATTCCGCGGCTGGTTGCGCCCAAGGCTAAGGCCTTCGGCATGAAGGTGATCGCCTTCGATCCTTACGCCAAGGCCGATCTGTTCAAGACGGCCGGCGTCGAGAGCGTCGATTTCGATACGCTGCTCAAGACCTCCGATTACATCTCGGTGCACGCGCCGCACACGCCGCAGACCCGCGGCATGATGCACGCCGACGCCTTCGCCAAAATGAAGAAGGGCGCCTATATCGTGAACACCGCGCGCGGGCCGCTGATCGACGAGCCGGCTCTGATTGCCGCGCTCGACAGTGGCCAGATCGGGGGTGCCGCGCTCGACGTGGTCGCAGTCGAGCCGCTGCCCAAGGATTCGCCCCTGCTCGGCCGCGACAACGTCATCCTCACGCCGCACACCGGGTTCTATTCGATCGAGGCGCTCGACGAATTGCAGAGCAAGTGCGCCTCCGACGTGGCACGCGTGCTCAGCGGTGAGAAGGCGGTGTACCCGATCAGCGCATGATCCCGAAAAGTGGGAACCGGTTTTCAGATAAGATCATGCGCAAGGAATATGCATGATCCCGGCGCCGTTCGTCTCGTCGCTGATGCGGGTCGAGCCGGCGTGGATCGACTACAACGGCCATCTCAACATGGCTTATTACAACGTGCTGTTCGACCGCACGGTGGACGAAGTCTACGAAGTGCTCGGGATCGGCCTCGACTATCTTAAGGCGACCCATCATTCGACCTTCACCGCCGAAGTTCATGTGCGTTACTTGCGCGAACTCCGTGAGGACGATCCGGTACGGGTGACATTTCAGCTGCTCGATTTTGATTCAAAGCGCATCCATTATTTCGAGCGGCTGCTGCACGCCGACGAGGGTTGGATTTCGGCAACGAGCGAGAACATGACCCTGCACGTCGACATGGCGGCGAAGAAAGTGGCGCCGTTTCCGGACACGGTGATGCGATCGCTGGCCGCGATGAAGGCCGCGCATGCGCATCTGCCCGTACCGGAGGGCGCCGGGCGCAACATCAAGATGCCAGGGAAGGCCTGAAGCGCGGCGGACTCGTTGCATTTCGCGTCTCAGGCAAGCATAAAGTCGCTATTCACCCGTCTTCAAATACGCCGCATGGCAAGAGTCGCACGCGCTGCGTAACGCGGCCACGTGAGCCTTAAAGTCCACTTCCCGCTTTGCGCGACTGGCTTTGAATGCAACTTGTGAGGCTGCCGCGGCTTGCCGATAGAAGTCCGCATAATGTGCCCACAGCGCGGGTAAGGCGAAGGTGTCGCGCGCGGGGTCGCGCTTCGCATTCGGCCGCCATTGATTGCTGCTTGACGGGAAGAGATGGGGAAATGCCATCAACATGATGGAAATCGTATCGGCATGCTCACCGGCCTCATGCAAATCGATGGCCTTGCCGGAATTCACCATCCAATCGATCGCATCCATATGGCTGTCGATCGAGTCCATCAAAATCTTCCGCGCGAAAATCTCGTCTTTAAGAGCGGACGGGACCACGTCCTGAGAAAATGCAGCGCCGCTCAAAACACAGAACAGCCCAGCAAGAGCCGCGAAGCCGCAGACGCCCCGGACGACGCTAGATTCGATAGCAAAACAATTGCTGCAAGAGACTATGCCTGCCTCCCATCAATCTCGGCCGAGGAGCATTGTAAAACCAACTCGCCTGCCGAAGAAGACGATTGATATCCACAACGCGATGGAAAGCAACGCAGCGACCTTGCCGGGCCAAGGAACGGGCGATTCTTGATTCCAGTTGGCCGCGCCGCGAGCAATAATCAACTCAAAGACCAGCATATTGATGCCGGCAAGCAGGAGCAAAAGGAGCTTAATCCGAAATGCCTCATTCTTGTAGTATTCGGTGGCTTGGGTGATGAACATCAGGCATCCGCTGACGACGGCTCCGCCGAACGCCCACCATGTCCACGGGAACACATCCCGCCTCAGTGCGGTGTAGCGCTGCTTGGCCGACGCAAGCCCGAGCAGCCGAAGGTCCATGATCAGTACTGTGCCGATCGTGAGCGCCAGCGCGATGACGTGGATCGTTTCGACTATCGGGAACGCCCAATTCGACTCAGCGATAGAGACGGCGAGCGCAGAGTGCTCCAGCGACTCTAGCAGCGCAATGACGTAGTCCAAGGCTCGTTCCTCGTGTGCAGTGATTGGCCCACGGCATTCGGCTAGGTCGGCTGCGTATAGGCGATGAACCGTCCCGCCGCGGCGACCGCGCACCACAGAATAAACGCGCTGACGGCGAGCAGCTTTGCTGCGCGAGTGGCTTTACCGGAAACACTAAAGAACTCGGCATTGCGCCGCAGAGATATTCGAAGGGCGTATGTCGTCGCGGCCGCAAGTGCGATCAAGACGATCTTCGTCTGGAACGAAGAATTGGGCAACGTACGTTGTGGCTCCGCGATGATCAGCGTCACACCGCTGGCGGCGAGCAATACAAGACCGGTCCATATCCACGATTCGAAGCGATGCGCGGCATCGGCAATGGATTGTGTTTGTGATATCGTTACTTGCAGAACGCGGAGATCGATCATCAAGAGCGATGACATCACCATCGCGATGGCGAGGATGTGGATTGTCTGCAATAACGGAATGAGCCCGTCGACCTCCCGAATAGCCGAGCTCGCCGAGGTTTCGGAGAGCCATCGCACGAGCGCCAGCATATTTAATACGCTCTATCGCAAGGCGCTGTCGTTTGGCTGACGGTCAGGCTCATCGCAAATTCGGGTGTTACCTTTGTTCGCAGCGGCTAGACATGTTCACGCAGCGGTGGCCTACGAACTAGCGACGATTCTGTATGATAACCGTTCTCGGTTTCCAATAGCCGCCAGCTTTCCCGCTGCGAAGCCGCTGAATCTGCAAGATTATCCGGTCGCCTGGCCGCAAACTATTGCGAGAAAATCCCTCGCGAGCCAACGCCGCTGGCGGATAGCCCTCGAGGCGCCAGATCCTTGCGCGGCCGGTGGCGCCGGTTTGCCTGAGAACAAGAATGCTGTGCGGATTGATGTACCTGAACTCCAGCACCGTCCCTGCGATGGTGGTGTCGAAATATTCATACAGCGCCGTCGAGTGGTGCGCGAACACTGGGCCTCCCGCATAGGCCAATAGTCCGACCGACAAAGATGCCGACACCAGTCTGCTCATGAACCGCTTCGCATGATTTTCAAATTTCTTTAGGGCTTGGTCGCGAACAGCCGCATAACGATTGCACGATTTTCTGATAAAAATATCCAGCTTTCATTAGAGCGGGTTTCGCAGCATGAGGCACTGGAGGCCATCTTATTCGGAGTCCGCCACCAATGCGAAGCGGACATTTGTTTTGCACACCCGAGGACCAGCCGACGAACATGTTATCTAGTCGATCCGCCCGCCCGAAAACCGCCGCCCGGGCACCGTGAGGAAATAGCCGACCGCCTGGCCGCCGTCGGCGCCGACCACACTTCCTGTCGTGTAGCGCGACTCGTCGCAGGCCAGGAAGACCGCGGGGCCGGCGATATCCTCGCCCGAGCCGACACGGCCCATGGGCACGCCCTTGCGGCGGCCCTCGTAGATTTCCGGATCGGCATACATGCCCTCGGTGCCGGGCGTGCGAATGTAGCCCGGCGTGATGGCATTAGCGCGGAGGCCGAAGGGGGCCCATTCCAAAGCTTGCAATTTGGTCAACATGATCAAACCTGCCTTGACCACGGAATAGGCGCCGGCCCAGTTGTAGGGGAACAGGCCGGCGATCGAGGCGATATTGACGATGGCGCCGGACTTCTGCGCGATCATGGGACGCGCGCAGGCCTGGCTCATAAGGAACGCGCCCTTCAGGCCGATATTCATGGTGGTGTCCCAGGCCGCTTCCGACAGCTCCTCGAGCTTGCCCGGCACGATCTTCATGGCGTTGTTGACCAGGATGTCGACGCGGCCGAATTCTTTCAAAGTCGCAGCGACAAGGTTTTCAATGTCTTCAACCTTCGCAACGTCCGCCACAACGTCAATGCTGCGCACGCCGGCTTTGGCGACGTCCTGGGCGGTGGCCTTGGCCGTGGCCGGATCGACGTCGTTGATCACGACATGGGCGCCCTCTTTGGCGTAGCGAAGCGCGATGTCGCGGCCGATGCCGCGGCCGGCGCCGGTGATGATGGCCACTTTGTCTTTCAGTCGCACGGGAATTCCCCCCTGAATTGTTTTGAAAAGCCGGAAAACGACGCTAAAGCGGTGGCAACAGGCGGACAAGGCGGCCGTGCAGGCCTCGAATTTGGCCCGCTTGAGTGCCATCTTGGGCGGGAAAGAATCACGCAGAAATGGCCGAGCCCAAGTGTTACCAGCCCGCCGAACCCGCGCCGCAACCCGTCGCAGGCGGCATCGCCGCGCGTGCGCTGGGCGCGCGGCCGACGCCTTATCTGCTGGAACTCAATCCGGAGCAGCGCGAAGCCGTTGAAACGCTGGACGGGCCGGTGCTGGTGCTGGCGGGCGCGGGAACCGGAAAAACCCGTGTCTTAACAACGCGGATCGCCCACATTTTGAATCTGGGGCGGGCGCGGCCCGGCGACATCCTGGCGGTGACCTTCACCAACAAGGCGGCGCGCGAGATGAAGGACCGCGTCAGCGCGATGGTCGGCCAATTTGTCGAGGGAATGCCGTGGCTTGGAACGTTCCACTCCATCGGCGTCAAGATTTTGCGCAGGCACGCGGAGCTGGTCGGTTTGAAGTCGAATTTCACGATTTTGGATGTCGACGACCAGATCCGGCTGATCAAAATGCTCTTAGAAGCGGAGAAGCTCGACGACAAAAGATGGCCAGCTCGGGTGTTCGCCATGATCCTCGACGGCTGGAAGAACCGTGGCTTGAGTCCCGACCAGGTCCCGACCGGGGAAGCGGCGGGCTTCGCCAACGGCAAGGGCAAGAAGCTTTATCTGGCCTATCAGGAGCGGCTGAAGACGCTCAACGCCGCCGATTTCGGAGATCTTCTTCTCGAATGCATCCGGCTGTTCAAGCAGAACCCGGACGTGCTGCGGCAGTATCAGCAGCGCTTCAAGTACATCCTGGTGGACGAGTATCAGGACACCAACGTGGCGCAGTATCTGTGGCTGCGGCTGCTGGCGCAGCCGGCGCAACCAGGCACAGCGCAACCCTCTCCCCTCGTGGGAGAGGGTGGCGAGCGAAGCGAGCCGGGTGAGGGGGAACCGCTCGACGAGAACGCGCGCCCTCACCCGCCCTCGCTCGGCTTCGCCTCCGCTCGGGCACCCTCTCCCACAGGGGGAGAGGGAAAAGAGCATACGCCGCGAGTCATCGATCAAAACTCGAACACGCCGCGCGCGCCGAAGAACATCTGCTGCGTCGGCGATGACGACCAGTCGATTTACGGATGGCGCGGGGCCGAGGTCGACAACATTCTCCGGTTCGAGCATGATTTTCCCGGCGCGAAGGTTATTCGCTTAGAGAGAAATTACCGGAGCACTGGACATATTCTCGCAGCCGCGTCGCATCTGATTGCGCACAACGAAGGCCGGCTCGGCAAGACGCTGCGCACCGAGGACGTGCTCGGTGAAAAGGTCAGCGTCACCGGCGCCTGGGACAGCGAGGAAGAAGCCCGCGAGATCGGCGAGCAGATCGAAACTTTGCAGCGCGCGGCGCGCGAGCAAGGCGTCGACCATCCGCTCGACGAGATCGCGCTCCTGGTGCGCGCCTCATTCCAGATGCGCGAATTCGAGGACCGCTTCATCCAGCTCGGCCTGCCCTACCGCGTCATCGGCGGCCCGCGCTTCTACGAGCGCATGGAGATCCGCGACGCCCTCGCCTACTTGCGCGTGATCGCGCAGCCGGCCGACGACCTCGCCTTCGAGCGCATCGTCAACACGCCCAAGCGCGGCCTCGGCGACGCAGCATTACAGATGATGCACGACTTCGCGCGCAAGAAGCGCATCCCGCTCACCGAAGCCGCCACCCTGCTCTCGTCCACCGACGAGATGAAGCCGAAGCCGCGCGCCAGTTTGCGCGCGCTGATGGAAAACTTCGCGCGCTGGAGCGCGATGAAAGACAGCGCGCCGCACACCGAGCTGGCCGAGATCGTGCTCGACGAGTCCGGCTACACCGAGATGTGGCAGAAGGACCGTTCCGCCGACGCCGCCGGCCGCCTGGAGAACTTGAAGGAGCTGGTGCGCTCCATGGAGGAATTCGAGAACCTGGCCGGCTTCCTCGAGCACATCTCGCTGGTGATGGACCGCGACAGCGCCGAGGGCGAGCAGGCGGTCAACATCATGACTTTGCACTCTGCCAAAGGTCTCGAATTCGACACCGTGTTCCTGCCCGGCTGGGAGGAAGGCCTGTTCCCGCACCAACGCTCGCTCGACGAGCAGGGCCCCGCCGGGCTGGAGGAGGAGCGCCGACTCGCCCATGTCGGCCTCACGCGCGCGCGCAAGCGCGCCAAGATCTATTTCGCCACCAACCGGCGCATTCATGGCTTGTGGACCTCGACGGTGCCCTCGCGCTTCCTCGACGAGCTGCCGGCGGAGCATGTGGAGGTGACGCAGGCCGCGGGCGGCGCCGGGGCTTTTAGCATGTCGGGCTACGGCCCCTCGCGCTTCGACGAGATGGCCGCCTTCGGCTCCAACTACACTACGCCCGGCTGGCAGCGCGCGCAGGGGCGCAAGGGCCGCGGGGGATTCAGCGAGAACGGGCAGCCGCGCTACGTGCCGGATGGCGTCTACGACGACGCCGATCAGGACGACGACGGCGAGGACATCCCTCCCCCTAAAAGGGGGAGGGTGGCCGCCGAAGGCGGCCGGGTGGGAGCCGGATCACGCAAATCGAAGCGCGCCCCCCTCACCATCGAAGGCGAGCTGGTCGCCAAATCCACCGGCGCCACGTCGTCTTTCGCGGTGGGCGAGCGCGTATTCCACCAGAAATTCGGCAACGGCAACGTGATCGCGGTGGACGGCAACAAGCTCACCATTCACTTCGACAAGGCGGGGGAAAAGCGGGTGGTGGATAGTTTTGTGGAGAGGGTGTGAGGCGTGTTTAGAAAATCAGTAGAAATAGCGCATTGATAAACGTTAAAGTAGAAACTAGCATGATTTGAGCGGCGTTTGGGGGAGCTCGATCGTGCCGGATTGGTTAGTAACCCAGTACAACGATATTTCGCTCGTTTATCTAAAGCTCCCTCTTACAACCCAATGGGCGGTTACATTATTGGTTGTTGCCGGAATTATTGTTCACGTCTTTTCCTTTAATGATCGCACTGTACATGACGGACCATCAATATTTACAACTGCCGGAATTTTCTTCACATTTCTTGGAATAGCCCAAGGCCTATACAATTTCGATGCTCAACAAATAGAAGCTAGCGTTCCAAATCTCCTCGAAGGTCTAAAGACGGCCTTCGCCGCATCAGTTTTCGGCGTCGGCATTGCACTTTCGATCAAATTAAGATTTGCATTATTTGGAATCCCGAAAAGACATTCAAAGCTAGTCAATGATGATGCGACAGTCGGTGACTTAGTCCTTCATTTAAACGAAGTCCAAAAAGCGTTAGTCGGGAACGACGAGTCGACAGTCTTGTCACAGCTTAAGCTTAGTCGACACGATATTAACGACAAGCTCGATCAGCTTAACAAATCACAACGAGAGTTTCTGGCAAACGCGGCAGAAAATAATTCTCGAGTGATCCGCCCTCGTTGAAGTGGTCCGACTTGAAGTATGTCTTTTGGCATCAAGGAGGACCGATATGCCGAGGAAGCGATACAAGGCGGAGGAGATTGT
>Ga0307429_1000813_pt1 | contig 16472 bp, 19 predicted proteins | sample SalMarWE160230MG_FD_202151 | JGI IMG/M metagenome (GOLD analysis project Ga0307429, IMG submission 202151) | Salt marsh sediment microbial communities from the Plum Island Ecosystem LTER, Massachusetts, United States - WE1603-230 | ecosystem: Environmental > Aquatic > Marine > Intertidal zone >...
CTTACTCCATCTGAGATGTTCCTACAAAGGTTAATTACATCCAACATACATACTACGAACAAGCAGAAAAGTGTAACCCATGTGGGTAATCAAAAATGTAACCTATCTATGTAATTGCAACAACTACCTATTCGTCTGCTTTATTGCGCCATTTTATCTAAACTATATTATTGTCTTTATGGAAATTATACCATGAATCACCTGCTAGAATTCCAGAAATAATAAGAGATGATGTGTTCCAGAGGTGGCTAGGTGGTGCCAGTTTTCGCGCCATAGCCATCAAACACTAGGATGATATCCGTATTCGTCTGCGCGTGCGAGAGCTGCAGCGCCGAGGAAGGCGCTGTCAAAACTGCCGCTGCGAATATAGTCATAATCATAATTATTTTTGTAGATACTTTCTTATCCATAATTCTTAGTTAATTGTTGTAGTAATCAATTATATATCTATCGATCAATTTATATATCGGTCTTTAAAAGCGATAATCCTATTTTCGTACTGAGAGCTCCGGATCCATATCCGGATACATATCGGACTGATATTGTTCTTTACATGGCAGAAAGCAAATTTTAACCAGTATGGAAAATGGCGATCCTAACACATTGAGTCATGAGAACTTTAGCAATTCAGGTACAGTACATCTCAGATCTCTTTACGAGAGTCTTGTTACCTAGCCAAGGGGCGAGAATAGAAACACGTGCAAAACTATTGAAATGTCATTTCCTGACTTAACAAAATCAACGCTGCTGGTGTGCAGACATTTCTACACGCGCGATTTTTTAGGGTACAGTAGCACGTGCGTGAAGTATACTAGATTCATAAAAACTTTCATCACAGGAGTGAGTTAGTGTGTCATGCACCGCATATCGTGCTATATTAGTATTATTTCATTGCAGTAGCCTATATCTCGACCTACCAATACTCTGGTAGCGTCTTTAATCTCATTTGCTTGTACAAAGCAGTATCTATCTTGCCACGTCCAAGGATTGATTGCACGTCTTTCAGTCATATCTTCAACGACTTCCTATTTCCATTCCCAAACTGCAACGGGTCCCAAACTACGTCCAGAACCCTATGTCCTGTTACCATACCTTTGCCCTCTATTACGCATTTCCTCGTGAAATATTCGTATTCATGCACATGAAATCCTGAATCTTGGGGTCAAGAGAATAATCTATTTGCGTTTTTGAAGGACTGTTACAAGTTCTATCTTGAAGCGCTAATACAAGAAACTCGAAAAACTTGGCTCTTCGGCTAAAGCCTTTGCCAAAGCATAGATAGAATCACTATATTTATGATATCAATCTCAGTATCTAATTGGTTTGTATCGATATGCAGTTATACAGCTGACAGAATTAGACACAAGGAGAAATGCTCACAGATCCACATTCATCAGCATTAAGTATCCTTTCCCAGATTCTAAGTCTGCTAGAGAAGGCAGATCAGGATGCAATTAATCCAATGGCCCATCAGTACAGCTCGATTATCGCTCAAACTAATCCCTTGAGCATACTAGATTGGGTATTAACATTTTCCGATATAGCTGGTATTGCAGCCATAGGTCTAGTTGTGGCGATTGTATATTTTCAGAGTAGACAGAGAAAATTTGCCGGGTTAATAGAAATATTCAAGCTACTCAATGGCAAGGAACAAAGAGAGGCGAGAGCCATGTTGTTTGAAGCGTACCGGAGATACAAGGAGACAGACGACGATTCTATTTTTGATGATGAATTCTACAAAGAATATGTGAACAGGACGATCTCTGATTTTAATGAGGTTGGAGCTCTCGTGAAAAAGGGTCTGGTTTCAACCAATCTGTTTCTCGACGTCTATTGGAACATCACACTTAGATGTTGGAATGCTTCAGAGGTGATAGTTCACAAGAGAAGAAGATCCAGAAATTATGATGATTATATGATTAGTTTTGAGGTACTTGCTAGAGATGCGGAGAGATATAGAAACAAATATTCACCCCACTCATCTGTGGAACCTTTTTGATCCTAAAGCAATTAAGATAAGTTCACTCACATATTCCTAATAAGATAATTCCTCATGTTCAGATTGAAATGTTTCGTTCTGAAGTACTGTGATAACCTTCTTCTGAATTCCATGATTGATTTATAATATGTCAATACTAATAGATCAGGATCCGGTTAATTCAGTCATTTAGGTACATTTAATGCATGTGTATTATAGAACACATATCCAGAGAAAGCTACCGCGATGACTGACTCCATGTTAGATATCACTGTGTTCCTTCTGCCTCCCTCCTCCTGGTATTGCTCAGTCAAAAGGCTTATGATGCTCCTCCCTGTTTTTTTGTTACACCTGGTTCCTAGGCCATCGACCATGTATAGACCCAAATCCTCGTCTTCGATATCTGGTGGTTGTGTGGAAGATGTAGAAGCTTGGGCTGCTGGTAAGAAGAATATAAACGAAAGTGAATTCTTCAACATGATCAAAAAAGGTTTTAGCACAATTATATACTTCTGAAGACGAGTTATTTCGAACTTAGAAAACGGCTTGAACTCGTCGTGCTCAAATCTGATTCGTGATATGAAGTCGATGTAAAGACAAATCAGACACTGAATATGTGACTGACATTGTCAAGATCAAGGAAGTTTATAGAATCAAAGTTACTCCAGATAGGAGTTGTGAGAATCCCAATATCCTAGGATGTAATGCTTTTAGCAAGGATGTATCATTGACACTTATTCCAAACAATATAAAATAAATCGTGAACAATCCTCGATATCCCAAATCTCATGTTCATCATAGGGGCTTAATCTCTTTGCTCTCTTCTTTTTGATATTAATGCCGTTCGTCATCGGACGACGGCACAATGGGTTTTAAATGTGCAAGTTTAGGCTTCTCCTTTATCATTCACAAGATCATAGTAAATTTCTGATCCATGTCGTGACGAATGCTACTCACATCAAAAGTGCCATAAAAGATAGAATTGGCATAAGACTGCAAAGTCGATGTATTATCAAAACCTCAGAAGGATATTCCATCAGCGAGCGGTAAATGGATTGCATCAAATGCGATTAGAGAGCTAACAAGCCAGTCAGTCCAGACAAGATTGCAAAGCAAAGAGTAACTGAGGGAGGAAATACGAGACGTTTCAAGAAGGTCGTTATGAAAAGGTCGCTAGTTAGTGATGTATGTTAAATAAATATAAATTTAGTTAAGTTGTAGACTACTGTTACTGTGTACAGGATCTGCTTTTGAACCAGTAGAGTGCTGGAACTCTCTTGATGAAAGATTTAATTCTATAGCGCCATCAATAGGCTTCTTTCGATTAGCAAATAGATATCTCATCTTAGCCACAATACAGTATAGTCACCATCATCTATCTCATCTTTCCGGATCGAACTGGGATGTCGACGCACTACTGCTTAATTCTCCAACTGCTTGTGCGACGCACTACTGCTTGGGCCCCTTAAGCCTTCCAAATCTGAATTTAGGTAAATGTCCATGCGTTCCGGTATCTTTTCTTCACTGTTGTATGTGCTAGCACAGCCATCAAGCCCACCAACACGGACGCATCCTGACATTTTATCTCCAGTGTCAACCTGGTTTGGTGCATATTCAAACTCTACGTAAAATGTTTCGTATCCATTTGGCACTATGACTGTCTTGAATTTACCATAATCTTGTGACGTGATCACGATTACGTCAGCTTCTTGTCCGTTTGCAAAATTGGCAGTTGGTTTGTGCACATATACAAACAGACGCAATCCGCCCCCATCTGAGCATGCATTAAATCCAGCAGCATATCCCTCCATAAATGTTCCAGTATGGAATTCCGGTCCCTTTCCAGCTTCGTTGATATATCTGTCGGAGGGATCTAACCGAGCATCATCACAACCATGGCCGTATCCTGAGTCGTACGCATCGCTTGAGGAGTTTGCTGACGAGCCGCATGCAACCAATGAAATTATCATTATAAGAAAAATTAAGCCATTCTTGATAGAGGATTTCTTATAATTAACTTTGTTACAAGAATTCTGCATTTGGGAAATACAACATGTATAATTAATTAACATTTTCTGATGTCGGTAAACAAAAATATTCAGTTGCATTTGTTCATATCTGTAGTCCGTGCCTCAAATATGGCCTGATTATTTAAGTCCTAGGTTTTTATATATTGGCTAGTAAAGTTTATTTCCAGTGCCACATTAGAAATGTGCCGTTACCCCTACTATCAACACGATTTTTGTATACTGCTAATGTGTTGTTCAGAAAGGAAAGTTCACCTGTCGCCCCTTCGTCAAAAACGGCTGTTCCACTACCTTCCGAAGAGCCATCTGGATTGTAATTTGTAAATGCGTCAAAGCTATATATTGCAGTATCTTCATTTTCAGTTACGAACTTTGCATCTCCCTGCAGAAATACAGTGTCGTTATTTCTAAACGTTCCAGTAGCATTCCCTACTGCACTGACACTCAAATTCTCATTCAGTATTCCTTCACCGGTAAAGTTTCCCGTAAAGCTCTTGTTTGATGTTTTTGGCATCCCTAATTCAGCACTATAATGCTCTTCATAAAATGGATCTCCTAGCTGTACTATCCTAGTTACATCCTTTGATGGTATGTTACTTGAAGTGGCGCTACTGTCATGTATCAAGTTAGTGAAGGATAGTACCGTGGCAACAGTAGACACGAAAACAAAAACCTCAATAAAGTCACTATATCTTACATTCAAGGTATTGCTAAATACAAAATACCTTAGTTCTAGTTAATAAGCATATCAGTTCAGGTTTAGACATCCAAACCTGCAGAATGTGATCCACTGAATATACGTTAGCATTTTTGCCCAGTAACAATAAGTACATGGGTATGTAGGATGCGTATGTCCTTTGTGTGCCTATTATGCAATTCATCAGTTGGAGGGGAGGCAGCACTGAGAATAGAACCTGGTTTCCAAGTTATCATAAATGCGATACAAAGGGTAAAAAAAGCGAGAGTTTAAGCAGTCGGTATGTTAAAGCTTCCGACGATAGACCTAATGCTATATGGATCGAGGGTTAGTTGAAATTCTATATCTAGCAGAACCATCTAAGTCAATTTATATTTACATTTCCAAAGAGGAAATCATAGACTTGTGCAGTAACTGGGAGCACTGGGCTGCCAGAGCAATTGCTAATGAAGACAAACCTATACCCGTAAGTGAAGAAGTGATAGATTTCCTATATAAAACTGAACATTCGACATTTGGAGTGTAGTTCCGATTTGGTTTGTAGTGGAGAACGGTAAGGGCAGATGTAAAGCAGGGAATATCATTCTCACTACTGGTGATACGTCAGTAAAAGCCAACAATATTCAGCACGACGGCCAAGTATTCAGCACGACGGCCAAGTATTCAGCACGACGGCCAAGTATTCAGCACGACGGCCAAGTATTTGCAAAGATGACCGGAAACCCCCCATTTACATGGCACTGCAGAAATATACCCTTACAAACAAAAAGAAGTTTTAGAATGGGCAACTAAAATAGCAGAAAGATATGTGGAAAAAAAATGCAAAGACTTATGGGAATGTAAATAGTGGTGAAGGTGCAGTACCCGAATAAAGCCTACAAAAGTGATCGCAGAAAGATATTTCTGTTTTAGACTAAACATTACAATATAAAATCTCTCGGGTTACCAAGTACTATTTTTGATTATTATGCATTTGCATAAGGTTAGAATTGACCTCCTACACCACAGGTTAGGCCACTTAGCGGGCTCAATTTAAGATAGACATAGCTCGAACTATGTCTGTTTTAGTAATTACACCTATTAGGTTGTTAGATGATTCATCATCTATTACTGGAAGTCCACTAATGTTGTTCTGAGTCAGTATCTCTGCTGCTTTTGTTAAATCTGAATCTGCCGTGATTGTTATCGGATCATGTTTCATTAGGAGGGGACCCCTAGGTCCAACGCATTATTATCCATGTCCATAAATAGGAAATTGGGTTTCTGTCTGACTTTCTTTGCATATTTCTGACTTGGATATTCTACAGTCTAGATAGTCTGCCTGCTAACCTTTGACCTCCTTTTGTTGCTCTGGTCGCAACCGTCCTTGGAAATATAGGGGTTTCAAAATGGGATAGAATAAAGTCAAGTCCTTCTTTAATTGATAAAGCTAATGCATAATTTTCCCCCCCCATACTCATGCAATTCATTATTTTCATTAACTGAAAAGGAAGTCATTTCTTCAACCTATACGTATCATATGACACTTTTTCTATAATCCCATGTTCAAGCATTATTTCTATTACAACTACAGCTTCAGCTTCATTGAATTTACCACTTGCAATAAGTCTACTTCTTAGGTCATCGCCACCGACAGTAACTCTATCAATATCCATTGTTGAATAGTCACTTTCTTGTTCTTTCTCTACAGCTTTAGATACACTAAGGAATTCAGTGAATTGTTCTTCTGTTATTTTCTCCTTCTCAACAGTAAAAGAAGAACTCCTTCTCAACAGTAACGGTCACAAGGTCCTTGCTCATTACCTCCTTTATCTTAATTTCCCTAATATTCCGAGTTGGTCTGTGGAGATTGCCTAATTATATATTGACTTCATAAATACAAATGGATATGAAGACGGAGCGAATTTTATTCAAAATAGTAGGAATGTATTGTATTAATTGCAAACCTATAGTAGAGAAACAGCTGAAGAATGAAGAAGCAGTAAAGAGAATTGATATTGATTATATGACAGACAGTGTTATAGTCGAATTTGATCCATTGCTCATAACGAAAGAGAGGATAAAAAATAGATTAGAAAGATCAGGATACAAGTTTGTTAGGATAGCAAGATAAGAGTTAGTGGAGGTTTGTGCGTAAATTTCATTAAGGTTGTTCTTAAATATATAATCAATACCGTAGCAAAAACTATAGATCAGTATAACCCGTAGCCGTTATAATCGTTATCCTAAAGGTCGGCCTTAGCGTATCACAACTTTATCAGACTAACAAAACAAAAAGGGGAAAAAGGTCTCCAGTTCGGTGTTCCGTAATTGTTTACCGTATCATGCCAGGACCTATGCCCCTCATCAAGTCATCATCATCATCCATCATGCCAGGACCCATCCCTGAGCCCATCATTCCCATTCCCATCCCAGGACCTATACCCTTCATTTGCTGAATTGATATCGGCATGTTTGATAGAACTTGGCCGTCTCCAGGGTCGACTACTACTCTATTAATCTTCATATCTGGTCCAAAAACCCAAACAGTATATACCAAATATCCATTTACGTCGCCAATATGGGCAGACGCAGCATGCGAATTGTTGCCAACAGCACCTTCAGCTATTGATGCGGCCTCACCAATACTTGTCTTTGTAATTGATATATTCATTATATGTTTCGCTCCAGGCCATAGGAGAATATTGTTGCCATAAATTACTAACTGACGCAATTTCATTAGGATTAACTAAGTCGCTCTTCTTCAGTTTGTCGTCTTCTTTTTTTTCATTGTGGATATTGGCTCTTTTATTTTTCATACACTAACTCGTCTCCTATTTTTGGAGCACATCGACAAAATGATACACCCCTCATACTTGCCCCTCATACTTAAAAATCTTAAAGGGTGCCAAACTATCCGGTGCCAATCTATTTAATTCATTCTATTAGATGCGTTAATAATGAACGCAGAATTAGGAAACGCTTTTCTATCATACACTGATCTTTCCTGCACAATGCTAATTGATGCAATGCTAATATCCTCCTCATTTAAATCACGTAACATATTTGGAGTGTTAGAACAAGAGGTGAACTCCTTCGAGTTAGCCCTGGAATTTGAGATGCAACCTAAAATGTCTGTTCAGGTTGAATACATTTCTACAGCAAACGATCACACGCGCTTAGGCGGATACCAGATGAAATCAGTATGCAGACGAACTGATACATACTTCAAATGGGATTAGGTGGTAACAAATACCATTTAATACCAATATTTATATACCGTTAGGACCTATCAATAGTTATGTCATCAACATCAGAAAGTAAAAGGTCAAAAGACAGTACGGGTACTACAGATGCAGCAGCAGTCAGTGTAATTCCCATATTCGACGCAGCAAATGACAATTTCACAAGACTGATAAATGAATCTGCAAAGGTTCAACCACAGTACGCACAAGCAGTATCCAACTTGCAACAAGAATACATAGATGTAGTTAGAACTGCCGTTCAGAGAACGACTTCAATTCAAAAGCAATTAGCTAACAGCAGCAGCAATTCCAACAACGCCATCATCTCAGATGCAGCAGCACCATATGTCCAGGACTTAGTAAGACAATCAAGTAATTTTACTAACAACCTCATTAGAATGGCAGATATCAACAATCAGTTAACGATCAATGCACTAAACGCGCTAAGAGAGAATGTGAAAAACTGTAGTAGAACAGTAGAAGCAATTGCTGAATATAACTCTAGTCTAGCTACTGCTTGGGCATCATCCTCTTCAACATTTCAGCAACAGTTCACTCCTAGCAGACATTAAATAAGAATAGGCATTCATGGATGCCTACATTCATATTTTTCCTGGCACTAGTAAATAGTTAAAAATTACCCGGAATGGTTGAGACTTGTATCTTAATTTTACGTTTATTATTCGCCTTTTGCCCCTGATAATAGGGTAGGTATGATAGAATAAAGGGATTCGCCTACAAACAGTTGAGCTACGGATCTCAGATCCATTTGAAGTATATAGACATAGTCTGTCTGACTGTTAGAAAAGAAGTCATTACAGTAGAATGTCATTAATGATGCATACTTCTCCAATAACAGGATGGAATAATGATGATAAAGAAGATACAATGGATGAAGATTAGAGAGAATTATGCCGTAAAATCGTTGCAGAAGGTTTAAGAATATCTAGAGCTAGAGCTTCTATAATACTGCTGCTTCATTGTCATAAATGAAGATTTCACAAAAAAGTATTTCACATAGAGCCGCGTGGCTCTATTATTTTATAAGATCTTCCTCCCGTTCCCTACCTATCAATATAAGATCTTCAACTTTTGTCCTTCTTCCTTTGGGATACTAATCCACAGGAGTGGTCCCTTACGGATGCTGCTAACTTTCAGAAAAGACATAGAGATATGTTGCAGTGGACACATACACTGATGTCAAAAAGGTTTATCAAGATACATCCGTCTCTGTGGCAACTGATAGTTTCACTTAGTAGTAATAGATGACTGACAACTAGCTAGGTTGCATCTCAAACTCCATCTATTCAGCTTGGAGGCTTGCCTGCTGTAACTATAAGCTTCCGAGGAATTTAGTGTAAGTTCATGCGCGATAATGGAGATCAGGTAATGCTTACTTTGACAGACACAAAAAATGGTCTACGACAAGGTAAAAAATTATTAATATCCCATTTTATGTCTGAAATATTATTTGTAATGAGCTTATCCCAAAAATACTCAATAGTAAAATCTGCTTACATTCTATTACCATTCGAATCTGCTTACATTCTATTACCATTCGATGGACTATGTATGAATTTCCTGATTTTAGATATGCTCTCCACAGTTCAGAATAGTTTTACTAGGGATGCATTACATGGAAGGCATAGCTAATAGGACTCTACCTAAAAAAAGCTGTTAGCTGAATTGCCAATAAGATCTACCTACCTGAAAGAATAATTTGTCGAGTTGTATTGCACAAATAAACCAATAAAGCGTACGTCATTTTCCTCCATAACTATAATTAAGGATATAGGAAACCCAATGAGTGTGAATGATATTTGGAAGATTAAAAACAATTTGTACTCCGCAATGAGTATGACAAAAGTATTAGTCAGATATCCTTCCGAAGGTAGGTACTAGCAGACGTCCTCACTAAATCGATTAATTTTTCACATCAGGTTATCTTTTGCAACCTTTATAGCATTTTCAGTCAGTTGGGTTATGCTCGGTCAGGATGGTCACTTGGAAGCAACGTCGCGAGAAAGCAATCCTGTTGACGGAATCCTTGTAAACAGTTTTCCAGTGGATTTAGCGATTAACCCTGTTACTGATAAATTATATGTTACTAACGAGTTTTCTCATACTGTCTCCGTCGTCGATACTAAAACAGATGAAGTAGTAAGTACTATCCAAGTAGGCCTTCGTCCGTATGGACTAGATATAGATCCTATTGTGAATAGGATATATGTAACTAACATTGACTCTGATACGGTGTCGGTGATAGATGGGTCAACAGATAAGGTAGTTAGTGAGATTAGTTCTGTTTCCAATCCAGTCGGCATTACAATCAACTCACTTAGATCCATGGTTTACGTAACTAATATCGATGAAAATACTTTATCTATGATAGATAGCGTTAAGGGTACCGTAACAAAAAACATTACGGTAGGGATCAACCCATTTGCTATAGGCGTATACCAACAGGACCGCAATAATGACTTCCTATATGCAACGAATAGTTTATCAAATACGGTCTCCGTTATACGTTCAAATTCGACAACTGATGTAGTAATAAAAAATGTCACTGTAGGAAATTTTCCTGTTGGCGTGGCTGTGGACCAAGATCGGAATATAGTATATGTAACAAACATGAGGTCTAACAGTCTCACTCTTATAGATGCCATAACAAATGAAGTAATAAAAAATGTCACTGTAGGAAATCTCCCTGTCGGCGTGGCAGTAGACCAAGCGACGCATATGGTATATGTCAGCAATACGTTTGATAACACCGTTTCGGTTATCTCTCCAAGTTCTACCATCGTAGTAAAGAATATTCGGGTGAACCCAAACAATCCGGATATCGAAAGACCATTACCTAATATTGTTCGTTTTCCTACTGTGGCAAGCTTCATCGCTATAGATCAAACTAGTAATTTGACGTATGTCAGTAATACGCATTCAAACAAGATCTCCATTATAAATAGTTCATCTAATGAATTAGTAGTTGGTGTAACTATTGAGATTGACCCTGAGAATCTAGGGGAAATAGTGTGTGATAAACGCGAAATACGTAACAACCAATATATCAGATTTGCTGCTGGTCAAAAAGTTAGGTGTGAGGCAAGGGCTGAAAGTATCTTTCCCCCAACTAACTACGGATACTGGAGCCTGTTTCCTCCAGTACTTTTTGATCATTGGTCTGGGAACCAAAACCCTCGTAGTAGCAATAATCCTATCACAACGTTTACTATGGAAAGGTTCGGTACACTTAGTGCTAATTTCGAGGAGATTCCAGATCTATTTCAGATACTAGGAGTCACATTCGCCATATTAACAGCTCTTGCGGCCGCTCTATACGGAAGAAGAGAATGGCTGTATAGAAGACGATACGTAGCCAGGTACGCGAAGAAAATTGAGTCTGCGTACGAGATATCCGATCAGAACAGGGAGGAAGGCCTAGAGATATTGTCCCAGATAAGACAGATTTCGAGAGAGTTGTTCATAGACGGGAAAATAAGTGTGGTAGATTATCGGATGTTAGACAAGAAGATTTCACAATACGTGAATAAAATTAGGCCATGATGCATTCAAGTAGTTATTGAAAATCGGTAATCTGAAATATTTACCTGCGATCTCTATGCGCAGTCTTCAATATCCTCCACATCAGTCAGTCCGTCACCGTCATCATCGATACCGTTGTTACAGTCGGCTTCTACCATGCGGCTTATGTCGCCAAAAGCGTCCGAACCTATATAATGCAATCGATCTAATCCCTCATACTCAGTAACCGCTATAACGTTCATTGCGGTAAACAGAGGAGTGATAATAGGAAAGAACACAAGATAGATTATCATCATATTTCTTCTAGGAATCCCCTCCTCATTTTTTCCTTTATGCATTCTATCATAAGCATTAGACAATAATTCAATATGTGTTGGATAATTGCTCAATAAATTATATTCATGGTAATAAATAATAAATTATCTGAATTTAACTAATGTAATCTTTTTACATAAAAGAGTTCGGATAAGATAGATTAAAGAGTTCGGATAAGATAGATCCGAGATCTTAGTTCGTAGATCTGCACCTGTATATCCATCAGATTTAGAAGAGATATTGCCAGTTGGCAGAACAACACTGATTGTTACCCTTACCTAAAATAATTACGACTTATTATTTTAATAAGTCCAACCAACCAAGTCTTTCAATTGAGTTTTAGTAGCAAGTGATATTAAGTAGTAGTAACAATACGTCGAGAGGTGACTAGATTCTTTTAAGAGCATATTAGAAAAATGCGATCACTTAATAGATGTCTAATCTTAAATAGTTAGCAGCGTATCAGGGTTTATGTCAAATCACAGATCCATTAGGAAAGATTATCGAAATCTTATTGCTTCTGCATTTATACTTATTACTGCTAGTTCATTAATTAATAATGGCTATCTTGGCACCAATAAACTTGTGTATGGTCAGTCAGATCTAGACCAAGTAGATTCTAATACTACTGACACGCTAAATATTCGAAATATTCCATCAGAAAAAGTCAGTGTAGGAGATATTGACATTGCATACAAGGCCTTTGGTAATGGTGACCCTATCTTACTCATTAGTGGTAGTGGTAATGTTATGGATGTCTGGCCGTCTTATATGCTTCAAGATTTTTCATCAAATCACACAGTTATTATATTTGATCACAGAGGAGTTGGAAATACAACTTTGGGCTCAAAACCAATCACTATACAACAACTTGCAGATGATACTGCTAGATTCCTGGATGCCACAGAAATCCAGAGTGCAGATGTTTTGGCATTCTCGATGGGTTCTTTTGTAGCTCAACAGCTTGCTCTTATGCACCCTGAGAAGATTAATAGACTTATACTCTATGGCGCATCATGCGGTGGAGAAGAGGGAATTCCTCAAAGCCCTATAGTTGCTAAATTGTTATCGGACTTTGTTAATAATCGTACACAGGATATACGTAGATTTTTATCTGTTACTTTTCCGCCAGAGTGGGTTAAATCTCATCCTGATTATCTTGAAACTATTCCTAGATCAACGGAGCTAATTCCTTCTAGTACTTTGGTGCAGCAGTTCGATGCAGTGGAAAACTGGCTGGCCACGAACTGGAATGGGGTTTGTGATGAGCTTGCAAAGATATCGAATCCTGTTTTAATCATTACAGGAACCGAAGATACTGCTGTACCATCAGCTAACTCCTTGATTCTTGCCAAAAAGATCCCTGGAGCTTGGCTTGTACAGATTAAAGGAGCAGGGCATGGATTGATGTATCAATATCCAGAACAATTCACAGGCGTACTAGACATGTTCCTAGAAAATACAGAACGAGTTAGAGTTAGTTCTCAATCGTGAGCTGTATAAAAGAGTTCTCAATCGTGAGCTGTATAAAAGAGTTCTCAATCGTGAGCTGTATTCGTTAGATGGCATAACCTAGTTTGAACCCACTTTAAAGTGGGCCCAAGGGGGTTAGATTAGCACCATGGATATACTACCTAAAAAGCGTTTCAGTCTATAGAATCATGCTAAGTTGATTCCATCCCTACAGGTATGCACTTAGTTTGCTCCTGAACATTATGGATTCGATTCAAAATTCAATTGGGCCCATCCTAGCTGCGATTATGTCATAACTTACATCCTGTGCATTACATCCAAGTTCGGACCCAGACATACGCCGTCAAACATTATTGAGGCTTCAGGACGTATCTGTAGTTCCAGAGCGCTAGTAGTATAACTTCAAAACGCCTTGAAAAGGATGGCACACAATACGTTGGCTTCAAATAAAAGCCAATAGAAATATTCTCATGATGAAGTAAGCCATCTGATCCATCCTCTTTTGGCGTTATTAGAATAACCCGAGCTGAGAAAATATATTTGTGTCTTATGTAAATCGAGTCTGAAAACAGTAGTCGGTTAAAATTACTACAGTTGTAGTTACTCTATCCTCAATAGGATATGAAGCCAATCGAATATTCTTTGATTTCCTAAGGAGAGTGCACCTATATGACAGTGATCCTCTACCCCCTCCTCTTTCGTGAATAATATGTAGTTCTTAGCATTACCATGTTTCAATAGTCCTTTTATGATTATGATTTGCATTTGCAAGTCTATTCGAGGATGAATGAGTAGCTGAACATCTGGTCCATATCTTGGGATTTCATTTTTCATAATGTTCAGCTTCAGCATGCTGTTTTAAGTAGTATTACAAACGAATCCCCTCTCAAAGAAAAAATTCGGGGTGAGGGATCACTTATTTATTTTCTAATTCTTTGATTCTTTCAGTTACTCCGTGAACCTCTTTCTCCAAGTCATCTTTGTACTCTTTTAATAGTGAGACTTTTTCTTCACTTGTAAGAAAGTTTCTTACTTTTCCAAAGTCTATTCCATTGCTACTACCACAACAGCTTCCATATGTCATATTGGTTATACGATATATGGATCAAGACGTATTTATATATATCGGATATCCTATATAGATCGGCATAAAGGTGACGACTAGGAATGCTGTGACATGAGGCCAAGTCTTGGAACAATTTATCCTGTATCAAGGCACGTTAGATCTATTACATGCAGTATTAATCGTAGTAATGAAATTACTTATGCTAGGTAGGAAAAGTCCAAATGCTCCCGTGTGGAAAATTATCCAGAGTTGTTGCATTACCGAATAGAACTAGGGCATTCTATCGTGGTAAATTGATACACCCTAAAAAGAAAAAGATCTAACAACAATATTCTATTTTATAAAAATTATGCAATCTTCTACAACGCATATAAATAATCTATGTCGGAATAATTTCGTTAATATTGAGATCAGAGATTACACCAATGGCAATATTCGCAGTATTAGTCTTTGCATTATACGTTACGTTCGGCGGTTTAGTTCATTCTTCATCATCTGAATCCCAATCCTCTTCTGAGACAAGCCCATCTACATCTTCTTCTTCAGATGGTTCTTCGAGCTGTATTACATTCGATGATAGTGAAAGGATGATAACGATCACTTGCAAGACCACAAATCTGACATACATTGACAATCAACTCAAAGCTCCAGATATACTACATAGAGACGAAGCTGTTGACAAAGGATGGGTATTGAATGCGGGAATTACTATAGCAGAAGGTGCAGCGCTTTATATCAATTCTAGTGATACTTCATGGTTGAAGATTATAGGAGATGGAGAAACAGCATATCCCATTCTTGTGTCTGGCAGTATGAAGATTGATTCAGTAAAGATAAGTTCATGGGATCCTAATACAAACAATTACACATCAAGCTTAGATTCTGATAGAGATGGTCAGGATGTGCAAATTGGTACTCCAAGGCCCTATATCGTAGTTGATTCTGCGACAGGAACTACAGATATCATAAATTCAGAGATAGCCTACCTTGGATATGAATCAGGATATGGCGGAGGACGTACTGGACTTAGGTATGAAGGTGGTGATGGTAGCATAAAAAGAGGTAGTAATATCCATGATCTATACTTTGGTTTCTATTCAAAGGGTGTAGGTGATATGACCCTTGAAAATAATCACATACACAACAATATTCATTATGGCTTGGATCCGCATACAGTAACACATGACATGACCATCAAGAACAATACAGTACATGATAATGGTTCTATTGGGATTATTTGTTCTTTAGATTGCTACAATATTACAATTGAAAATAATACTGTGTATAATAACACCAAGATGGGTATAATGTTTAGTAGGAATATGACCGATTCTATTGCCAGAAATAATGATGTTAGCAATGAAGATAGAGGAATAGTTATGTCCGAATCTTCCAACAATGAGGTTTACAATAATACGATAACAAATAGTGGGAGTGGCATAGATGTTGATGAAGATTCTTTTGACAATAACATACACGATAACACCATTGCAGATATCGCTGAGGAAGCACTCGGGATTGAAGAGGGTGCAGAAGAACAAAATACTATTCATTCGAACATATTGGTCAATAATACCAATAATAATATCAACAATAGTACCAACAATAATACCAACAACGATGATGATCATGATGATCAAGATTCTTCTTGATCTGGAAGGATCTTGATCAAGACTCCATGGCATTATGGGTTCTCTATAGATAAAAAGCACAATCAAAACAAGAATTAGTTTATCAGCAGAAATTGACACTTATAAGTTGACACTTATAAGTTGACACTTATGGTTCCATTCCATGTAAGCTATAAGGTAGAGATAACGATAACGAAAGCTATAAGGTAGAGATAACGAAAGTACTTATGGTTCCATTCCATGTAAGCTATAAGGTAGAGATGGCGTAATCTCTTCTGATACGTAGATGACCTGCTGTAGATCTATGCCTGGAATGGTCCAAACAATCAAAGTCTGCTCAGGCCTTGTACCTTTATGTCCTGAGCAAGGGTTTTCAAACGTATATTTGCTCTCGAAATTAGAGCGGAAATATATTGGTCGAGTATTATAGATAGAATTTCCAGTCCATACTCATCGATTAGGTCGGCTAGAGTTCTCCATCAAGTCATGACCTATGGGCATGACCGAAGGACTGCCCA
>Ga0307429_1000819_pt1 | contig 16336 bp, 11 predicted proteins | sample SalMarWE160230MG_FD_202151 | JGI IMG/M metagenome (GOLD analysis project Ga0307429, IMG submission 202151) | Salt marsh sediment microbial communities from the Plum Island Ecosystem LTER, Massachusetts, United States - WE1603-230 | ecosystem: Environmental > Aquatic > Marine > Intertidal zone >...
TGCGTGTTTATCTGTGCTGGTAGTGGTATATGGTATCTACCTTGCTGTATGGTTAAAGTTTTATTCGGTTGGCAAACACGCCCATACCGAAAGCCGCAGCAATAATACTAATAATTAGGAGGACAATCCAACCAGTTGGAGAGGCTGTAGAACCAGTAGTGTTTATGAGCCCCAGTAGGGAATAGTATGCACCAAATCCACCTGCTACGACACAAAGGATTGCAATGAAAAAACCTTTAACACTCATAACGGAAATAGTACTACATAGGAGATTAATCGTCAACCACAATGAAACAAGCCACTAGCAGACGGTATTTCACGGGGGCAAGGAGAACGAAGCTATGCTAGTCGTTGGTCTGCTACAACTTTTCGGGCTAATTGTTCTAGCGTTCCTAATTGCACCTCCTATGTTTTATCTGACAGGTACAATCGTAGCCGTCATCGTTCTAGCGGTAAACTTATCAGTAAGACTAACGAGGCAGAAGTCGCTCAACAGTTTTCCTAAGATATTCGAAAAATTCCTGTGGTCTGCGAATGGCATAGTGTATCACAGCGAAAAGAGTAAACCCGAAGTCTATCCGCCAGACTATCCCCATAGCATAGGAGTAACTGGAGAAAACAGGGGCTATATGCCACGCATTGCCGATTTGAAAGCCAAGCACTATTGGGAAGGCAACCCCGATAATTGTCATTTGAATATGCCCAACCAGGCAGTCGCTACAAAGCTTGAAAAAGTGCGCAATGTCTCTCATACGATAATACTATCCTACAAGAGCTTCTATGGACATTCAACCAAAGTGGAACAGAACCCCTGCTAAAAGTTCAAAGAAAGCATGCTTGACTGAACTTTATGACGTTTTGTTATGCACGTGGTCAAAGCCAGATCCCTTCTCAAGAGGAAACCAAAGCTCTTCTCTCACCATCTTTCCGGCTGGCTATCAATCGTGCGCAGCCGCTTTATTGAATCGAGGTTCAAGGAAAGCAAATACTCAAGACTCACCGGCCTATAATTTATTGCTTCCACACTCACGTTTATCCTCTTCTTTTCGCCATCGACAAGAGGTGCCATGTGGTGAACATGGCCATGAATAATCCAGCCATGCCATTTGATCCATTCGATTTTTTTGTCTCTTGGATTGTGTATGAGCAGGAAGCTATACCCACTGACGTGCAGCACTCTGCTCGTTTCAAAATTAATCTTGTCGTGGCTTCCCCTAATGGCGACTATATTCCCTTTCAATCGTTGCGCCCAGTAAGTGGCGGGCCTTGACCTTCGGCCAAAAGACCAGTCGCCCAAGAAATAGACTACGTCATTATCTCCCACCGCGCTATTCCACTGTTTTTCTATCTCTCGATTCATCTCGGTGACATTTGAAAAAGGCCGGTGGCAATACCTGATGATATTCTCATGGTCGAAATGGGTATCGCTAATAAAATATACGGATTTAGTAGAGATTGACAGGTGTTCTACTCGTGGTGGACTTCGTAATTCCTTAAACTTCTCGATAGTCTTTCTCCACCAATATCTGCTCAGCGCTTCCCTTCGATATAACATCTTTCCAAGAACTAAATCATATTCAGATTGGATGCGGCTTCTTCTTCCCAGAACTGTGACTCTGAGAAGATATTGGCTTATGGCCGGATCGTCTTCCTCTTTGGCTCTGAAGATATATTCCCTGATGATATTAAGTAGTTTGCCGACTGCTGAAGCTCTCTGCTGTCTGAAGGCCTCCAAGGTACATTTGGTTTCAGCATAGTCAGATAACTTTTCAAATTCAGCGTTATTCCTGGGATTGTACTTTCCTATCGAACAGTGAAATTTATATTGTGAGTTGCGGTCATGGGGTTTGCAAGTGTCCTGTATTGTCCTTTCCAGACCAACTAAGCCCTGCGCCAGTTCATATCGAAATTGCTCAAGCTCGGGTGAAGGGTCGACATCAAGATAAAGCCAGTTTGCATCCTCTTTTTGAAACTCGCCGCGCTTAACGCCAAGCCTGAAAGGAACTCGAGTGTACTTCTGACAAACCCTCTCCACCTCACGAACTACATTCGGGAGATTATGTGCCTCCGCTGATCCAAATAGAGTTATGTGTGGTACGAACCTTGTCTGTCTCAGCCTTGTTACCCCGAGCTTGCGAGCCTCTCGGAAAGTACGCGTCCTGGCCCACTTCGCATACTCCTTCGCATATCCCTGTAAACGAAATTCAACCAAAAAGTGAGCCATCTATAAACTCCAAAACCTACTCTTGGCCATTAATATTAGCTTGAACACCTCTTGTGTGACTCTTGCATTCCTTAACACCCTGTTATCAGATTATACGCGTTTAATGTTCAAAGTCTAGTGTCTCAGCCAAGCTCATGAATAAGCTCCAGGCATTCTCAAGCTTCACTAAGCTAGCAAATGTTATAATGGTTGAGATTGGCGATATTGACTTTGCCGAGTGCTGAGCAGAAATGGCAGGCTTAGGAAAGGGCTCTACAAGACGATACAGATACTATGAAATTCTTGAGATAAGCAAGAACGCTACTCAAGAAGAAATAGGCAAGGCGTTCAGACATCTTGCCCAAAAGTATCATCCCGACCGCAACCCTGGTAACAGTGAGGCTGAGGCCAAGTTTAAAAGGATAAATGAAGCCTATCAGGTTCTTTCCAACTCAGCAGACCGAGCAGCTTATGACACCAGTTTAGCAGAGTGCCCGGTGTGCTGGACTCATCAGGTAATACAGACAGGTGGTAACTATTGGAGATGCAGACACTGTGGTTGCCAATTCGATATAGTTGGCGTCCCCCTCAGCGAGACAATTGAGAAGGCTGCAATTCCTGGACAATATCGTGTGAGACTCGCGGCTTTTCAATCCATGCAATGTTCTTGGTGTGGAAGGTTTTTCACTCAGCCATTTCTCTGCCCTCATCGATCACAATTGCACTCTAGCTGTTTCTTCTTTAGTAAGTTATCCGAGGGAGAAAGAGATAAGTTCTTAGATGATGACAAATGGTGGTGGCGGATAGTCGACTTGGTTAGACAGACAGAAAATAACGGCGTCATTAAGAAATGTGTACAGTGCGGTGCGCTGAATCCTAATCCTGATAAACTTACCTGCTGGAATTGTGACCACAGTATTTATGACCGGTGTCCCAGTTGCAGATTGCCCACTCTTTACTTCGATTTGGATACAAATTACTGGAAATGCTCCAACAATTACTGCTCAGGGAAGAAGTTCACTTTCGAGAGAGAGAAGGCAAGATATAAGCAAACTAAGGAACCCGCACCGCCAAAGAAACCACCAGAGGAATCTAGTGTCAAATGTCCCGAGTGCAGACATCGTCTAGGCTTTTATCCTGAATTCCGATTCTGGAAGTGTACCAATTGCGGCAAAATATATACATATGACCAACTTCAAAAGATATCCGTCGGGAGAGGTGATAGACCGAAGCAGAGCAAGCCGAAAAAATCACACAGGACTTCAAAGATAGTTGGCGGCACTCTCGCTTATGTACTTGCGATTGTAATACTTATTGTCGCCGTTGGTCCTTTTAGCTTTATCCCCCTCTGGTTATTACTGGGGGTTTCTCTTATTTATTGTATCGAGAAGTGGTTAACTTATTACACTAGGAAATATAGGATTGTCGGGAGAATCTATAGACTAATCTTGAATCTCTCTGTACTGTCGTTGCTAGGTCTTCTTGTCTGGTCTGGTATGTCGCTGTTCACTCAACAGTTTGTGCAAGGCCCACTCATTGGAAGTTTATTGTTTCTGGCTGAACTCGCTGTCTTCATCTGGTTATGCAGGGTTGTCTCAAGAAATAGCTGGAGGCAACCGAGTATGAAATTGACGGTATTTTCTGTAATAGGCTTATTCCTTATATTTTCCTTTGCTGGTGTGCAGCCGTTATCCACCTACAAAGATAGTGTGTTCAACGCCATATCCACCTATTTCACAAACGCCAATCAACCTGATACCACCCCCTCGCCTTCTGACACGACTCCCGCACCCTCTAACGAAATCAACTCCCATACCGGCAAATATGGAGACTACTATTTGGGTCTTGTAGATACGCCAGAAGGATATCTGTCGGGGAACGGTTGTTATGACGACTCAGGAGATTTCATTGTGCTCATCAACAACGAAAATGCTGTTGATCCAAGCTACTCTCAACTAGTAAGCTTCTTGCGACAGGACAATACCGATCAGTTCCCATACATATATACAATCAGCCCACCGGGAATGTACTATGGTACAGCAGAAAGTCACGTAGACCTAAAGCACATTCAAAGCATAATCGACACGATCGCACAACCCAGTGACCCTCATGTATGCGCCGACTTCGCTGAGAGACTTCACAATAATGCAGAGTTGGCGAGAATTAGATGCGCCTATGTGAGTGTAACGTTAGCCGGAAGTACAGGCCATGCCTGCGATGCTTTTCAAACAACAGATAGAGGGCTGGTCTATGTTGACGTAACTGGATGGGTGGCCACTGAGCCACACCCAGATAGAGCAGTGTCAACAGTAAATATTGTAGTCGGCCAATCCTATACGCCCGTGAGTCTATTCCACGAAGCCGGTTGGCAGGACTCATACGTTAGCATGGGAACAGTTACCAGTTTTCAAGTTGTTTGGGATGGTACCTGGAATAATTAACTCGGGGACATTACCATACCCATAAACCAAGAGATAAGTTGCGAAAAGGAGTCGCACAATAGGCTCAAATATGTGGCAGACTTGCCACAGATCATTGAGAAGCCATCCAACATTCCTGACAAATGTGCAATTACAGATTCACGAATCTAGAGTATTGACCATGCCTGGTACCGGGCTTACAATGAGTAGTATCAAGTGCTAGTGAGAGATATGTTCTCCATTTGCTAGGACGAAACAGAGGAGTGTAGAATAGGTAGAGTAAGATGAAGATTCAGGAAGAGGGTAAGACGATTTCTCTCAGCGAGCTCTCTGCTAGTGATGAAGAAAGATTGAGGGATTTATCTTTGAAGAGAAAAGAGGAATATCCTGGGTTTAGCATTGGGAACGCTCTTGAAACTTCTCTGGAGGTTGGCGGGACTGACGGGGTTGAACTAGTAGTTGAGTTTCTATGCTCAAATTGTGCAGAGCGTGTTGGAGCAATCGCTAACTGGTGGCCTCTATGCCTGTTCAAGAAAATCAAAGGTTACTACTGCCGCAACTCTTCGTGTGAATTCTACCGCAAATTCATTCCGGTGAGTAAATCATCGGACCTTCTCTTTGTCGCGTCATTACCGATCGTTCAGGCCACGTTGGAGGATACTGGCGGGGCAGACTGAGGGCGAGTAGAGCAACCTAGTCCAAAACAATGCTCCAGCACGATCTGCACAATACTCGGGATTGTTCAACCTCGCTGCATCCCACAAAAAGTCATAAGGTTAAATTTTAAGAATAGCTCAATTATCACCCCCCTCTACGGGGGCGAAAAGACGTAAAGAATGAAAAACACATCAAATTGATTGAACAGCAGAAAAAGAAGTACAATCAAGTAAAATATGCCGTAAATAAGAAACACTATTATGATTATGACTAAACCTGATTATTGCGGCGCTCGGGCGTCAAATGTGGGGGATGACTTTCACGAACTTTGGGCTTTACGTCAAGCACTCATGCTACTTAACCATGACACAAATCTGCAAGCGATCACAGCTGAGGGTCTAAGGGCAGAGGATGAAAGAGGAACACCTATAGATACTTGGGATGGCGTAGACTGTGCTTTTTACTTCGGGGGAGATAACATAGAGTCGGCTGAACGCGTTGTTATTGACCAAGTCAAGTACTCCGCCGCAAATCCAGAACAAACATGGACCCTTGCTCGTTTGACCCACAGCACAAATAAAAAGCAGGACAACTCCGTCATAGGAAGACTGGCTAAAGCCTTTGCAGGTCTCAATAGCAAGCGGCCAGACCTTGCGGTAAGTGGCAAGTTGGTAGTACGGCTCGTCAGCAATCAGCAAGTTGATCCGGCTGTTGTCAATGAATTGTCAAACAAGGGTACGTCGCACCAACCAACTTGTACCACACTTCAAAAAGCGAGCAGATTAAATGAAAAGGACTTTGAAATTTTTGTAGGCACTCTTGACTTCTCTGAATGTGGAAGTGGATCGCGTTTCGCTCTTGAGGAAAATGTTCTATCAACTATCTCAGAATGGATGGACGATGATGCACGAGCGGCTGTGAACGACCTTTTACGGTATGTCCACCGAGCAATGCTACCAGAAGGGAAAGGAGAGGTTATCACTCGACAGTCGATTCTAAGCTGGCTTGATTTCTCCGATCCGCGTGCGCTGTTTCCGTGCCCTTCTGCCATTAGAGACGTTGAAAGGTTAATACTTCGTGATGTTTCCCGCACGGTTACCGAAAAGATGTTGGGTGGGGATCAGCATATTTGCCTTTATGGCGAAGCTGGTTGCGGAAAGACAACCGCTTTACAAGGGATAGAGGGTCTTTTACCGGATGGCTCTGCCATAGCTATTTTCGACTGTTATGGAGGTGGCCGATATCTGGATTCTGATGCTTATCGACATCGAGGTGCAGACGCATTCCTTCAACTCTCAAATGATTTGGCCAGCCGGCTCCAGATTCCTTTTTTGTTATGCCGATCAAAGGATCATGACTACCCCAGGGCCTTTAAGAAACGGCTGGATAAAGCTGCCGAAGTAGTTACATCAAAGGATCAAGATGCCCTGCTCGTTGTCGTTGTTGATGCAGCTGATAATTCTGTCACAGCCGCATCCAGTCAATCGCCGCCAGAGAGAAGCTTTGTTCATGACTTTGTCTCTATAAGCCAAATACCCAAGAACGTTCGCTTCGTCGTGACTGCACGCACGGGTCAATTACCGTCACTCAATCTTCCTCAATATTTCACTCAACTAGAGATGGCTGGGTTCACGCCGGAAGAAACAACCACTCATGTGCGAGGGACCTGGAATGATGCGACAGATACTTGGATTGATGATTTCCACCATCTTACGAGTGGAAATCCGCGGGTGCAGCGTTATGCACTAAATTATGCTGGGGCCCAACCGGAACGGGCACTCGATTACCTCCGTCCATCTGGGAAGAATCTCGACCAGATATTCGAGGAGCAGTTCGCCCATGCCCGACAGAAACTAGGTAGTAATGAAAAAATCAAGAAATTCTGCTCTGGCCTCATCGCTCTACCACGACCAGTTCCAGTGCCTGACCTTTCAGCAGTGACCGGCCTGGCCGAAGCTTATATACGTGACCTCTGTTCTGACCTCGCTCCCGGAGTACGGCTTACCGATGGATTAATAGGCTTCGGTGATGAAGATTTTGAGCGTTTTGTACGCACCGAGGCTGAGGACCAACTCGTCTCAATCCAAGAAATAATCGCTGATCACTTCAACAAACGGTATAAATCAGATGCCTACGCCGCGACTCATCTCGCTTCGGCTTTGTTCGCTGCAAACCGTAGACAGGAGATCATCGATCTCGTTAACCTGGAGGATGAGCTGACAGTAATCAGTGATCCAGTCTTGCGGCGAAATGTGCGTCTGCAGCGCCTTCGAATCGCAATGAAGGTGTGCAGGGAGACAGGCAATAATGTTGATGCCATGTTAACGCTCCTGCGCGGTGCTGAGGCACTTAAGACCGACGATATTATTCGGCGTACGCTGAGAGAAAATCCGGATATTGCTGCCAACTTTGCTCGTGACACGTCAAGTGGCATTATATTGCGCGATCCCAACGAGATTGCAAACCACGGCCCATTGTTATTTCAATTAATGGCAGTAGATGCCCGTAATGGGAATAGCATCTCCGTTCGCGAAGGTCATCGACAAATCCACGCCTGGTTAAAGCGTCGCGACGAGTACTTTGAGGAGCGGAAAAAGGAGCAACCTAATTTCACGCCGCAAGGCTGGGACATCACAAGTCTCGATATAGCTGCAGGAACTGAGGCTATACTGCGCATTGCGGGCCCTCAGTCTGCGATGGATTACATCTTGAGATGGCGCCCGAGAAACTTGGCTTTGAAGGTAGCGTCAATTCTGTCTTACAGGTTAATTGCCTTGGGAGAGGAGCATCTCGTCGACCGTTGCATAAGTGAGGCTGAAATCTCGGCACCTTGGGATTCGTTTTTACTCATTCCGCTAGCGCTCGCTGGAAAAGATGTGGACTTGTCACATCTCAAGGCCAATCTAGCGAGCCTTCTACGTCGCGGTCTCATCCGGCTTGATATGTTGAAAGACTCTTGGCATGATGATAACCCTACTGCCGAATATCTTGAGACAATCCTGACAGCTTGCGAAGTAGTGGTTGCCCGTGATGATGACCGGACTGGAGTTGTCCCTGTTCTTGAACGAATCGCAGACCCAGATTCGCGCCGGCGTGACCGGCTCTTTACGTCAGATGCTATCCGGATCGACCTTAGCTTGCGTGCTTATACATTACTGGAACGTTTGGGAAATCGTAAAATGACTTTAGAGACCTATTTGATTGATCCTCCTGAACCGGAAAAAGTATTGTCACCCAAGGAGGTCGAGCAACGTAAGAGGGCGGATAATAAGAAGAAGGAAGAGTTAAAATCTTTTATTGGGCCACTATTAGACTTGTATGATACTCGAGCCCAAATACTGCTCGGATTAATCAAGTCGGAGGAAATTGAAAATTACTTACGAGAAGCAATTACTCACTTCCACCGGGAAGATTACTGGTTCGACAGACAATACAATGCGTTGGCAATGAGATCTCGGGCCGCTTTATCAATCACTCGCCTAATGATTATGCCTAGTATCAGCCGGAGAGTGCTAATGGATTGTGCTCTTACATTCTTGTCTTCGCGTTCAAATACTTTTAAAACTGGAGATGTATCAGTCCTCGCCAGCCTCGCACTGGATCGCTCGTTGCATGAAAAGATTCTTGGCGAGATTTCAACTCAAGTCGCAGCTTTGAAGAGTATGAAAATATCGGCAGATGATAAAATTTCCACGCTTATTCGCTTTGCACGCCTTCTTCTACCCATCAGCTGTGCAGACGCTAACAGTCTAGCCAACGATGCAATTGAGGCGGCAGGTGAGGTAAACGCGGAAGCTATACATGAAATAGCTCTATTCACGCCGCTCACAGCGCATGCCATAAATAGCATGGAAGTCGAAGAAGGAAAAGGAATAGCCTGTAACCTAGCAGTAGTTATAGAGGACGTAGCAGTTCGTATTGCTAATGATAGTCATTTTCCTTGGGAGGATGCAGCACGAGCCCTCACCACATTGAATGTTAGTGTTGCATTGGCTGCTGCAGCACGTTGGGAGGACTCAAGCCTTGCAGACCGTGCCACATTCCTTCCACCATTATTGGAAACTGCACTTTCTCACGATAGTATTACACCGGAGCAGATTTCTGCATTGTCTCCTCTGCTTGATCAACTCAGTGTTGAGTTGATCAAGCAGATTGTTGATGAGACGGTTGCCCAAAGAGCTAATCCCAATCAGGAGATATTAGCCGAGCACCTAGCCCGAGAAGAACTATTGCGATTCGGTAAAGGTTCCCGTACCCCCGTAACCGAGAAGTTGAGCTTGCTAAATGAAGGAGACCCCGGATTTTGGATGAAGCAATTGGCATGCTCAACGACTTTTCTCCAGGCAACGAAAACAAACCAGGAATCCGCATCTTCCGACGAAGAGAAAAAATCTTCGCAAAATGGGGTGGAATCAGAAGCACCTGACCCATTTGGTGATATTAACTGGACGGCATATCGTTTCACCTCGGCAAAAGAGATTCACGAAGTAATTGATTACATAAGGACGTCTACACAAACATCAAAGATTTATATCTCTATTACAGACATCTTGGATCGCATTGGAAGCTGCGTTACACTTGGCGATCGAGTTTTACATTTAGAAGCTTTAAACTGCTGCGAGCCACCAAGTGTACCAGTTTATGCACTTGCGGAAGCTATTGCAAGGCGAGTAACTGACTGGCACGATGCACCGTCTATCGCTAGTTGGTGCCGTGAGCGGTTGCTTCACGTTGTAGCCGACCATTTTCCAAGCTTCAGTCTTTGGCTCGCTCATGGGCAATCTTCACTTCCTGAACTACTCGAAAAATCTGGAATACTATCTGAACGTGTCTGTGCAGCGCTACTCGAAGCTATGGAACATCACGTCGATGTACTAGACGCCCCAACCGTATACGCACTGGTAGGGTTAGCAGCAAGGTATTGCACTCCCGATGAGACGTCACGGATAATGGCACGATATGTTGATCGACTCCTTGAACGCATACCTATTGCCGAAAGAGACGCGTGGGACGCAGACGATATTCCAACCGAAGCAACAGAGGGTATAGCGAGGTTTCTCTATGCTCTTATGGGAGACATTGATGTCCGGAGCCGCTGGCAAGCGGCACATGTTGTCCGATGTCTTACTCGCTTTGGCAATTCCAATATCGTTGATAAGCTTATGTCGCTTTTCGATAAGACTTCGGAGATAAGCTATCGCAAGCCAGATGCTCCGTTCTATTGGCTTTCAGCCCGTCTCTGGCTAATGATCGCACTTGCCCGAGTGGCGAACGAAACACCATCGACTATTAAACACCAAGGGGTACTCTTTCTTGAAATTGCAACTAGCGACGATTTCCCTCATGTCCTGGTACGAGCCTTTGCCAAGTCTACCATTAGCAAGCTGGTAGATGGTGGGAACCTCGTGCTCAGCGCGACTCAGCGAAAATCATTGAAAAGGATCAACACAAGTCCATTACGTCGGAGGAAAGCTCGACCATCTTACAGTGTTGGCTTTGACAAATATAAATATCAAGAGCGCGAGGACCGCCACTTTCATTTTGATACCATGGATACTCTTCCTTACTGGTACACATCTAAGCTGAATATTTTCGCGGACGTTAACGGAGAAGAGTTTCTTGATTCTGCCGAACATTGGATCGTTGATCGCTGGGGAGTGGAGAGCAATCCCTGGCGCTGGGATGATGAGCCGAGGAAACACCGCTTTACAAATCGTCCATTTACATCCACGTACCACAGCCACGGTTCGATGCCAACGCTTGAACGCTTTCATACTTATCTCGAGTGGCATGCAATGTGGTGCGCTATAGGTGAGTTGATGCAGAAACGGCCGCTTGCGAAAGCGACTGAGGACGACTATTATACATTTGAGCGTCAATTAGATCGGGCTGGCCTTACTGCACCCCCGTTGTGGCTTGCCGACCTCCAAGGTCCCAAACCCCTTGAGCATCAGTTCTGGTTTGCGCCAAATGGTGATGTTAATATATGGGTAGAAAACGTTCGTAATGATGAGTTTCTCCCTGAACTGGGATTAACGAATAGTGACAGAACTATAGTTGTTGCTAGCTCTCATGAGACTGAATCAGGCAAATTTAGGTCATCAGTTTTTGTGAAAACAGCATTAGTCTCTCCTGAAACCGCTGCGGCTCTCGTACGAGCGCTACAAACCGTACAGGATAACTGGGATTATAGAATCCCACCGGAGGGGGATAAACTTGAAATAGACAATCCCCCTTACAAGTTAATAGGCTGGCTCGTCGATGACAAACACGAATTAGGAATTGATGAGCAAGACCCACTCAGGTATGATGTACGAGCTTTTAAGTGCAGTCCTTCGACTAAAACAATGACAGATCTGAACCTCAAATTTGTTTACGATAATCAGGCTAGATGGGTCGAGGCTGATCATGAGAATACAGTATTTGTTTACGGAGCGTGGGGAGATAACCGTGGAGATGAACGCGAGGACAGGCTTCAGTATGATGAGACCATTCGATCCAACGGTTGGTGTCTCAGAGCTGACAAGGAAGCCCTAAAAGCGTTTCTCAATGGAAAGGGCCTTGACTTGATAGTTGAGATCGAAATCACACGGAGGAATAGAGGATATGGCTACTATCGAAGATATGATGATAAAGAAGAGGAAAAAGAGGCTCGATTCGACAAAGTCATCCTCCTGCGAAGAGATGGAGCCATTGAAGCCGCCGAAGGATGTATTGGGACTTGGACGGCACCTGGTTCGTGAGTTGGGTCTCGAGGATGGGGTTGATACACTAGGACGCTGGATGGCTCACTATTTGGCTGAGCTTATTGATGAAGCTGCTAATGGTTCTACTGCAGCCAAGCGGACGAAAGCTCGTAAGGAAGCAGTTGCAGCAATCCTTAAGATTTGGCACCATCGGACATCATTATTAGGTAAAGCATACCCGCTAGCGCCGTACAGGGATGTTCTGAAAGGAATGGCTCGGTTACAGCCCGGAAGTGGTCTGTTCGGATACTTCGGACATTATGCTGAAAATAAAAGAGACCAGCTTGCCGCAGGCCTTTTTAATAACTTTTCGCGTCTAAACATTGCCCTTCTACTGATGAAAGTACCTTCTAGCAAAAGGTCAGCAGAGATGGATTCCACTGCTATGGAAGCTTTAAGCGATACAGAGAAGCAAGTATTTTTGATGCTTCAGGAATGGGAGAAGTTTTTCGAGCCGGCGTCAAAGGATAGTAGACCAGGAAGAAAGAGCAAAAGAAGTACTGGCCGTGCTAAAGTAGACCTTAACGAAATAGTGATCCAATTGGTCGATACCTTAACGACTACTCTTGCTGAACTACGAAACGAGCTTCAGGAAACCGCTCAACAGAACGCGTCTACGGAGTAACTTTGATCTAGGGAATAGGCATTTGATGCCGGCATGGGTATGCTTTTTCAGAGTTTCATTGCGCATTGAGGTAAAACCAGCTCTTCCTTATGAATGCAAGCGGTTTTCGCACCGTTATTAGTGGTAAGATGACCTATATCATGCCTGATTCGGGAGGTTCTTCTCTGAGCATTACCAAGGAATTGATAGGGTTAAGGTTTAATACAGTCTCCCCATCCCCGTTTCAGGGCTACTTGGGAAGAGAAAGTCCATCATTGCGCAAGTTCGTATTAAGCACAGGATCATTTGAAACAGCAGCCAATCTATACTTGCTCAAAAAGGCATTGACTGCTGTTTGCATTTCACGCATGTTTAAGTAACCAAAGTTGTTTTCTTTGAACAGCTTGTCGGAGGTTACCATCTGAGACATTTTCTTGATTTTCCATTTTGCCCATTTCCGCTTATCATATAGACATAAGCATATCACGTGGTAATGGTAAGCATCTCTAAACTCTGACATCCATCCAGTTTCGATTGTGACTTCGAATATGGCAAACTTGCATTGCTTCAAAATAACTTCGCAATAATCTCTAACAATATCTTCGGGAATCCCGAATTCAGATGAGTTGACCGGTGTAAACCCTGCTTCTGTGACGGCCTCACTAATTCGCTGAAGTACGCGTACATAAATGCCGCGATAGGCACCTCCAACGAAGACTCGATTACTATATGTTCCAGGGAAATTATCGAAAGAATAAGGCCTATTTACGCTCATATCATTAACCGTTCTTGCTCTTCGTGAGACGCTCAAGACGAAACATCTCTTGCTTAGTCACAGATATAAGCCTATGTTTCATTAGCTTAAGGAATTGCTTCTTCCCCACAATTATTTGTTGTACATCTATAGAACCTTCCTTGATGTATCTATTTAGCCATCTTTCTACGAATTCATACCCAGACGATGTGGAACCTTTATCTGAACAACAGTCATAAAATAGTAGCCACCCCGAATAATCGGAAAGCCCCGTTGTACTTCCAACGCTAATGAGGATGCCGTAACTGAAGTCATGTCTATCTGATGTATCTTTTGGGGGATGTACCAATCTAATGACATTTATCTTGTCATTCGACTTCAGTTCTTGCCTCATTTGAATGCTTCCAATAAGGACCGGCACAAAGGAGGCGACTCCATTGAATCCGTAATCAGATGCATCAATTAACTCAATTTCATACCAGAAAAAGAACCTGTCTATGCTGTCTTTCTTTGTTAGTCGTTTTTCAGGTGGTCCACTTTGTATCAATCCACCAAGGATATCCTTTACCGGTAAGTGAATTAGTAGCATAGAATCAAATCCAAACTGAGCTTTCGTCTTCGTTTCTAAAGGAGTAATAACACTCTCTCTGATTTTATCGAAGAATTGATCAAGCTCAGTCCAATTCTGTGCCTCACTCAGACTTACCAATACTGAACCATTGTAATCATCCTCTAGTAGACGGTACCAAATGAATTGGAGGGCATATTTATATCCCTTAAACATACGCTTAAAATAAACCTGTCCTTCTCTTCTTGATTCCCAAAACAATGGAGTTTCCTTGTCATACCAGGATAAAGGCAATCCGTGCGGCCGGCCACGCCTAGTGTCATTAAGGAAAATATAGATTTCGAAAATAGCGGCACATTTTAGTGCTTCCTCGACGTTTTTGACTAAATATGTCGAGGAAGCAACTGCAATTTCAGATAGGCCACCGAAGCGAGAGAGCACTTTCTCGCGGAAAACGCTGACACATCTGATAAGGTCTTCCCAATCTCGTGCTAGCAGAACATTATTTGCTAAATAATGAATATTCCTTAATAAGACTGTTTTTTCACTGGTATTAGGAACTTTCGAAATGGGGATACCTGCGAAAAGAGCTCTCGACAACCACATGTCTTCTTTAAGGTCTAAACTTGAATTGCGGCCAATTTCGTCAAATAGCCTCCCGAACAAAACATCAAATGTAAATTTGTAACCTTCAAACAATTCTTTATTGAGTTCTAAATGATGGATCTTGCTCACCCAATCAGAAAAATCATTAACTTGGCCAAGTAGCCCAATACAATTGACAATTGCCAGGATATTACCTATTGCGGCACCTTTAGTTTTGTCAGCAGTTTCTGAATTGTTATTAGAATATTTCATGTTTCACACCCCTCCTACATAAGTACGCACGCAAATTATTCTAACACCCATTGTTTGCAGCATCAAAGTGCTTTATGGAAAATACTGAGATAAAGTCGGAATCGAGGTCACTTTGTTGTATTGTGTCACATTCAAGTAGATTGTTGGGTAACAATTACTTGTTTTGTTACTTAGTCGCACACTAAGCCAGATCATGCTTCCCGAACAACTCATCGAAATGTTACCCCTAGATTGTTGCGCCTGACAGATGGCTAAGCAGGGAACTTGATTTCTTTGTTCCTGTTTGCTAGAATCTCACTCAGAAAGGAGGCAAGCGGTCTCTGCCTTTTTTCTAGCCTGAATGGGGTTCAGGTGGTCGGAGGTTCAAATCCTCTCACCCCGACTTTGAATTGTAAGCTTAGCCATCTCCTCCAGAGCAGACGAGGCAGCCATAATCGATTTCATCTCAAACCAGTGCCCCAGCAACATCACATCGATAAGGGTAGCCAATTCCCAGAAAAAGACCTTACCACTAAGCCCAAACACCTCAGCGCTGCTATAGGCATAAGCAATTTGGTTACTTATAGTGACCTTTTCTCAACACCCCGCTAGATTTTTGTTCATCTTCTTCTACAGTCTAAACTGCAGCGTATCTCCCGGTCTCAGTTCAAAGGTATCTTCTCGAAAGCCTATTGTGATTGGCGCCGCAGCATGGGGCCGTGTCCTAACTATCAGCCGTTTAGATGTGATAAGGAGGTTAACCCAGTGCTGGCGATACATAATATCGAACTGTATCTCTTTCAGATCGTTTGGCAAATCTGGATTAAGCTGCAGCTTGTTCTGGCGAGTTTCAATGCCTGAGTAACACCTTTGGACGAGGTCAACTGTGCTTGCCATAGCACCGAGGTGAATACCCTCTGGAGTAGTACCACCCTGAATATCGGAAACATCGCTCTCAAGGGCCTCCTTGAAGAGATGCCACGACAGCTCGCGCTTGGAACGGGCCAGAACCCAGGCATGCACCACCCGGCTCAGGGTGGAGCCGTGGGAAGTACGTTTGAGATAATACTCAATATTTCTAGGAATAGTTTCGTACTCGAACGGATAATTGAGACGGCGAAATAGCTCCCCCAACTCATCAGCTGAAAGCAGGTAGAATAACATGAGCACGTCAGCCTGTTTGGATAACTTGTAACGATTAGGTGTATCCCCTTCTGCATCAAGAATACGGTCCAGGCGGTGGATATTACCGTATTTTTTCTGGTAGCCTTCCCAGTCAAACTCCTCAAGTTCGCCATAGCCCTCAAACTGGCTGATGATGCCATCGTCATGGAAAACCACGCGCATCTTGCGGCTGATGTCCTCCCACCGCTTCAGTTCCTCCGGCTTCAACGCCAACTTTTCCATCAGGGCTTGACGCCGTATATCTGGAAGGTCAATTGCCTCCAGAGCGCGACACAATACCCAGACCACCATGATATTCGTGTAGGCATTATTGTTAATGCCCGGCTCATCGGCCCCGGGATAGGCATCATGGAACTCATCAG
>Ga0307429_1000822_pt1 | contig 16304 bp, 11 predicted proteins | sample SalMarWE160230MG_FD_202151 | JGI IMG/M metagenome (GOLD analysis project Ga0307429, IMG submission 202151) | Salt marsh sediment microbial communities from the Plum Island Ecosystem LTER, Massachusetts, United States - WE1603-230 | ecosystem: Environmental > Aquatic > Marine > Intertidal zone >...
AAACAACCATTGTGTAGGAAAATCAACGGCTTCATATAGTCGAATAGAATTTGCTTGATAACTCTCTGGAATCATATAGTACCCATTCTTCCATTTGAAGACATAAGGGTAAGATAAGTGAAATGACTCATCAAGCACAATTTGTTTATAAATCCAATTTAACCCATCATTGCTAATCGCAAGTCCTATGTCTCCTTGGTGAGTCTCGGAGTTCATAACTTCAAGAAACATATACCAGGTGGAATTATCCTTAATCATGAAAGGATCTGCAACAAAGTCTGCTGGTACATCTGTTACATCCTTAGCGGTCAAAATTGGATTGGTTATATTTTCAGGAGAAACAAAATTAAAAGGAGATTCACCCATATAAATTCCAATTGACCACTTCTCTTGCTTTGTCACAAAAGGGATGTCTCTCGATTTCCCAACATACACCCCACTTACGAAACCACTTATTAAACATACCAATGCTGTGATAATAATGGCCTTTTGCTTCTCAATCATCCTTCCTCCTCCATTTACCCATCTTTCTCAAAATACACAAACGGGTTTGCCGATGATTGAATTTACTATTCCACGTTCTTCTTGGGTAAATGCTTTATTAACAAAAGCTATCGCAAGGTAAATCATTACACCAAGTATTGCTATTACAATTAAAGATGCAAGTCCAACTACGTATTTTCTCAACCAAAAAATCGAAAGCGACATCATCATCGAATTTAAGGCAATAATTGTTAATGATCTGATACATAAATGCAGTCTTATGTATTTATAGATAAAAAAGTACATAAAAAGATTTTGAAACAGAATGGCACTCCCTGTTACTAAAGCTATCCCTGTAATACCCCAAAATTTTACAACAATTAAATCTAATACTAAATTATAGACAGAAAAGATCTTGCTATAAAAAATGATATTAACTTTTTCAGTAGCCTGTAATATCAAACCTAAAGGGAACTGGAATGCACGTATAGTGAGAAATGTTGCTACTATCCACAGTACTTTTAAGCTTGATATATATTTTGGGTCAAAGACATGTAAAATAATCTTGTCCCCTAATATAAATATCCCAAATGTTAAGGGGATAGAACAAAAGGCAATTATCTTCACTAAAAGATTACCCATCTTTTGCAGATCTTTTTGGTTGTTGGTTTGGGTAAATTTGCTGAAAAAAGAGGGGCGCATAACGTCCTGTAATAATGTGTGGGGTATAATTCTCGAAAACAGTTCTGAAACGCGGTTGGCAAATGAGTAAATGCCTACAGCTAGAGGTCCTAAGAACATACTAATGATAAGAAAATCTGTGGAAACATCGAGTATCATTACTCCCATCTCGTTCAGATAACTGAATCCTCCGTAACGGAAAAGACGCTTCATAGGGAAAGGTGGTTCATTATTTATCGTATTCACCCGTGAGAATTTTGAATAATAGCAATAGACAAATATCACCATTAAAATTCCATAAGCTACGACTTCCCCTAAAAGTAATCCCTCTAGACCCCATCCAGCTTTTAGCAAGAAGTATAGAACCCCGGCTCTCGTAAATACATAGACTATGTTAGAAATTACAAAGTACTTATGTAAAAACAGCGAAGTTAGAGCGATAGCCAGCAAGCTTCCTTCAAGGGAAAAGATAATTCCTAATGAGAAAAGTTTAAAGTAGTTAGACCAGTTATCAATTTTAAATAACCTCCCCAATTGACCCGAAAATAAGATAACGAGCAAAATAAACACTGCTAATAAAGTCATCATCAATAAGGAGCCTCTGGTAATCAATCTTTTTAAATTGGCTATTTCTCGTCGTTCATGAAACTCCGGAATATACCTCTGGAAGATGCTTGGAAGGCCAAAAGAAGCAAAAATCCCGATATATCCCATCACTGCAAGTAAGACATTATAAACCCCATAATCATTAACAGAAAGCATGCGTATTATATATATTGTAGTCAGAAAAGTAACAATAGGGGTTACTAATTTCCCGACTATCGTATACAAACTACTTTTTCTAATTTGAAGGTATAAATTATCCTTAACCTTGTAATTGCTCATATTTGTAGTCAAACACTACTCGGTCATATTCCTTTTGAACCTCTAAGAATCTAAGAATAAGATCAACTTTTTCATCTGGGAAGCCTCAGAAGCTCAGAGGGATTTGGAGACAGAGAACCACTGGTGATTTGTAGTTACGGCTCTCCACCCATACCCTCAAGTCTACCTTCCCACCATTTACGAGAGAAACCGCAGGCTCGCGGGCATTACTGAGCGTGATCCTTCCTATCCCTCTTTGTTCAACTTGTTGTTGAACTTGAAAAAATCTATCACACTTTCACATAAGTCCCTTTTTGCCCTCTCTTTACTTACCTTTTTTAACTCCTCCGAGAGCTTTTTCTTCTCCTCCTCACACCACTCTAATATAACCTCAACGTCATAACTAGTACTACTACGATCTATGCTATTCAAATACTTTATGTAACGGTCCCAAAATTGCTCTTTCTGCCTACAAGCCCCTATTTCTTTATCCAATTCCTCCAGTTTTGTCTCACTTATCCAGTATTTTTCTATTATTTTTTTCATCCATTCTCGCATTTCTTCCTGTGGCATGAAATCACCTCCGTTTGCTTTTACATAGGCGTGGCTCTTCCTTTTAAGCAAAGGTAAGAGAAACTACCTTCTTTTTGTTAAATCTTTTCGTTCTCATTGGAGTAGTAGTGATAATAGTATTCTCCGTAGCCACGGTGTTCAGGTTTTACTTTGGTTAAAATGATCCCTAAAATGTGAGCTTTTACCTTTGCAAGCGACTCTTTAGCTTTTTGGGCTGCTTGTCCATCTACTTCATTTGCTGCTAATACCAGGAGGATGCCGTCTACATTTGAACTCAAAATAGGGGCATCGGCTACTCCAAGAAGAGGAGGAGAGTCAAACAGCACTCGGTCGTATTCCTTTTGAACCTCTAAGAATAAGATCAACTTTTTCATCTGGGAAGACCTCAGGAGCTCAGAGGGATTTGGAGACAGAGAACCACTGGTGAGAAGATCTAAATTATCCACTCCCTCTATACTATGTACCACCTGATAGGGGCTTTTGTTAGCGATGAGGACATTAGTAAGGCCGGGAGCCGCGTCTAATTCGAAAACTTTATGGATCTTAGGGAACCTCAAATCTGCATCAGCAAGAAGAACCTTCTCGCCAGCTGAGGCTAAAGTTATGGCCAGGTTTATGGCTACGGAAGTCTTGCCCTCTAGAGGAATCGATGAGGTTACTACCAGAGTCTTTAGCTTTCGGTCTAGCTCAGCAAACTGCAAATTAGTTACCAGAGCCCGGTAAGCTTCTGAGATGGGAGACTTGGGGAGATCCCGGGTGATTAGTTCTATGGGGGTCTTGCCTTCTTGAAGAATGCTAGCTCTAATCTCTTTTCGTTTCCTTCTTTTGCTGGATCGGTATGAGTATGTGTAACCATATCTACCTGGAGCACCGGGCCTAGGGATTACTCCAAGAATGGGAAGATTTAGCAATTTCTTGGCCTCATCCTCGGTTTTGATGGTTTTATCTCCGTATTCCGAGAGAAAGGCCAAGCCAGCACCAAAGATTAAGCCAGATATTAGACCAAGTAGAGCATTGAGTTTTTTCTTTGGCTTAACTGGTCTGGTGGGATTAGAAGCAGGATCAACCACTTCGATAGTGCCGATCTCGCTGGCGGACTCAATCTCGGCCTTGTTCCTCGCCTTGACTAAAATGGCGTAGAGCTCGGAATTGACCTGTTGGGATCTCTGGAGGCGGGCCAGGGCCAACTCCTGCTGAGGAAGTTTGCTTACCTCCCTCTCATATTCGGCTGCCAAACTTCCCAGAGCATCCTCTTTGGCCTTGAGGGCATTTACCTCGGTCTCGTAGCTAACTAATTTGGTAGAAAGTTCAGTATAAACGGGACTTATACTCTCAGTCTTTCCGGCCACTACTGTCTTAACCTTGCGTTCTAACTCTTTCTTAGTCTCCTCAATCTGGGCCTTTATGTAGGTAACCTGGGGATCATCAGAGGAGAACTCCCTGCCGAGCTGCGCATGTTTAATCTCTAGATCCGTGAGGCGGCTTCTAAGCATCTGGACCAGCGGATTGTCAGAGATATAGGTGGAAGAGACCCACACCTTGTTCACCTTTTTGAGCTGGCTTCTTACCTCCCTCAGTCGGTTGTTAAGCTCTTCCCGGGATATCCTGGTGCTTTGATGCAAACTTTCCAGCTCCGAAAGACGCTCTACCATTAACGTCGCCTTCTCAGAAAGCTCCGCGAAACCTTCTTTTTCCTTATATCTCTTCAGATTCTCCTCGGATTGTCGCAGGTTCTCTGCCACCTTTTCGGTCTCCTGGATAAGAAAATGGAGGGCAGTGGCGGTTTCCCTTCGTCGGGAGCTAATGTCTCTTTCAATAAAGATCTCGACGGTCGTATTGGCGATGAGCCGAGCCATCTCGGGATCGTCGGAAGATGCAGTAAGTGTAATGAGCCGGGTACTATGTATGGAAGCTACCGATATGCTTTTCTTCCTTAAACTGTCAGCTATTTCAGAAAAAGATTCGAGTTTTTCTTCTTTGGAGAAATTACCCAGGATCAGAGTGAGCAGATTTCTTAAATATCCATAAAAGTTGCTCTTTTTACTTAATTCTTTTTTATGAGTTTCATTTCTATGAGTACTGACAGGAGAGAATAACCTGCGAGCCACTTCCTCCATTACGGTGCGAGACTTGAGGATCTCTATCTGGGTGTTGATCTCGGTTTCGGTGGAAAGGAGGGACATTCCACCGAAGATGTCAATTTGCTCCGGGCCGGCTTTGGCCTTTTTGAGATAGAGAGTAGTAGAGGCTTCATAAATAGGAGTTTGAAGAAAACTGAATGCTACTGCGGAGGCCGTCAGCACAACCACAGTGAGGATGACAGTCCACTTTCTCTTACCTATAACTCTCCAGTAATCCTGGAAACTGAGCCCGTTATCGTCACTCAAGATTTTTTCTCCTCTACATATTTGACACTTAACTGTTCTAACATTTGCCGGAGTTCTTTAGATTTTTCACCTCCTAAATTAATAGCTATTTCTCGCTTCAAAATTTCCGACTCGCTGGCCCGATTGTAAATTTTGGTCTCTGTATCCATAATTCTTTCGGTTATTTCCCATAAATCGGCCGCTTTTATCACCCCGGCTTTAACCTGTTGCTTCAAGGATTCTATATTAGAACTAAGAAAGAACCTGAGCTCCTCCAGCTTCTTTTTTTCATTCTCGAGCCCGAACAGTTTATTGAGCTTGGCAAGAAGTTCTGAGACGATAGAGTTTTTCAGGCGGAGATAATCCTGTTTAGCTTTTTCCAGCTCCTTGGCGTAGGTTAGTTGGTCCATTATACGCTCTTTTCTTCTGGAGCTACTAAACAGGGGAATTTCTAAACCCACACCCCCGGTGGGACCGGTAAAGATTTCTTGTGTATCCTCATTGGCATAGGTAGTTATTCCTCCCCTCAGACTAAGCTGGAAATCAACACCCTTACCTGGATTAGGTAAAGCCTGGATTTGCTCCAAGAGGCTTCTCTGGGATTGAAGAGTGGGGTTATTTTCCACCACCAGATTGATAGTCTCTTGCAGGATATCCCCGTTTGTGGTGAGTTCTTCGGTCTTTCCCCACGCTGCGAAAAAAAAAGTAATCCCCATCAATACAAGAAAGATGGCCGGGACTTTTTTTCTTATCATTCTCCTTCTCCTCCTCTTCATAGCTTATTCAATAAATCCAGAAGATCTTCCCACTTCTCTCCACCCAGGCTTATGGTTGTTTCCAGCTTCAGGATCTCCAGTTCCCTGGCCGCATTTTTTATCTCAAGGCGGCTTTGCATAACTCTTTCCATGAGGTCAAATAGAACAGTTGGTTCTTTTATGCCCGCCTTTACCTGTTTTTCTAAAGAATCCTGTCTCGTCTCAAGGAAGGATTTAAGCTCTTCTAAGTTTTCCCTTTTGTTCTTTAACTTTGCCATTTCTGTGATCTTGGCCATGAGACTCGATATCAGGGACTGCTTCAGACTCTCATAGGTCTGTTTGGCCTCGGCTAGAGTTTTTTCCCGATCTAATTTACTTTGTATAAATGTTTCCATTTGTACCGCCTGACTGAGACTCAAAAGGGGAGTTTCCATTCCTTCCTCACCTACCCGGCGGCTGCTGGACTGGAGCTCCTCAAGATTAATGAAACCTGCGCCTGGCTCGGGCATCTGCTGAATAGTGTTGACAAAACTCCTCTGGGATTCCAGGATAGGATTATTCTCCACTGCCAGTTGGATTATCTTCTGAAGGACATCCGCCGGGTGAACCTTCTCATCAGCCTGGCTGAAGGCGGCCGTGGATGAAAGGAGCCAGGCGAACACCCCAACACATATCAGAATTTTCTTCACGCTCATTTTTACTGTCTCCTTCTTCGATTATTACTTGAGTACACCCTGCTTAAGAAAATCTTATCCCTGCTCCAACGCCAAAGGTACTCTCATGGGATAAAAAGATTGGAATTTGTTTCCAACCCTCACCGATTTCTGTATATAGCAACTTTCATGCCACGTTCTTTAAGTGAGGAAAAAAGCTGGGTGGGATTATCCAAAAAAGCCTCTAGCTTGATCTATTGAGTGTACAAAGAATTGGGTAGGTAAAGATGGTTAGCTAAAAGATGAGACCGACTGATCCATCTGCCCTATGTGAGTGCACACTATGCACTAAGATAAGGCAATCCCTTGAGTGCATATTACCTCTACGGTTGATACTCGTGCCACAGGGGAGCTGCATTAAAATAGGGCAGGCCATAATTGGGGAAAGTTTTTGGCTCAGGAAGATGAAAAAGGTAAGTCGAGAAAATGGGGCAAGGTAGCCGCAACCGTTAGGTTGCGTAAAGAAAAAGAAACTACTGTCTGCAAGCGCAGGCTAAAGCCTGCGGCTACCATAGGGAAAGCAAAATGGGAGAAAAGAGAGGGGTTCATCATCCCTCATTACCAGTATCGTTTTCGTAGTCCAACCCAATTCTCTGTAATAAATCGCATAAGTGCCTTTCGGCTGCCTGCTGTCTCTCTAAAGCTAATTCCACTTCTTGCTCCCTTACGAATCCCAGATCGAGCAGGATTCTTCCTATCTTCCTCTTGTTGTCACTGACCTGGATTTTCAGAGCTCTTTCTAATTGTTCTTTCTTTATAGACTCTGTCTCCAATAGATATTCCCCCAGGAGCTTTCTTATCGCTTTGAGTCTTCCATCTACAGCCAGAATGGGTAACTTCACCATAAAGCTCGTTCCCCGGTTCAGTTCACTTTTCACCTCTATTTTTCCCCCGTGTAAGGAAACGATTTCTTTGCAGGAAAAGAGAGCTAACCCCAGTCCTTTCCCTTTAGTAGTCCTGAAGGGCTTAAATAAATTGTGATCTATGAATTCCTTCGTCATACCGTAGCCGGTGTCAATGATCTCAACCATCGCCGCTAATGGTTTTTTTGTTTTTCTCGTAACTATGGTGAGCTTTCCCCCATTGGGCATAGCTTCTAGGGCGTTAAGAATGACGTTTTCAAATACTCTCTCCATATTGTCCGCGTCAATCATCATTTTCGGTAGCTCGCCGTATTCCTCGATCAGTTCTACATCCGGGAGCTTTCTCAAATATAATTTTTCCACTAGCCGCTGAAGGAAAAGGTTTACCGACTCGGATCGGAGCTCCAGCAGATGAGGTCGACTGGTTAGCCGGGCTACTAAATCCTCCGTCTTTTTTATCGTGTCAGCGATAGTGAATGTCAAATCGGCTCGAAACTCTGGATCGTCATAATTTTTCTGAACGTTGTGAAGAAGAAGAGATAATCCGCTAATAGAACCCTTTAGATCGTGAATGATGATGGAAGTTATTCTGTTGAAGGAGTCTAATTCCCGGGACTCAATCAGATTCTCCGTTAGCGAAGCATTTTCCAGAGCCAAGGCAACCTCGTTGGCAAAGGTGGAAAATAACTCTAAATCAGCTTCAGTAAAGTCTTTCTCGGACATCGAACTCTCCACCGCCATGGCTCCTAAAAGCTCATTCTTAGTCTTCAAAGGAGCGCACATAATCGGGTCGGTGCTATCCTTTTCTAACAACTCTTCGAACAACAGGTCCCCGGTTCCTTCTTTTATCAAAATGGGTTTATTGTTCCTCATAACCCATCGGGCAATTTTCTTATGCGTATTTATATTAATATCCCCTCCCCGAGAGGCCCTGAGGTTTAGCCTCTTTGCTCTCTTATCAGTAAAGATGAGGAGGCCCTTTTGGGCATTAGTTATGGAAGTAGCGATGTTAACAATCAAATCCAATTTTTTTTCTAATCCCAGAGTGGAGATCAAAACCCCACTAGCCTTATTCAAGGCTGATAGGTCCAATAGCTTCTTTTTCAACTCCTCCGTATAGACCCTGAGCCTCGACTCGACCTCTTCGAGTTCTTTTCTATTTTTCTGCAAATCATCGGTCATTCGGTTAAGAGTATCCGCTATTCCACTCATCTCGTCCCTGCTCTCAACCTGCACTCTTTGACTAAGATCTCCTCTGGAGATGCTGGCAACACCACTCATAAGCTGCCGAACCGGATGGGTGATCTTCTTACCTACTATGACTACGACCATTATTGCCGTCAAAACAGCCCCCATGATGAGGAGAGTAATGTTCCTCGCTGCTTGAGCAAGCTCCCGGTTCAGACCAACCAGGGAAAACCCCACTCTTGCTACCCCCCATTTTTTGGAAGCAAAATCGATAGGTAAAGCTATCTCATAGAGAGGCTCACTCTCTTCTCCGGTATATCTCTGCTCAACAAGTCTCTCAGTTCTGGCGGCTCTTATGTCAGTGGGACTATCCAATACCTTGCCTTCCTGTTCGGGGTCGCTGTGGACCATTATCCTTCCGGTGGTATCCATTATTACAAGGTAAGCTACCTGGTGACTCTTTTTGATCTCGTCAATGTATTGTCTCAACTTAGTAAAATCGTGGGTCAGTACGGCCTCAGCAGCGGTTACGGCTAAAGTTCTACCGATACCAGCACCTCTTTCCCTCATCTGTTCCTCAATAGCTTTTCTCTGCCACTTGAAGGTAATAAATGCTATTACAAGCCCCATTGAGACCACTAAACCAATGAATAGGAAAGTGAATTTAGCCCGAAGTTTCATTTATCTAAAGCTTCCTCTCCTTTTTAAGAAATGGGAAAGAAATGAAGAAAATGGCTGGGTAAGATAGTATACCAACGCAGCCACTTATCCATCCTAGTAAATCTTAAAACGCCTGATTTTTCTTCGCAGAGTGTTTCGATGGATTCTTAATATCTTTGCCGTTTTGGTCTGATTCCAGTGGGTGAGTTTTAAGGTGTCTTTGATGAGTCTTTTTTCTGCCTCAGCCAGTGAAATATCCACAGAACTCGAAGTAACTCCTGATTTTAAAGGCTTCTCCTCTACCTTCCGAGAAAGATCACTCGGTAGGAACATGTCTCCCTGTCCCAGGACGATGGCTCTCTCAATGGCGTTCTCCAGTTCCCTAACATTGCCCGGCCAGTCATAATCCATTAGCAATTTCAGGGCCTGGCTAGAGATACCCTTTGCATTCCTGTCATCTACCCTATTGTACTTCCTTAAGAAATGACTTACCAATAAAGGGATGTCCTTCTTTCTTTCACGCAAGGCAGGAAGATAAATCGAGACCACGTTTAGACGATAATAGAGGTCTTCTCGGAAGGCTTCCTTCCTCATAAGTTCTTCCAAAACCTTGTTGGTAGCGGTGATAATACGAGTATCAACCTTTATCGGTCTGGTGCCTCCTAATCTCTCAAAGGTTCGCTCTTGAATAACTCTTAACATCTTAGCTTGCATGGCTAAACTCATATCGGCAATCTCGTCAAGAAAAATGGTCCCACCAGAGGCTAACTCAAATTTACCCGGTTTTCTGGTGGTTGCCCCCGTGAAGGCACCCTTCTCATAGCCAAAGAGCTCGCTCTCCAGAAGACTTTCAGGGATAGCGGCGCAGTTTACCGGCACAAAAGGATTTCCGGCTCTTCGGCTACTATAGTGAATGGCTCGAGCCACCAGTTCCTTACCGGTGCCACTTTCTCCCCGCACTAGAACCGTACAATCAGCTTGAGCCAGGGTTCCGATTACCTCAAAAATCTGCCTCATTGGCTCACTCTTGCCCACCATACCGGCGAAGTTGTATCCCTCTTCCCATTGCAAGTGCAGGCGTTGAACTTTACGCTCCAGATTCTGTCGGAAGAGTGCTCTCTTGAGGACAACTCTCATTTCCTCCAAGTTAAAGGGTTTAGAGAAGTAATCATAGGCACCATTTTCGATAGCCCTTAAACATGTCTCCTCTTTTTTATCGGCAGTTATGACGACTACCTCGATCTCAGGCTTGGCGCTTCTGATCTCCTCCAGAGTTTTCATTCCCTCCTCCGGAGTATTTACCCTGGGAGGAAGACGTAAATCTAGCAATATCAAGTCTACTGGAGCTTCCTCTATTACTTGATGAGTTTGAGGCCTATCCTCAGCTTCAAGAACCCTGTAGGAATCTTTTAAGGCCCAGTATACTTGTTTTCTTAGGCGCTCATCATCATCAACCACCAACACCGTCTTCATTTATCACTCCTTTTCTGTGGTAATGGGTTCCCTGCCCACCCGTGGGTCTTTCTTCTGAACCAAGATGAGGCAGTCCTCAGAGATAATCTTTCTTTAATCCTAGCGAATAACTCCCAGTGCTTTCGTTACTGTCTCCTCGGTGCCATCAGCACCCTTAGCTATGACTCTCCAGATGTATAGGCCATTGTTCACCTGCTCCCCATACATGTTTTGGCCATTCCAGGACCATTCTTTTTCTCCACCAGGTGCAATGCCTTCACTCCAGTCCAAGATTAGCTCCCCGCTAAGGTTAAAGATGCGAATGGTAACGTGAGCTTGTTGGAACGCAGTGAGAGTGATTACAATAGGACTTTCTGAACGTACTACAGAAGAAGTTTGCAGAGTAAAGGAGAATACCCTTGAGTCTGATACCAATGCGTTTTCTTGAGCCAGAGAGAAGCTGGTAAGAAAAAAAGAGGCAATCCACAAACTCAAAACCACCCTTAAGGATTTTCTCAAAGTTGTTCTTCTCATTTTTCCAGGTAAATCTTCACTCAACTCTTCGCTAAAGCTTGATTATGGCATTAAAAAACATTCCTTCCTGGATAAAAGTTGCGTTATCCCAATTGGAAATTGCCTTCTCACCAGCGATTCTGTCGGTTCCTCCACTCTGTCGATAATTTTTGGCTCGGTAGCCAAGAGAAAGAGATAATTTAGATAAAGGAGTATAATGGAGGCTGATCTCCGCATCAGTTCCATGTCCCTGACCCGATTGATAAAAATGTAAATCCCGTAGGTTCCAGTATCCCTCACCTTTTACATTCAAAGAAGGCAAGTAGGCTATACTTCCCTTTATAGCTAGCTGCTCCGTAAAAAACACCTCCATTTTTGTCCCTACTCTCATTCCTTCGAATGTAATGTCGTAAGTGCTATTCAGTCCTTCAGATTCTGTGACGTGATAGTCTTCCCACCACCATATCAGTGTCGTTATGGGATCAATCATTTTCATAGAAACCTTGCTATATTCATAGCCAAGAAACAGACCTAGTTTTATTTTTTTAAAATTTTTTACAAAACCTGTCAGTCTTGCTTCTTCAAAAGATTTTGTAAAATTAAGGTTGGTATTGTAAAAATAGGTATCCCCTGAGGAGGGATTCTGGGTCTGGAATGCAGGGTCGGATGAATAGTCGTAAAAATAATCAGTGTAGTCATAAAACCAATCAGTGTCAGTACAGGTGCCTGATTGAATATCGCCAGTCCCATAGGAAAAATCAAAAAAGAACCAATCGATGGGTTTTAATTCCAACCCCAAAATAGCCATATTACTATTTGTGTCATAATCTAACTTTGAGGCAAATTCACTGTAATAATAGTTACCGTTCATCTCAAACCAGGTATCACCCGATATTTTCCAATTTAAATTGCCACTAGAGGGCCAATATCCCAGGTTAAAATTAACCTTAGTATAAGCCTCTGCCTTTATGGTAAAAAGACAGAGTAAAATACCTGTCAAAACCACCATCCACCCATTTCGCATTGACCTACTCCCGAAGTTCTTTTTATTCATTACCAATCTTCTCCTTTCTCTCCCATTCAGGGCATCACAGTAGACCCTTTCAGAGTTCCTACTTTGACGGTGACGTGATCCACCTGTTCGGCTGGCTCATAAAGTGTCTCAGCATAGTCGAGACTTTCATCGTCCACCTCAGCAGTGACATACTCTACTTTTTCATAGTCCTCTTTCGGATATAAAATGCTGAAGTCCCAGGTTTCTCCTACTTCTAAATCGGTGGTACTGGCAGTTGATGAAGCTAGTTCTGTTTCTTCTTCATCGTACTCGGTACTGGTTACCTCAGCCATAACGTATTCTACTTCTTCCTCATAATACGATCCCGGATAGAAAACGGTGTATTCACGAATCTCCCCTACTTCTATATCTAACACACTGGCTGTCCCTGTGGCCAGCTCACTACCGGCTGCATCAGAAAAGGTAACCTCAATCTGAGCCGATGAAAGCAGCACATCTCCGTCATTTTGAACCTCGCCGACTGCTTTGGTTGACGAGCTATCGACCTCCAGATTGCAGCTAAGAACCTTCAAAGAAGGATGGGCTTCCCCTCCGCAGAAAAATTTTCCAGTAATCTGGGCAAAGGACAACATCACATCCCCATCGTTTTGAGCCTGGCCAACTATTTTAGCTCCAGAAGAGTCCTTTTCTAAGTGGTAGCTAAGAATCGTTAAAGAAGGATTAGCTTCTCTGGCGGCGGAGGAATAGGAAATAGTGAACTCCCATATTTGCCCGGGGTCAAGAGTAAAATATTTCTCTTCTTCTTCGGGTTCTTCGGAGGTGGTTTTGGCAACACCTGTGGCTAATAAAGTGCCGTCCTGGTTGTAAAATTTTCCAATGACTTCGGCATATTCTAATTTCGCACTGCCATCATTGCGAGCAACCCCCTCGATTTGTGCTCCTCCCTCTTCAACACTTTTTTCAAGATGGTACTGGACAATTGTCAAAGAAGTTTTGGGAAGGAAAGAGCAGCCTTTTGGAGTGCAGCCGCCTATTGACATTATCAAAAAGATTAAGAGCAAGAAACGAATTTTATTCATTTTTATTTCCCCCTTTTTTAAAAAATAATCACGTCCCCTTTTTTATTTTTAGAATCTTATTCCTAATATGGCTCTTATTCCATTTAGGTCTTCATTTTCAGGTACATAGAAGTAATTACCTTCCAGTCTTACCCAATCTGCTCCGAGAGAAAATCCGCCGGTAAACATCAATTCGGTTTTCTCAAGCGAGGTTGAACTCATTCCACCCACACCAAAGTTCAGTTTATCTCCCATTCTGACTCCGAAGTAACTAATATATGAGGATTGGTCAGAAGATTCACCCCCGCCACCGAAGACCCTTAAGCTCCCTTTTAATCTGAGCTGAGCTTCGTATATCATAGACGAATTGGTCTCCTCGGATGGAGACCACGCACCCAGACCAAGAGCAAGGATAGGTTTCTTCTCTGTTTTCTTCTTATCCAGTCTTTCTTTTCTTATCCTCTCTTTCTCTAGCCTTGCCTTTTCTCTCTTCTCTTCCTCCAGCCTCTTCTTCTCCAGTCTTTCCTCTCTTATTCTCTCTTTCTCTAGCTTCGCCTCTTTTATCTTCTCCAGCCTTGCTTGCTCTCTTTTTTCCTTCTCCAGCCTCTTCTTCTCTAGCTTCTCTTTTTCCAGTCTCTCTTTTTCCAGCCTTGCCTTTTCTCCCTTTTCTTCCTCCAGTCTCTTTTTTTCCAGTCCTTCCTTTCTTATCCCCTCTTTCTCTAGCTTCGCCTCTTTTATCTTCTCCAGCCTTGCTTGTTCTCTTCTTTCCTTCTCCAGTCTCTTCTTCTCTATCCTCTCTTTTTCCAACCTCTCTTTCTCCAGCCTTGCCTTTTCTCTTTTCTCTTCCTCCAGTCTCTTTTTCTCCAGCTTCTCAAGATTGGCCAGTTCTTTCTCTGCCGATTTTAGATAATCAGAGAAACCATAAATCCGACTTTTGCTAATAACTTCCTCAAAACATTTCCCTGCTTTCTCATATTCTTCATTTTTTTTATAATCCAGTCCCTTTTGATAGAGCTCCTCCATTTGAACTCTCAGGGGTTTGCGTTTTTCTACTATATCTTCCTCTTCTAACTTTTCCGATAGAATATAAGGAGTGATAAAGACCAGCAAATCAGTCTTTTCCCTGTCAACTTCCCTGCGGGTGAAAAGGGAACCAATGATAGGAAGGCGAGACAAAAAAGGAACGCCCTCCCTGGTTACCTTCTCAGTTTCCCTTAAAAGACCGCCAACTACAAGCGTCTTTCCATCCTCCACCATTATGCGACTCTCTGCCTCTCTGGTACCCACTATGGGAGGAGCACCGGTGAAGGGAGGGGGTCCGGTAAGCTCACTGACGTCAGGGTGGATATCCAAAATTACCTTTCCTTCTTCTTTGATATGAGGGGTAACCACGAGAGTTGCGCCCACGGTAACGAACTCGATACTTTCCACCCATACCCCTTCCACATATTTGGTTACCCGATAAGGATGCTTATCTCCGACATCTATCTTTGCCTCCTTGCCCTCAAGGGTAACTATATTGGGACTGGAAAGAAGATGAGCCTTACCCTCCGAGATAAGCAGGTCTATTATTCCCCTGAACTCCTGCTCAGCACTGCCAAATATTATTCCCATTCCCCCAGCCAGAGTAGAAGGACCGGCGCTGGGGGCTATCTCTCCGGACTCGGATCTGGTCTCATAAGGATAGCGAAAGGTTGCTCCCAGAGGATACTTCTCGTAAGCTCCCTTCCATCTCCACTTTACACCTAGCTCTTTTAGAGCACTCAGGCGAACCTCTACAAATTCTGCTTTAATCATAATTCGCTTGGGAGAAACATCGACCCCTTCAAAATATTCCTCGACTTTTTTTATGCAAGAAGAGGGAGCCTCTACATAGACAGAGTTAGTCAAAGAGTCCAGGAAGAACTCTCCCTCTTCCCTGATTATGTTACCCAAGCTCTCTGTCAAAATATCCTTTTTTTCCTCTACATTTATATAGTTTAATTGAAACCGTTTTTTCTCCCGCACGGGAGGGGGTAGTTCTTCCTTCTCCAGCACTGGAGGAGGAAGTTCTTCCTTCTCGATCTTTTCTCTGGCGGCTTCTTCTAATTCAGCTACCTTCTTTTGGAGAGCCTCGACAACCTCCCGAATCGTCTCTTTTTCAATCTCTTTCTCCTCGATCTTTTCTCTTGCGGCCTCTTCTAATTCAGCTACCTTCTTTTTGATATTCTCGATTTCTTCAGGAATATCGGTAACAATCAAGGCCTTGCTCGTAGCATCCGCCTCCATAGTTCCCGAGGCGGAGAGAAGATGTTGGAAAGCTTTTTTTACATCTTCTGGCTCGGCGAATTTTAAGAAAATGATCTCGGTCTCCAGCAGCGGCGTTTTCACTTCACCGAGTTCCTTTGCCTTAACCACTATAATAATTCCGTCCTCCTCTCGATAGGCACACCCACTTGCGTCTAGGACAGCCTCCAGTGCCTGCCAGAGATCCACATTCTTAAGACGCAGGGTAACCTGGCCGTCCACTTCTTTTCCCGCAATAATGTTGACATTGGCTTTCTCAGCGATCAGTCTCAGCACATCCTGGAGATCCATCTGTTTTACATCCAGGGAGATAAGAGTCGGGGTCTTCTCTGAAGCTATCTGGGCTAATCCTGAACCTGAACCTAACGCCAATCCTAGTACGGCCAATAAAATTATGATGATCCCAACGGATGATTTATTTTTCCATAGCACGGAGCTCCTCCATTAATTTCAGGATAATGGTTTGATCTCCTTTTTTTAGAGTAACACTATCTTCCACAATTTCGCTAACCGTGAAATCCCCTATCGTCTCCCCCACTTTTAGAACTCTGTTATTGATCATAGCCAGGGACTGATCAGGAGCAGATAGAATTCCCATCAAATTAAACACCGGAACTCCGGTGTCCAGTTTGGCTACTAACTGACGAATTTTCTCAATATTCTCGGGCATATCTGTGACAACCAGAGCGTTGCTCCGAGCATCTATCTCCATGGTACCTGAAGAGGAGAGAAGGTGCTGACAGGCTGTCTTCATCTTTTCCGCCTCAGCGTATTTTAAGGGGATAACCTCGGTCACCAGCATTGATTTCTCCTCAACGGCCTCCCCTAACTTAA
>Ga0307429_1000824_pt1 | contig 16289 bp, 14 predicted proteins | sample SalMarWE160230MG_FD_202151 | JGI IMG/M metagenome (GOLD analysis project Ga0307429, IMG submission 202151) | Salt marsh sediment microbial communities from the Plum Island Ecosystem LTER, Massachusetts, United States - WE1603-230 | ecosystem: Environmental > Aquatic > Marine > Intertidal zone >...
AAAGATGGCATTCCCTTTTCAAACCCGGGTTCTCCGATTTCTGGGGCTATTTTAGACGGTATTCTCAGTTTTTCCGCTATTCCCCCTCGGGCAGCTTTAGGGAGAAAATAGTTCAAACCTCCTATGGGGGCAGGTTTTCTTTCTAGCATAGAGGCTATACCACTAGGGATATCCGTAGCTCCTTTAATTATCGCTTTACCAATATTTCTTTCTGCCCTTGCTAATTTTAATATAGGCGCTTCATCTTTCGGTGATGTTTTTTCTGCAGGAGACTCTTCATCCGCAAACAGATCAAGAAAGGTTGATCCTTTTTCGTCTGCGAATAAATCAATTGCCGGTTGTTTCGGCTGTATTTCATCTGCGAATAAATCAAGCATTTATTTTATGATAGCCCCCCGAATAAGACCTTTCATCTGTCTGTATTTTGCAATTACTTCTTCTCTGGTTTTTCCGTATTTCTCCATGTTGGCTTCAATATCGGCTTCTGTAAGTCCTTCCGGTAATGTGCCTATACCTCCCACCTTAGCCCTTAAACCCCCTTGGACTAAGGGAGTTTCTGTCGGTGATCGCCGACCAGCAGGGGTCCTTATTATCTTTCCTGTTTGTGGATCAACCTCTATTGTCTCGCCTGATTGTAAGGTCGCCTTTATTTGGGATGGAGTAGCCGCTTGTTCCGTGGCCGGTATTCTATTGACAGATTCATCGTAGCTTTGACTATATTTCTTCTTGAGTTCATCGGTTTGTATTTTCAATTGATTACGGATTGAATTTACTATATAATCTTGCGATCTCCCTGCAAATTGTTCTTCAAATCCGTAATTCATTATTATCTTGTTTCTGAGATCGAGATCTCCTTCATCTATTTTTTTGATGGTTTTTTCAGCATCCTTAATTTGAGAACCCATAATGCTTTTATCTAACTTTCCGGACTCGGTTAATTCATAATTACCCCTAGTAGTTAATTTCCCTTTTTCCATCCCAAGGGCGCCTGATTGTCTTAAATCCTGAATAATATCTTGTGATTGTTGCGCTCCTGCTGTTTCTGTCTCAATTTCCTCGGTCTCTGCCTCTCCCTTTTTAATTGTGGATCTAGCGCCTCGAAGGTTAAGCTGTCTTTCTTCCTCTGTTCTCGCTTCATCAAGACGTTTTTGGGCAAGGGCAATATTGCTCAATGCAATCCTATATCGATAATCGCTATAAGGTTCAATTCTTTGACCTTGAGGTCTTCGGTATCCTGAAGGGCCAACGGCAGAAGGTAGGTTGGCATTATAAGTTTCAACATTTCCGGCGGTTTCATCGTATCTACGTTTATTTTCCGCGTATTCAGCCGCCAATTGGGCTGCAACTAATTCTTCAATCTCTTTTTGTCTAACAGAATATGGCCTGTAATCTGTCATAATAATCTCCCTATGAATTCAAAAGCTCTAAGAGTTTATTCTTAAAACCACTTGCTATATCACGATATCCTTGACCGGCTAATCCGCCATGAAAATGACTTTCTGTTTCTCCATATCGCGATGCAAGGTTGGCTGATTTAAGCATGCCGGTTAAATCTATTACGTTCCCTTCACCAAAGGTGTTATCCATTGATGGTCTTTTATCACTCTCCCTCCCAAAAATACCCCTAAATCCAGGGCTAATTTCATAGCCTGATGATTCATATAAATCATCTAATATCTTATTTCTCTCTTTTTCGGAAAGCATGCCAGAATTAAGTAGGGTAATTTTTTTATTAAATTCCTGCTGTGAAAGTAAGTTTTGATATTCTTTCTCGGCCTGTTTAAGCTGCTCTTCTAATTTCTTTATATTATATGATCCCGCACCTATCCCAAGGGCTGCTGATGCCGCTGTTGTGGCATAATCCCCCCCTGTCATTCTCGTACTATACTGCGGGCTTGATAAAGTAAGTAAATTTTGTAATGCTATCGGTGTAGCCATTTTTCACTCCTCCCTGGATTCATTAACCAGTATATCGTTTTCATTTATTGAAGAAGCATCCTGCTCCTTGGAAGCCCCTCCTCATGTGCCTTCCTGAATATCTCTATACATAAGTCTGATTTCATCTGAGCTTATATATTGAGATTCATTTTCTAAGATTGATACCCTGATATTCGTTGCTGAAAGCTGATACCTGAGAAAATCATATCTATCAGCCCATATCCGGGCCATTTTTTCACGATGGGCTAATGCTTTTTCAATGGAATCAATCTCTTTTTGGAGCCCGATATTTTCAAGCTGACATAAACTCAAAAAGATAAATAACAGACCCATAACAAAGTATAAAATTTTAATTTTCATGGACAGCTCCAATAAGCGATGCCGTGTCTCCAGCACCAAATAGGTCCATAAGGCGGCTGCGGGCAAGCCCCTGTGCCACTCGTACAATGCGTGCTTGAAACTGTAAATTGCCAACCATCCACAGAACAGGTAATCGTGGCAGAATAAGGATTATTTCCACAACTTCCGAACCCTTTATAACAGCAACCTTCGTAAACCCTGTGATTACCGATTATGGTATAACCAGCATCGGAACCGTCGGCCCAGGCGGCAGAGGTGCAGGAAGCACTACCAGATTCACATATTATCCATTTTCCGCCCGAATACCGCATTATAATGTCATCCGTAGCCGCGCAAGCATCCGTCACGGTTACGGTTGCGTAAACCGCATAATCCGTTCCGCAGGTTTTTCCAGCAGTGCTTATTAAACTAAGCGTGATAGTTTCAAGGTCATTTTCTGTTATTTGGTCGCCATCATCATCAACAAGCGTCCAGCCTGCATCTGACGTTGACCATGTATAGGGCGGACACGCTGTGCCACCCGAATCCACCCAAAGATTCACGCTTCCACCGGATGCAATCGCATCATCGGCATCATCATCATAGATAGTCGGTGTCGTGCCGATACATTCACAACCCGAACAGGGAGGATAAAGAAGGGTCTTATGTTGACATTGGACATCATACCACTGAATACCATTACCAATATCGTATCCATTCTTTCCTTGGACAGTAAGAACTGCCGTGGTTTTTTTACCAATATTTCCATAGAACTTTACAGGGATTACACCATAACTACCCCCCGGTAATATTTTCCCGGGTCCCTTCAATGAGATATTAGTGATAATATATGGGATAATTAACATCTGGATATTATAAACAGAAGTTAAGGGGCTTAATTCATTTGGACAATTAAACCCTCCCACAATCACAGGATAACTCCCAATAGAACACCCCGCAAACCAACCTAATCCATATTCAGCTTTAACCCTGGGATCAATCTCAATCCTTTCATCTCCTCCAAGAGAAGGCCAAACAATAAGCTCCATATCAAGAAAGGTTCCATTTCTCCAAGGATGTTTATCCTCAGAGGCTTTTCTGTAAGATGAAGAAGCATCCCTGGGGTTCCCCACATCATTTTCTTGGGTCTGTCTCATTGCATCTATAAAAGATGTTTCATCATTAATGCCTGGAAACCCGCCTAAATTCAAAGGGATCAGGAGCAATAAAACCAGAAAAAATATTTTAATTAGTCGGTTCATGTATCTGCCTTAATGCCTCGATCGATTCCTTGTAATTCGGATTATAGTAAAGGCTTTTGTTGAGATCATATAAGGTTGCTTCCCGGTCCCTGATTGTCGCGTCTAAGAGGGCCTTAAAATACCAATAACTGTAAGGCGTGAGATCCCCGTTATGTGTAGCAATCACTTTGTTAGTAAGATTATTGGCCTCTATTCGTTTATTCGTATAGAAGTAAAAAAATGCCGCCTCGATTTGGTAATAGGAACTATCGGGGTCATATCGCAATGCCTTGACAAGATGCTTTTCGGCCTCGACTGTCGATGCGACCGTCTTAAATTTCATAAATTCAATCTCGCCTAGAAGTCTATCAATCCCCTGTGTCCATATAATGAAGACCAATATCAAGATTACTATGATTCGCATATTGCCCTCACCGAAAAGATATTTGCTTTCCGCAGTTATTAAACGGCAAGAATAATAATCTTTATGGCTTTCTCGTTTGGATATACCCACTCACCACCCCGAGGCTTAAAGAGAACATGAAGGCCGTTGTCATCACCCGGAAAGGGAAGAAGAAAAGGGCGCCTACCAGAACGGCTACAATCGAACACATGAAAGCAGATAAAATAACTTTTTTTACGGGATCAGCCTTTTTGAGATATGCAAACCCCGGCCGCATGACAAAGACGATAAACCATGCACATAAAAAAGCACCTACCAGTCCGCCGTCAACCAAGACCTCAAGATATTCATTATGTACTTCCCTTGATTTTGGTCCATCTATCAATAAAAAATCCTGTGAGAGATAGCCTTTATCCCTTTGCTCTATCCTTGCCTGAGCTTCATAAACCTGGTTCCTATATGACCATAACCCTGTACCAAATAAAGGGTTTTGCTTCCATACTTCGATAGCTGCCGGGAAATCTCCATAAATTCTGACCTTGAAAGAATCGAATTTGGTAAAGGTCCCTTTTGGTATGAAGTTTAAGAACACCATCCCCCAAACAATTAAGATAACCGCACCAAGAGAAATTGCTTTAAGGCTTACTTTCTTCCTATCCCATAAGAGCGAGATAAAGAGAGCTATGCCAATAAAAAACCCGATCCATGAAGACCGGGCCCTGGCAAGAATGAACATCCCAAATATCAGGAGAAAGGCCAAAGACGGTAAAATCTTCCACCTACCTTTCAATATAACAATAAGGCCTAGGGCAGAAAATAGAGGAAATAATAGATAAGTCCCTAGGTAATTTGAATTACCTATCGTCCCGATATACAGCCTGCTTTCCTTTTTAATCCATGGCATCAAGAGATAATGGTCGAAATACTGACACCAGGTTAATGCTGAGACAAGTACCCCGGTTATCAGAATAACCGCCATGAGCCGGATTACTGTTTTACTTTCAGTAAATGCTCTGGAAGTGATAAAGTACACCAAAAGGCATGAGACATTGAAAACAACCGCTACCTTCGTATAGTAAGGGTTTAAAGTGTAAAAGAGCGAAAACAGATTAAAGGCTATCAATAATTTTACCACCAAAGGTAAAGACTTCAATCTGTCAAGACCCATTATGGTCAAGATCGATGCCCCGATCATCATTAAGAGAAGTTTCGGGGTAAAAAAGGCATTTTCTATAATCTGAGGAAAAATGACTATCGGTATAAGGAAAGCCATTAAGTATAAGACTTTTCTCATAGAACCTCCTGGGTTTCTAAATTGTTATTCCCATGCCTCTCTAACTGGTTGTGTCTCTACTGTAAAACCGTACACCTCCATGGTCTCTTCAGCCGCAGATCCGGCATCAAACTTGAACGCCATGCTCTCAGCCTTGGTTCCCTGGAGATTTATCGCTTCCCCATTTTGAGACGTAAACCCATATCCTGAATTGACCATCGAAATTGTCGTCACTCCCGAAGGACTCAAGGCAGTTGTCTTTCCATCCGGGAACATAGAAATAGCTATCTCACCAGATAATTGAGCTTTTGCCTTAACAGATAAACGTCTGAAAACAGAGGATAAAGTCAATTTTCCGTATGGATTGAAATCGCTCGTAATCAGATAAGACTCGATAGGGTTTCCCCAATCACTTGTGCCGGTTCCGGTCTTGAAAACAAATCCCGTATAATCGCCGGCATAGGCATATCGGGCATTATCCGAACCTATCAAGGAAATCCCGCAGGACATAGGCAAGTATCTTTTATGGAGATCATACCATTCGCCCGAGAGGTAATTATAAATCAGTTCATAATTACAGGTCGTTTGGATTCCAGAAACATGAATAGGAACAGCAAAATGAATAGTTCTCTCATTGTATTCTTGCCAGGCATAGGAAATATGAGCATAAGAGGGTTCTATATAATATGTTGAGTTAAGATTCCAATAATCGGATACTTCCTGGCTGATATTGATCACCGTCTGACCATCGGTTAAATAAACCCCATCATGGGCCATAAATATAACGGCATGGACGGTTCTATTCTGATTAAATAATTTTACCGAATCTTCAATCAATAATAGGGTATGAGGTGCGACAACGCCTATATTGGATGTCAACCGGAGTTCATCAAATTTGGTCGGGATTTTACCTTCATAAATGAAAAGGCTTGGAGGGTTCTTGGTACTGACAATCCCGTAAGAATAAAGCTGGATGAAAGCATTTACTTCACCAGGCCCAAATATCCCGCCCGTCATTCCAGCATCGATGCCTTGAGTTATCCATGCCTTGCCTTCAGCAGTATAGTCCAATCCATTCTCGTAGAACTTGCCGGGCCAAAAAACAGCACGGCCATTATAAGACGCTACCCCGTCATATTTCTTTAAAATGGTATTAGGCTTGTAGGCCCCTGATATTTCCGTTATACCTAGTTCATCTTCGTCTGCGTCTGTATCGGCAAAGGCACTTGACCAGATAATCTTATACCAATACATTTGAATCGGATTGCCGCCGAAATTCCTCTCATTCTCGCTGATATTATCCCCATCCCATTGAATAATGCCATCTCTTGTAAGGGAAAACCCGCCTTGTGTGCTTGAATCATCGAGGCTTCCGACTGTGGTAAAATCAGGTGTCGCGGAGTTCCAGTAATAAGTTGTAGGAGTATTGGCAACCGTATCATTGTTTGTATCGGATGTTATTTGAATATAAATAGCCGTAACAGGTTGGACAAAACCGACATAAATAGTCGTAAATCCATCCATCAGGACATATGAATACTCTGATCCGTCCGTGACTTCATAGGTAAAATCTTCATAGGTCGTAGTTCCGGACACGAAGCATCCTGTGGCCGGCATCCACATACTATCCCATAAAGGAGTTAGTTTTTGTGCATCCCCATCAACCCTGACCTGATAAAGCCTGATCCCGGCGGTCAATGCAGCGGAGGTCCCTATCCGATAGATAAAGCCTTGAATATTAGAATTGGGTAAAATATAGGATTCATCGTTAGCTGAATAGGTCCATGTCAGGGCCCCGCTTTTAGCAAAGGCTTTGCCAGAAGTTGTTACTCCATCATCATCAAGACTTTCAACAGCAGCCCAATCTCCTGCTTGTCTGGTATAAACAGTCGCATCCGCTGTTTCATCATTTACATAGGTTGAAGCAAAGCTAAGATAGATAGTGTCAAGTCTTCTGTGGGATATGACATAAACATAATCTGTGGTTCCGCTAATAAATGTCACATAATCGGTAGTATCAGCATTCCTGGTCTCACTCCACGCGTTTTGATAATACTCTCCGGTTACATTTCGGTCTATTAAAACACCATCGGCATACGAGATCCCTGCAAAAATAAAGGGGTAACTGCCATCAGCCGCAAATACGACATCGTTTCCCACCGTGGCAGAAAAGGCCGTCCCTGAGTTTGCTGTAAGGCTATAAATAGATGATCCGAAGGTAGCCCCGGCTGTCGGTGGAATATTGGTCGCAGAATAAATGGCATCGTTGAATTGAGCGAAAAGATATTGAGTATTGGAGTCTTTATTGTAATAATTATGGAGACTTTTAACCTCATGGGCCCCGAGAGTTGTCGTATTATGCTTGGTTGTCCCTGCCCTTGTCTTCCACCCTGGTGCTCCAGGAGAAGGCCGAACCATATTTAAAAGTTCTTGGACACTTCCGGGTTCCATAGAAAGATAGGGTGCAGTTCTATTAAGGGAGCCCGCCAAGGGATAGCTTATAAAATTACTTTCTTCTTGAGCGTCTTGTTGAGCATAAGAAGGACAAACTAATATCAATGAAAGTATAAATATATATTTGAGGATTTTTTTGATCATTTCGGTTCCCAATAAATACAACCAAATTCAGCTGGAAGTTGATAAAAAATGTAAACCCCCTTTTTTGCGTAAACCTATATAAAAGGGTGTTTACATACCTTATGGTCTCCACAATAATTTAATAGTCGGGTCTCTAAATTGTTTACTGCCCTAATTTCGGCCCGTCCCCTCTCCTGACTACATTTGAAGTGTAATTAGCTATTCTTGCTTGGAATAGCGCCATAAATTTATCTCCTAAAATGCTTTTGTTGTCTTTGTAGTAGGCTTTTGCTTTCACATAATCCACTATGGCAGGGTCAAAATAGGCAGGGGTCTCGATGGGGCTCGTGGTTGCTGTTACACCGGAGGGCATTGGGATATAATAGACATGAAGGGTAGTCCCGGCTTGAGTAGAATCAGGGATCGGCCAGACAATAATACTGTCATTCCAGAGAGTGTATATCTTTGGTCGGCCTTTCTCGTTCTCATGCCCTATATCTTTTATATCGGCCTTCGCTAAAGAGAATATCCTTTGCGGGCTTGTCGTGTCACCATTGTCATGGATGATCGATTCAATATCAAGGTATGAAACAGCAAAGGCATAATCATAATCATTAGCGACTAATAACACGTCGCTTACAGTAGTTTCAAGACATCTTGCCAGGTTGTTTATTTCTGTAATGGCTTCGTCTATCCATGTTGTAAATTCAGTATCAGCCCAAAAAGAAGCCGTGGCTTCATTCAGGTCGGCCCGGACAATGGTAATAAGAGTCGCGGCCGTGCTACTGGAAGTGTCAATGGTGCCTGAGAAAACAGGAATAGATAGACATAAAAACAGGCAAATAGATATTATTTGAAGGAGTTTTTTCATTTTACGCCCTCATCCCCATATTACCGGATCCACCCAACATTTTCCGGTTAAGATCAATTATTTTCCTTTCTTCTTCTAAAACCTTCGCAGTCCATATCTGCGCGTGCATGATCTCGATCTTGGTATTATCTCCGCCATCCTTAGTCGTTCGGCGCATCTTCTCGGCGTTCCCGGAAAGGTTAGCCAGAGCCCGATGCCATATAAAGTCATGTGTCTCAGGCGGATGAGGCGGATAAACGGCGGTAGTGAATGTCGCCAAATCAGGATAAGACTTTTCAAACTGGACCCCGATATTATATCTTTGGCCTACTGGCGGAAACATAATAAAATGCTCTGTGCCGGATTGTATCGGGCTCGAATAGTTAAGTCTCACATATCTCGCGTGTCTTGGCCGCCCCTCGGATTGCCAATATCTTGCATCATTAAACTGAGATTCTTCAGTGAAATATTCAACGGGATATAAATCAAACATAACCCCGAATACCCTACCAATCTTCCACCTATAATCCGCTGTTGATTCAAGGGTTGAAGTAGGTTCAATCGTGGCATGAGGCAGTTTTATACCGACATGATATATTGTTCCGCCAGAATTATATTCTTCATAGCTTGACGTATCTATGGTAAGTTGATCGTTAAGTTGTTTCAGGCTTAAATCATCTGCTTCCGTAATACTTGCATAAGAGACCGTCCCAGAAAATCCCGTTCCCTGGAATTTCAAAACCCCTGTGCCTGTGGTCGTGATATATTGAGTATGAGTCCCATTGACTGTAACGGCATCCCCGTCAACCCCGCCATATTGAGGCGTAATGCTTCCGACTGTAACTCCTGTTAAGGTAAAGATTACCTCATATTTCTTCCCCGCTGTGGCGGTCTCGACCTTTGCTTCCAGATCGGCATCAGAGGTAACAGCAGCATTTAATGTCCAGCCAGATCCAGAAGTCCAATGAGTAGCCGTGGCCGCGAAACTTCCGTCTGTTACCTTTTCCTCCATATAGACCCGGAAAATACGGTTGTTGAGTCTTTTCATACCCCCACTACCATTAATCATCACCAGGTCGTCATTCTCGAACCCATGGCCTTCTATATTGGAATTAGCAGAAGCGGCGGTAATTACCCCAGGATTTGCCTGTGTGATAGCGGAGATAGCGGCATAAGGCCGAGTAAACAATTCGTCATACCGATCCCTGAGCCATGCAAGAGGCGCACCCATTTGATCAACCATCCGGATCTCCCTTTCTGCTGAGATAAGGGCATCCTGGATAAGATCATCAAGGGCTTCTACGGTAGGATCTTTGAGGATAAACCTCTTGCATTTATTGACTAAACCTAAGTTGGTGATTTCGGAAGCCATTTACTATATTCTCTCCTCAAATTCCCGTTTCTCCCTTGTGATCCGGTCGCCATCGGCTCTCATTTTGATGTATTCAGCTTTTGTGGCCTGGCGCATAGTCGTGTAAGGGAAAAACTTCACATGAGATGTAATTTTACGAGGTTGGCCGGGTTCTTGTTTATAAGTAGGGAACTCGCCGTGATCCGCACATTCAAGAAAGCGCCCCGGAAGAATAACCGGCTTGTTACGGATTATAGAAAGGCACTCCCCATTAACGGTCAAAGTCACATCGGTCTGATCATTGGGATTGCTTTTAGCCGAAAAGATGACTTCCCAAAAGCCTTCTTCGCCGTTTATCATATAGTTATTCGATTTAGGATCAACCCGTTCAATTTTTGGATCAGCATAAACCTTTTGGCTAGTTACGGGTTGCCAATAGGATATTCCTATTACCTTTTTCCATTTATCATCAAAGGCATTCCTGACTTCTCGGGAAGCAGTATTAATCTTACCCCTATTTTCCTTCTCATATTCAATAAGATTCGTTTGGGTTAAAGACTTAAATTCATTAATAAATTTTTCTTGCTGTTCTTGAGAATCTGGTTCCTTAGACATTCTAATCCCTCCAAAGATTTAAAGATCCTCAAAGGGATTCGTTGGTTATTGTATATCGGGCTTACACTTACCCGTGTTAATTATCGTATGTCCCTGCCTCAAAATACGCCAGTTCAGTGGTCGCGGTAAACAGGGTAGCGGTTGAATCAATCCAGAATCCAGCGGGCATAATCTTTTTTGCCGTCGCTACCTTCATGCTCACCTTATTCGATATTTTCTGAATCTGGCCGGAAACTACGCCGGTTTCATTCAGGGTCACTTCTGTGGCCGTTTCACCGTTTGAGGCTAATGCCTGAACACTATACCGCTTGCCATCAATCCAGATGAATGATCCTGCGCCGACATATGTGGTGTTACATTCTGAATTCCAGTGGCCGGTATACGCTGAATCAAGCGTCCACTGAGTCAGGTCTGAATATGTCAATGGATCGGCATTCGCAGCCTTGGAATAATCCAGGCTATCCCAGATACGGCAATTTCCGGCTGAGGCCTGCGCTGCTGTAACAGCATCACCACCACGATATATTTGTATCCCTATATCTACTGTGTTCGGTGTGATAGCGCCATCGTCATCTATTTCAATACCGCCTGCAACTGCCAAAATCCGTGACATATGAACATTCCACTCCATGAGCGCTTCATTTGCGTTCGGATCAACAACCTTGACATAATCCGGAATAAAGCCAATACCGAAAATCAGATCGATATCAGACCCCGGAAGCATGAAAGTTCCTGCTACTATTTTTCCCATAATATGTCCTCCTTATTATTTTTTTATAGTTAGGAACTCTTAGGGTTCTCGATTATTAATTATTTACTAAACCGTTGGGACCGCCGTGGCGCAACACTCAAGCCTTGCGATCCAGTTGTGGTTAAGAATGGCCGAGGTCTGCATCGTTTTCCATGATACCCACCCTAATTGACCAAGTGGGTCCCCGCCTCTCGGCACATTGGGGTTAAGAACTGTCGGCTTAACGGCGTTTTGTCCCTGAAGAGGAACGATACCGTAAGCGTTCTGAGCGACGATTATCAATGGATACACATCCGGATAGCCAGTCGTGCTTATGCCATTGCTCAAATATGTAGAGCTGGTCGCATTTGTAGAAGCCGCCAGCCAGGGCTCAAACAGAGGCGTAAGGATAAACCGGAACTGGTTGACAGACCCTATCTCATGGGGAAGGGCCTTATTGCTGTCCGAATACTCAGCGGCCTTAATAAATCCTGCTAAACCCCGGATATCAGCATCGAGGTCCGTTGAACCCATGCAAAAGAAGGCTTCCTCAACTGGCGCCGTGGAGATCATAGGAGAGGCCTTGACGATCTTGGAGATCATCTGAGCCTTATACTTTCTGAAATGCCTGTAAATCCTATGAAAATCGCCAATAACAGGTGGGCTTAGAACTGTCGCCCTGGAAGTTACTGAACCACCGGCGTAAAATACGTTTGTGCCGGCCTTGAGTACGGCTATCCTGATTACTTCAAGGGTTTCAGCCGCTTGCTCACCGCAGAGATCCATGGATTCCTTGAGGATATCATCCTCATGGGTGTCCTGAATTACATCGGTAATCTCAACGGAGTCGCCGTATTGCTCTAAAGCCGCGGTAACGTCCGTGGAGAAGAGCTTACGGCCAGCAGGCGGGATACCTTCAGCTAATGGCGCCGTCGCCCGGGGAAGGGATTCATACCTTCTGAATTTGACTGTTTTTGTACTTTTCTTCGGGATCGGCTTGGCCTGACCGAATCTCTCGGTAATAAGACCATGCTGACCTCTTTCCAATAACTGTACTGCCGCAAAAGCTGCGGTGCGCGGTGATATGTCACCATAAACATTTGTATTTCCCATAAAAAGTTCCTCCTTATAGATTTTGGTTAATGGAACTCTTTATGGTTCTCGGTAGGTTTAAGTAAAATTATGATTGCTTTTTAAATGTTATCTTTCGCGGGTTCCCTTGTTCGTCTTTACATCGCGGACATTGAACCTCTATTGGGGTTTCAGGGATATCTCCTACCGCAAAAAGTTTACGACAATAAGGACACCTGATCTGTGAATCCCTATTGACTTCTATCAATGGTTTAATACCCTTTTTCTGAAGTATAAGGCCCTGTGGTGTAGGTTTCATCTCTTTTTCTTCCCCGCGGCTTCTTTAAAGGCGGAATCAAAATCATCATCGTCAACTTCGTCCTCGCCGCCCTCGCCTATGCTCTTTTTCCGGACTGTATGAAGATGCACATCATCGTGCTCATCTTTTTTCTTCTTAGCCTTACCATCCGATTCAGCTACTTTCTTTTTAGCGTCTTCAACTTTGAGGCTATCGCTAAATTTCTTTAAGCCAAGGGCAAAATCTTTTGGTCCTCCGCGAAAAAGGGCTTTATGTTCATTGGGGGCCTTATCCAGCCACGCCTTAAACTCCGGGGAATCAAGAACGACATCAACATCCATTCTTTCTTTGCCGATTACCCCTCCCGTCTCATCCTTTAATTCCACTTCCGGGGCCAACCTATAAACGGCATTATTAAAATTAAGATCCCTTAAGGCAGTTTTAAATCCTTCTGTTTCCTGGTTAAAGGTCTTGCTTGTGATAAGCATCCCGTTGTCCAAAAGGTTTTTAAGCACCTTCTGCATTATCATTGCGACAACAGGCTGTACCGCGGGAAAATCTCGTAAATACTCCTTAACATCAACATCCACTCCTTCTGCAATTTCAATTGATTCAGGTAATTCAGCCTCAGATATTATCTGTGAGAAGGTTTTAATATCATCGCCTGTAAATGGTTTTACCTTGCCTGCTTCTTCAATTTTTTTCTTCTCCTCAGCTTCCTTCTGGGCTTGCTCTGCCTCCGTTTCCGCTTTCTTTTTGGCTTTTTCCTCTTCTACTAAGATTTCCTTGCCACGCTTATCCTCTTCAGATTCCGGGAGTTCATCATCTTTTTCCTCGGCAGCCCCCGCTTTCTTTTTGGCGTCTTCATCAGCCTTTTTCAGTTTCTCTGCCGCTTCTTCTTTAGCGGCTTTTTCTTCCTCAGTCTCCCCTTCAATCTCCTCGGTTTTCTCATCCTTATCTTCGTCTTCGATTTCTCCTGATTTGTCTACTGATTCACTGGCTACTTCGGAAAAAGCACCATCAAAATCTGTTTCCTCCTCAGTAGGATCTTGATCTTCTTCATGTTCTATTATTTCATCGGACATTTTAAGATTCTCCTGTTATATTAAGGGTTTAAAAATTAATCTGCTTGATTCCAATACCATATTTGGACATACTCGGTTGTGATCTCATCAGTCCCATTGGCTTCTGCGATCTGGAGTTTAATGGGTATCGTACCGGCACTTGCGGTATCGGTCGCGTCAGTGGCGTAATCCACTATAACCTCTGTCCCTGCCTCAGCCACAAGTTTCCCGAAAATCCTTTGCGTAGCCGCCGCGGTTGCAATTATTGTAAACTCAGCCTGCCAATCTCCTTCGGCGCCATCCGTTGTCGTAAGTGTCATAACGGCTGCATCTTCAAAATAGAGTAATACTGAAACAGTATCGTTAGCGCCTGTTACGACCCCGCCAACAACAAACTTCAAGGTTTTGCCTTCGATAAACCAGCCGTCTGCAAGGGTAATTCCACCACCTGTGACATCAATGGTGGCAGCCTCTCCCTGGGCTGTTTGGGTATATCCCTGGGCTATGATTAAAGGAACCCCACCGGAATAATCAGGCAAAACAATCGCATTGTCGGTCGTGGGATCGGTAATCGTTACGGTAGCTTCAAAATCATTCGCCGTTCCTTCAAACACCATAGAAGATGTCGCGTCACCATTAATAATAATAGGATCAGGCGTGGTTATGGTCAGAACATCGGCCGCATCAATAAGAATATCCCCATTTGACGCATTGTTGGCATCAATCGTAATCCCGCCATTTGTGGTTGTAATATCTATCACATTCGCAAAAGCCCCTGTCCCCGATGCACTCAACTTAATAGCATCGGCCACACCCGCTTCCGTCGAGGTTATATTGACACTCGATCCCGTAGCTACGATATCTATATCCTCACCGGCCGCCGCACCTGCCGCTAAGATATCTATTCCACCGATAGACGATGTAATCACAATCGAATCAACTGCACTTTGTCCAGCGGTAAAATTAATAGAACCATGAGTACAAGCAAGATCAAGGTCTTTCGCATCATCTCCATCAGCGGTTATATCAATCCCGCCGGCTGAGGCACCAATCACTATGGCTGTGGCAATATCCTCTGTCGCACTTAAATTAATGGAACCGCCAGTATTTGTAATTGTAATATCCTCATCCGTCGTCCCTGTGGTTGTAATATCGATATCGGCGTTTGATGTTATATCTATTCCGCCTAACGCTGTAGAAGCGCTCAAAACGATGGCATTGGCAACGGCCTGGGTTGAGGTAATGTTCACACTCGATCCCGTAGCTACGATGTCAATGTCTTCACCATCCGCAGCCCCAGAAGCTAGGATATCAACTCCGCCCGCTGTTGCCTCTAAAATAACCGCGTCATTCGCCGATTCAGTAGCCTGAACGATTACTGATCCACCTGTGTTTACGATAGAGATGTCTTCTCCTGAAACGCCAACAGTCGTGATATCAATATCCGCTTGTGAGGAAATGTCTATGCCACCGGCTGCGGTAGTAGCCTTAATGGTTACGGCATCTTCTTCAGCCTCAGTAGCTTCAATCCAAACCGATCCACCTGTATTAATAACTGAAATATCCTCTCCAGATGCACCAGCGGTTGTGATATCAATATCATGGTTGGACTTAATATCGATACCGCCCAAAGCCGTTGACGCATTTAGTATAATTGCATCCGCCTTCGCTTCCGTAGCTTCGATAATTACAGAACCGCCGGTATTTAAAATAGTAATATCTTCATCCGAAGCTCCGGTTGTCGTAATATCAAGGTCCGCATTACTGGTAATATCAATTCCACCTGCCGCCGTTGAAGCTGAAATCACTACCGCATCCTCGACGGCTTCAGTCGCCGTAATAATAACTGACCCGCCAGTATTTGTTACAGATATATCCTCTCCATCGGCCCCGGTCGTGGTGATGTCTATATCAGCCAATGAAGTAATCCGCATCCCGCTACCAGCACCCGACACATTAATGACAATGGCATCGTCCGCAGAATCCTCAGTCGCGGTGATATTAATTGAAGAAGCCGACAAAAGGTCAAGATCTTCTCCAGCGGCCGAGCCTGCAACCGTGATATCAATCCCGCCTGCTGAAGTGCTAAGACCTAACGCATCCGCCCCGGTCCCCGTGGAACTGATAAATAGACTGGAATCGGTTGCACCGGTCAAAGTGAGATAAAAATCATCTGCCGCCCCATTCGTAGCATGAGATAATGTAACATCCGCGGAATTATCGAAAAGACTGATCTCAACAACCCCTGAAGTGCTTGAAAGGGCAATTTCATCAGTGCCGAATGTCCAAATGAACTCCTCGTCGTTCTCATTAAATTCGAGGGTGTTGTCCACAATATTATCTATCGTGAGCCCCTCATCTAATGTGATAGCCCCTGTTACATCGAACGTATTATCAAGGAATGTAACTGCCTGGGTAAATATGTTTTTACCTGTCCAGACATTATTGCTATTGGTCCTTACCGCCCTTGCCATAGCCTGATAAGAAAATGTCAAGACCAGAAAGAACACTAAAATAAAACTAAATGATTTTCTCATAA
>Ga0307429_1000825_pt1 | contig 16287 bp, 26 predicted proteins | sample SalMarWE160230MG_FD_202151 | JGI IMG/M metagenome (GOLD analysis project Ga0307429, IMG submission 202151) | Salt marsh sediment microbial communities from the Plum Island Ecosystem LTER, Massachusetts, United States - WE1603-230 | ecosystem: Environmental > Aquatic > Marine > Intertidal zone >...
CTTATCATTTTTGTGCCCCCTGAAAGTGCATGTTGGACATTGTTCTGGTCTAAACTTCATTTTTCATTTCAACCTCTTTCACTTGATACCATTTTAGTTCTCCATCACAGTAAGGACATTTCATTTTGAAGTCTTCAACTATTTCTTCATCCCATTCTGGAAAAGCTACCCCACAATTAGTGCAAACTAACATCTTTTCTATCATTTTTCATTCAACCCCTTCATTATCTAGCAAATCTTTGATAGCTAATCGAACGAACTCATTTTTATTTGGGTAAAGTTTTTTGTCAATAAGCTCTTTAATTCTTTTGAGATCAGGTTCAGGAATGAAAATGAGACAAGGCTTCATTTTTCAGTTCTCCCTGTTGCATGCTGGACAGTAGTAGCTTCTTTCGCCGTTGCTGTTGGTCCACCACATATAATCGCCACAGCTTGGGCACTTGGGAATTTCTAGCTTCTCCCTCATCGGCTCCGTCTCCTCCGCAGCCACACAACTATGACAAGCGCAAGCGCCAACCAAGGCAGTAATCTAATCATTGCTGCTCCAGCTCCTTGAGTCGCTTCAGCAGTTTTTCTTCAACCCAATCCGTCACTACCAAGCCTGCATCATCCTTCAGGCCGATTGGAACCTCAACGCTTGCACTAAATCCCATGCTTTCGTACTGTCGTGGACAAACCTTCCGGCTGTACGTTACTGTAATCCTTGTATCTTCAGGTAGTGATGGAGCAAACTTCTTGGGCGCGGGTGCAGGTTTGACGGGCTTCTTTTCTTCGGCTGGTTTGGCGGCGTCTTTTCCTTTCTGAATGACCCAAAAAGCCTGATGTTCTTTATCAACGAATTTATGGTACTCGCCATTGAATTCCTGCTCCAATATTGGTCTTATTTCCCCAAATTTTGGCGTGTATTTCTTTAGTTTGATTATGATTCTTGTAGGCTCATCCTCAAACTCAAGGTAATCTTGGTAGTTGGCGAGAGCGTTTTTTACTGCATCAATCATGCCGAAGCCTCCTTCTCTACACCCAGCAAACCTAAGACCGAAATTGCTTCTCGTCTTCTTCCTTCATGAAAATTCCATGCAATACGATTTTTTGGCTCTTCAGTCTTGAGTCGTTTTAGTTCTTTCTTACAATCCACTATCCGTTTTTGGAGTTTAGTGATAAGCGCCTCATCTATTACATTCAGTATGTCTTGAAGCAATAGTTTTTTGTCGGAACTTACATCAAAGCAATATTTTATTTGCTCTTTTATGTTTCTTTCACTTGTCTTTTTTGGTGTACTCATGCTGTTGCCTCCTTTACTCCTAGTCGCTCTGCAGCCTCACGAATCGCCTTCAAGTTAGCATCTAAGCGTTTGTGAACGTCCAAAACTAAGAAGCCTCCTTTTCACGTTTCATGGGCTTTTCCGTTTGTAGGATAGTAACTATTTCTTTGAAGGTTGTTTTTGGTTTGGCTTCAAAGACCTTTCTTCCTTGCAAATCGAATACATCATAGCCTCTGACTTCTCCTATGCGCCTGCCTGTTGCATTAATAACCAGGAGGTTTTCATATTCGTTATTGTTTGTCATTTCTCACATTCCCCACAAAATTATTCCAGTTAAGTTGTTAGCTACAACAGCTATGTAGATACCAACCAATCCAAAGAGGGTGATATTCAATACATGCAACCCCTTAGAGAATCCCTCTTTCACACATAGATTATATGCCAAAACGAAAAGTCCAGCATAAACCAGAGAAACCACAAGCTTGGCAGGAATCAGCTCTACAGAAAATAGCGGATTAAGCTCCGTTGCACCCAAAGAAAATCCGTGAAGAGTTGATGCTACATCGGCTACATTCAAGGTTATGAGCGTAATTAAAAGAATGATTTTAGTCTTCATTTTTCGTTTTTCCCCTCCATCACTATATTCCATATTTTCTGTCTCATTTCTTGAGTAGCCAATGCCCATGCTATAAGAAATGGGATAGCGATAAATGACAACACCATAATTTTCAAGTATTTATTCATGGTTTGTTTCCTCCTCTTTTTTGCCACTTTCTTTTCGACTGTAAACTTTTCAAAACAAATGAAACAAGCCTTTTTCTTGGCAGATTTATCTGAAGTGTGCCGTTCTCCATGCAATCCAAACAGATGTCAAAATTTATTGTTGTTCCATCGTGGTAAACGAATTTGCATGGGCGTACTGCTTTTGTTATGTCTCCGCAAGCGTCACAGAACAATGTCATTTCCTTATCTCCCTCCGATGCGAGCTGATAGAACGATAGGAGATGCCTGTCTCCAAATAGATTTCATGGAGGGTCTGGGCGCCCTTATGCATGGCTTCCAAAATCTTTTCGTGTGTTCGATGCCATTGCCTTGTATGTATTTTTTTGCTCAACCTGAAGCCTCCTTTTTTATGGAAAACATATCTTGGGCTCCAGCTTTTGAAACCTGAAGTTTCCCCTCTTCAACAAGTTCGTTAATGAGTCGTATAGTGTTGTACCCACCCATATCTGGAACCCTGTTTTCAATCCATATTCTGTTATGAGTTTCCCCATTTTCAAGAATTTTTAGTATTTTCTGTTTTTTGATTGGTTCTTCTAAAACATCAATCTTTTGCTCTAGCTTTTGGATTCTGTTATAAACATTCTGAACATCAAGCCGTTCAATACCTAACAGTTCCTTTATGAAATCTGGTGAAGCTATTCTTTGTTCTCCGTCAGGTTTTATTATATAAACCCAGTCTTCAGTTCTCTTGATCATGTTGTTGCCTCCTTGATTGCCTTGTTTCCATTCAACTCAAACAGCACAAGCTGAGCCGCCCACCAGTTCTCTCGGCAATTCCATTTTCTTTGTATCGTGCCGTCCTTGAACTTCTTTAGCAAACGCTTGACTTTGGCGATTTTAAATTCTATCTCAGACGGCACTTCAAGAGTACCATCTATGATTTTGTCGTGGTTGTTCCGTAGCCAATCCTTCCATTCCTTCCTCAATCTATGCTGAAGACCCATTTTGCTGTCATCCAAAAACTGCTTGTCAAGGTCGTTTGGCAGGTCTGGAAAGTTGCGGGTTACAACAGCAGAACTGAGACCAGCCAACTAGGTAGCCTCCCCCATATCTTTATGAATCCAGCATATTCTTTTGTCGGCATTTCAATTTTCACCCAAAATCTCAGAGACAATCTTTGTTGGAATTCCATGCTCTTTCATGTCTCGGAGTTCTTTTTTGAAGCCTTTCCCCCATCGTTCATAAGCTTGAGGTGTTCCTTTAACAGGAAAATTAGTTAGGTTATACTCCAACTAAGCCCCCTCCTTGACTGGTTCGGTTTTTCGTTGGTAGATAATCTTGTCGTCTTCGGTCATAACAACAAATTCGGTAGATTCGTTAATGCCTAGTCTCTCTTTCAGTTTCAAAGGCACCAGAAGATAGTAGCTTCCAGGCGTTCCAATTTTGGATAATGAGACAACAGCAATAGTTTCCATGTTAACACCTTTGCTTTGTGCTTTACCTAAAACATAATACATACTAATAGCTTATAAGCTTTGTGGTTTGCCCAAAACAAAAAATTAAATTAATAAAACAGTACTTTCTTTGATAACTCCGTGAATTAAATTGGAGGTTCTGAAGGGTCTAGAGCAAAAAACAGCCCTGCAGATATTATATTATCTAAAGGATCATAAATCGACACGGGGAACACCACACTTTAAACAATAAAATTTGCTCCGATGATTATTCTGGCCCCGCCAAGCAAACTGCCCCTCCACACACACCGCATCGCTTACAGAATCTACCATAACGGGGCTTACGTCCACTCTTCCTGACAAACAGTTTGCGCCACATAACAGAAAAATAATCGAAAGGATACGCTTTTAAAACATTTGGTTCTCCACTAGATTTCCCCAAAAATCCCCTGTAAATCCACACGCTTCAATTTTCTACGAAGAGTCGCCAAACCACTCCTTTTTCCACTGTTCTACAGCCACCAACCAAGCATCCCAGTGAAATATTACAGCTGTTTTTTCTTTATTGTCATAGTAGTATCGTTCTCTATTTGGGAAGTCTTTTTTTGCCTCATCAACAACCATAAACGGTGCTAGGGCACGCTTAATTGTCTGTTCATCAAAACCACAGCGAAGAATTGTGATGGTTAATTCTTCACTGTAATCTGATTCCCACCACTCAGCAATTCGCTTTTTTAGTAGTCCCTCATCAGTCACCCTTCTTCACCACCTCTAAGAGCTCTACAATAATATCATTGAAGCTGTCGCCCTTATTTCCCCTTTCACTAAGAGCTTTATGCACAGCCTCCGAAACCCGAATCCACTTATATTCTACCATATTCATTCAACCCTCTTAGTATGTGGACAGACAGCACAGCTATAGCAAAGACATCCAATACATTTGTCCAATTTTTCTCCGAAAGTTTCTTCATGACTCATCTTTCATTTCTCCACTTCTGCAATTCTTTAACTAAACCATCAACGTCTTCTTTTTTATAGAATATTTTAGCAAATTCTGCTGATTTCATATCTGTTTGATTCCAAATCCACTCTTTAATATCAAGATAACTTATCGGTTCTAACGGTTTTTTCCGGTCACCCATTTTTTATTTCCTCCTTTTCTATGAAGAGTCATTATAAAATCATGCCAGTTCAAGCCACTCTCATCCTTAGCCCGCTTAAGCCCCTCAAACTCCTCATCGGTAAATGTCTCACGCAAATGCTTCACTTGCAGTCACCTTTATATGCCATAGATGGGGGAATGACAAACCAGAATCCAGCGTGTTTTATCGCTTTGAAATCGCATTTTTTGCAGGAATATTCGATATTTTTTCCAACTGTTTTTTTACTCAAAGGCTCTACTGACCCTTTCATGATAGCACCGTCAAAAAGTTCTACGTCTTTAATACATTCAGGGCAATAGTCTAGGTCTCCTTTAAGATGTTGTTCTAGCGCCTCAAGTTGTTCTTTGCTTGGCTTATCAGTGCCAAATCTTCCACGGACTAGGGTTTTTGCTATATCTTCGGGCAAATCAGTCAAAGGTAATTTAATTAATCTTTTTTTTGGTTCTCCTTCACCCAACAACATCACCACATAACACTCACTCACTCACCTTATAAGCTTTTCGCCTACAGTATATCTTTGCAGTCTCATGGATTTCCCCATGTTTAACCAAACATTTTATAAGCATATTACCACAAAGTAAGTTTTGTAATCATCTTCGGGGACGAGGATGAGGCGCTTTATCCAAGTCCCTCAAAACAAATCGCCTTTGAGTGGAGTAGATAGGGTGGTTCATCGAAGAAGCCAAGAAGCTATAGAGCGAAGAAAGCAAAAGCAACTTGAACGTGAAAAACTGAAAACACAGTACGAAATAGCTTCCCAGATAGTCCTAAATTATAGTTGGCGCGATCCAATCAACGGAGAAATTGTTTTCACAGAACAATCATGCAAGGACAGTAAAGGCAACAGTTTCACCTTCAAAACATTTTTGGAAAAGAAGCTTTTACAGAAATTTGGTCATGTTCCCCAGCATGCCCTGAATCATGAATTAGGCGAGCTTTTGAACAGATTTAATTTTAACAAAATTCATTCAACCTTCACATACTACAATAGAGAAAGACAGCCTTCCAAAAATGAATGGTTCTCTTGTAAATAAAGAGACATGAAGGAGGTGAGGTAGAAAAAATGCAGTCAGTCAAATATAAAAAGCCAATCCCCGTCTGGATAGTCGTAGCAATCGTCATAATCGCAGCAGTCGCCGTAGTATTCGCATTAGGACTCTCAGGACTGTTCGGTAACTTCCTCGGCAACACCGCAACCGGACTCATGAACATTGTCGTACTAATATTCACTGCACCCTACCAATGGGCAGGAGCAAACTGGATCAACGGCTTAACCCTGACAGTCGGAGGCATTGTGATAGTGGGAGTGATCTTTCTCATGATTGCCAAAAGGCGTTATTTGGTATCAGAGAAAATGATTGTAGCAGGTGCAGGTGTTCCATATCAGCCACAGGTTCAACTGAGCACACCAAAACTATACAGTGACAACCCAGCCGTCGTACCGCCAATCACACAACCACCTACAGTAGCACCTGAGGAGAAGGAAAAGGCATGAGCCAATCAAGCGTCTTCCAAGACATCGCAGAAATAGTTGGACTAAGCAACCAACAGCAAATCACAAAATACGCCACACCCATACACCTATTCCCAACAAAAAACAGAATAGCACTGATCGGCACCGTAGGCGCAGGCAAAAGCACAGTTGTCGGCGGACTCGTAATGACCGCAGAAACCCTCGTAGCAGAAACCACCAAAACCGACAACCCATTCTTCTGTCGAGTAATAGAGGGAAGCAGCGAAATCCACCAGGACGTATCCGACCTAAGAGAAGGGCATTTCCCAGCCAAAACCGTGCCTTTCGGAGACTTCGCATCAGAAGCGGGACTACTGCTAGAATGGGAACGCAACATTGACGTACCATTCGTTGGCAAACAAACCCTGTGGCGCAAACTACTGCAAGTTCCAATCTGCGACATAGCAGGCGAAGACCTGCAGCAGACAATACGACAGGTCCGCAAACAGGGTTCACTAGGAGAATATGCAAAACAGAAAGTTAGAAACCTAATAGCATATGTACGCGAATCTGACGGTTACATCATAACTATCAAGGCAACAAGAGCCAAAGGTTTCCGAGAACAGCTAGAAACTGAGAAAGACCGCAAACTTAGCGCCGACCCAGACGTTAACCTAGTCCGGTTACTCGAAGACCTGATGAACTATAAGGCAGTCAATCGTTCACGCCCAATCAAAGGCGTAGCCGTGGTAATCACCGCTTGGGACCGCATGAAAGATGTAGCAGATGAGGTTGGTTTCGACATTCTAGACCCCAACATTGGACAGCAGGACCTTGAACACCTCGTCAGCGGATGCTTCCCATCAACATACGCGGCAATCCAGTCCCTACGAGTCCCCAATGTGCAGTACTTCCCCAGTTTCTTTGAGGCAGAAACCGATGAAGCCGGCAAGGTGAAATGCTGGGATAATGAACCTGACAGCGCCATAATCAAGAGGCGCAAACCAGACTATGAGATGGGAGGCGAATGGTGGCGTAACCTCAGAAAAATCAGCTACAGCGAAAAAGCCTATGTTGACATTCTGGGTTGGCTCAAAAACTTTGCAATGGGGATGTAACTCTTCGAATGCCTCACTGGATTGAAGGAACAAAAACAACTTGCGCGAATTGTGGACAAAATTACATCCAAGACATTCCCCAGAAGGAACTTGACGACATCAATGAATGCGAACCTGACTTTAGAATTATGTGTCCACAATGTCGAAAACAGTACGAGGGTGACTCTTCGTGAAGTGTGGTCAGTTTGTTGTCGGCATGATAGATGGCACAATCGAACCATACCAAAGCATCGGCGTAGAACAGCTATTAGACGAAAGAGAATTCGGCAAGCTCTGGAAGCTAGGCGAAACACATGGTGCAGGCACCTACACCTACATCAACGAGACAGAACGGGTACTCGCATACAGTATAGTCACTGAACAGTCGGACGGCGAAGACACAGGACGAAAAAGCACATTAAACCACACAGTCATAATCAAATTCGACAAAAACATTCTCGCTGACATACTAGCCTACACAAACTTCATCCAGAACCTAAAACAATCCACACCAGCATTCAAGAATCCTCTTCCCAACCCAAAAATAGAGAAGGTGAAACATTGAACAAATTCCTTCTAATAATCACAATCATAGCAGGCATAGCCGCTGGGCTAATCCTATCGTACGCACTCAAAATTCCCTTTGCAGTAGCAGTCGTAGACACCATCAAAGCCAAAATCGCAAGCATAAACATAGGCGGAATAAACATAGGCTCAATCGCATCAATAGCGGGGATACTTGGAACTGCGGGTACAGCCTACGGACTATACGGTCAATACAAAGGCAAAATAGAGGCACAAGCACAGAACGCCAAACAATTACTCGATAACAAGAACACATATGAGGAATTGACAAACGTAACAAACCTAAAAACATCACTGGAAGACAAACTATCCGAAGCCACTCAACTCAAAGACGACGCCTTGCAGACTCTTGAAACAAAAACACAGGAATTTCAAGGATTAACAGACGAAGTATCTCTTCTCCAGAATAAACTGGAAGAAAAAGAGGTCAAGATTGACACCCTAACTGATGCTCTTCGCCGCATCAAACTAGAGAAGGGCGAAGTTATCGAAAAAATAGTAGTAAAATGAAGGAGGAAAAAAGAAACATGAAAACATCTAACATATTCTGGATAATCGTAATCGCTATAATCATATTAGTCGTTGGCGCAGCCGCAGGATCAAGTGGCGGATCACGATCATCCGGCACAACTGACAGAGACGTAAAATACACATTCACAATCACAGTAGCACCTCAATCAAGCATAAGACTAACCGAAATCGTGTACTTCAACCAATACACAGAACAATCCTTCCACATATTCCGTGACATGCTACCCTACACATTCAAATTCGCAAAAAATGATGTGCTCCAATTCACAGTCGTACCAACAAGCAACTATGAACTAAACGGATGGATACTTGCAGATGGTGATAACATATCAGACAATCCTATGCTCCTAAAACCTGATGGTGACTTCAGTATAGAACTCTGGCTAATGCCAATCGGCACAGCAACGCCATGATGGAGGTGAACCCACAATAAAAACCAAATTTATAGCAATCATCCTAGCAGCAACCATCCTACTCACAATAGCCACAGTCGTAATCGCCCAACAATTCTTTCCATCCACAGCAACAAACGAGAACACAGGCGAAGTCACAGGCGACATCCTCTTTGAATACCGCTTCAGCGACGAAGTGACAGTAGACGGAGACATAATTGACTGGGGAGCGCTCTCACCCGGAGGAGTGTACCTAAAAAGCCTCAACATAACCAACATTCATGAAACAGAGCAAATCATAGTTTTTTTATTATATGATGATTTACCAAATGGTTGGACTCTCATATGGGCAGGCAACAACACAAAATATGGCACAACATTAATCCCCAACCAACAAATAATCAGAAACGTAATCTTAACGTTGCCAGCAACAGTTGCCCCAGACACATACGCTTGGAACACCACAATCTACGCAGAAGTGATATAGGAGCATGATGGGAAAGTAGACTCTCCAGCAAGCCCAACATCCCCATAGCTAAGTTAGCATCCCTCTCTGACTGAAGTAATATCAATCCGTGACCATTTGGAGTGATATTTCACTTCTTTACCTTCCTGTCATGGATGCACGGGCAGGAGGGTTAATCCTAGAATCATGTCACTCCTAAAACGCATATTCCTATGCAAACTACTCAGATGGCACAACCCCACAACCGTAGAACGACTAGACGGCACAAAACAAATCTACTGCATAGACTGCAACAAACGCCTAGACAAATAATTTTCTCCATTTTGACCCAGACACTTCCAACAACAGGTTCTTCAACCTCCTTCACCGAAGCATATGTCATATGCGCTGCCGGAGGCGGTCAGGTCATGGAAAAGAAAATGATAAGCATTCCAGAACGTGAACTCATCCCACTCTCAGACCTCAAAGTGGATGGCGACAACCCCAACATCATGACTCCCAAGCAACATGAAAGACTAGCAACATCAATCAAAAAATACGGCTTCATAGTTCCCATAATCACCAATAAGGACTTGCTCATAGCAGACGGAGAACAGCGCCTCACAGTCGCACAGAGCCTTCAAATGAAGCAAGTTCCAGTAATCAGGCTACCTGTGGAAGACGTTGACCGCAGACTGCTAAGACAGGTCCTCAACAAGCTCAAAGGAGAACATGAACTCCTACTTGACGCGCAGGAATTCGAGAGAATCATAGAGGCTGGAGGGGAAGACGACCTCAAACACCTACTAGACTTAAATGATAGGCAATTAGAGAAATATCTATCAGAAATAGAACAACCTGAAGATGAAACATTCCAAACAGACTTAGAACAAATTAAAACAAACATAATATACGGTGAACAATACAAACTAGGAAATCACATATTGATGTGTGGAGATGCTTTCAAAGATTTACCACAATTAATCTCAAAAGTTGATGTAATATTTACTGACCCTCCTTATGGAATGAAATTAGATACCGATTTCTCAAGCATGAAAGGAATCGCAGGTGGCAACAAATACGAAAAAGTTGTAGGTGACAATGTAGACTACTCACCTGAACACATCTTTAAATCTGTAAACAGTAACGAACTATTCCTATGGGGAGCAGATTACTATGCAGAGAAAATACCCAACCGTAACAATGGTTCATGGATAGTATGGGACAAAACTGAAGGAGGAATTAGTCCGAATTCCTCCTACGATAAAATGTTTGGTAGTAACTTTGAATTATGCTGGTCAAAGAACAAACATAAAAGAGCAATAGCACGTTTTCTATGGAAAGGAATTTTTGGTTTATCCTCTGAAGACATAAAAAAGAGGTTGCATCCTACACAAAAACCCACAAAACTTTGTAGATGGTTTATAGAATTATTTTCTGAACCTAAAGCAACTATATTAGATTGTTTTGGTGGTAGTGGTTCCACGCTTATTGCTTGTGAGCAGACAGGCAGAGTCTGCTACATGATGGAGATTGACCCAAGATACTGCCAAGTCATCATAGATCGCTGGGAAAAATACACAAAACAAAAAGCAGAACTTGTAAAACCTTCAACTTAAGGTGATAACTATGCAACAAGGAACCCAAGATAGACGCTTAGAACTGCTGAAACTCGAAGGAAACGGCTTATTGAGGCCTGAGGTAGTTGAGGAACTAAGCCGAAAATACAGCGTAAGTAAGGATACAGTATGGCGAGACTACCGCACACGCAAGTACTGGCAACCCATCCTAACAGAGATGGTGGAGGCTCTTCACCAAATCAAAAGCCGCCACACACAACTCTACCGCAAAGCGTCACTCACATACCTACAGGCAGAAAGCAACAGCCAAAAAATAGCATCACTAAATCTTATGCGGCAAATCAACAAGGACTACTTCGAGTTCTGCTATGGCTCAGGAACTGCACCCCCCGAAGAACCATTAGACGGTTACATTTTGAAGTGGTTAGATGAAACAGAAACTGAAGACTCTGACGATACAGTACAGTCCACATGATGGACAAAAAAGCTTTCACAACTCAGATGCTCGATTCAGAGTACTAAGCTGCGGTAGACGATGGGGCAAAACTATATCTGGAGCAAACGAATTCATTACGCAAATAACTAAAGCAAAACCCGAATCAGTTGGCTTCTGCGTAGCACCAACATTCTGGCATGGACAAAAACAATGGAAAGAATTTTTTCGCTACTGCCCCAAACAAATCATAGTCAACGTCAACCGATCAGAACGCAAAGTCATGCTACTCGGCAAACGAGAAGTATGGTTCAGATCAGCAGACAACCCTGACTCTCTAAGATCAGAGGGAATAGACGTTCTCTGGCTAGACGAGGGCGGACAAGTCAAAGAGGAAGCATGGAACCTAGCCCTACGACCTGCACTCATAGACAAGAAGGGCATAGGCATCTTCACTGGCACACCAAAAGGCAAAAACTGGTACTTCAAACTGTGGACCAGAGGACGAGACAAAACACAAATAGACTATAAAAGCTGGAGCTTCCCCTCAACCAGCAACCCCTACATCGACCCGAAAGAAATAGAGGATTTCGCCCGCGACATGCCCGAACTATCATATCGACAGGAAATACTCGCAGAATTCCTCGACGACGTGGGCAGCGTATTCCGTCAAGTTCGCAAATGCATAAAAGGCGACTATGAGGAGCCGCAACCAGACAAAATCTACTACATGGGCGTGGACCTAGCCAAAACAGTAGACTTCACAGTACTAACAGTCATAGACCATGAAGGACACGTATGCGCATGGGAGAGGTTCGCGCAGCTAGATTGGGTATTCCAGCAAACCCGCATAATCAACTTAGCCCAGAAATATAAAGCCAAAGTCATAATTGACAGCACAGGCGTCGGAGACCCCATCTTCGACGAGCTGCACCGCAAAGGATTATATCTTGTCGGCTACAAATTCACTTCCGCGACCAAAAAAGACCTGATAGACAATCTAAGTATTCGCATAGACAATGAAGAAATCAGCTACCCAGACATCCCCATCCTCATAAACGAGCTTGGGCTTTTCGGCTACACAGTCACAAAACAGGGAACAATTCACTACGGCGCACCAGAAGGCTACCATGACGATGCTGTTATCTCGTTGGCTCTCGCTGTTTGGATGGTTAGACATGGCATAATGGATGTTGGAACGGGAAAAATACCTTGGTAAAATTTAAGGCAGGACCCTTCAAACTCTCATTTCGAGAACCCGCACTAGAAGCTGAGCATGCAAATTATTACAAGAAAGAATCAGACAAAGGAGACACCACAGGTTCACGCCAATGGACAGACCGCCAGCCACACCCCAACAACATGAACAACTATGACAAATGGGCAAACGATCCAGAAGCAAACATAGCATTCAACGTGTTAACCGACATTATCTCTGGAGTCGGCTACTACACGGAGATGGAAGAAGGAGTAAACGAGGAACACAAAAACAAGGAAATCATAGACGAATACGGCCAAACAGTCAACTTGGATGAGGACCTACAGGAAATCGTCATGGCAATGCTGCAGAAGGGCTTCTGCCCCGTGGAGCGCCTAAGCGACTATGACCTGAAGATATTACCTCCAGAAACATTCTACATTCACCAGAACAAGAAAGGCAAAGTACTAAAATACACCCAAGAATACAGCGCAAACGATGTTGTGGCTGAGTGGAAAGGCAAGGACATGGAAGACATCATTCTATTCTTTCATCGCAGAACCACATCTTGGCCCTACGGCAAAAGCCTCGTTGAACCCATAGGAACCCTGCTTGATGAAAGAACACAGATGAATGAGGACATGCCAAAGGCGATTCACCGCTGGGCATATCCAATCCCCTTCATAAGCACAAGAGGACCAAAAGCCTCCATTCAAACAGCATGCGAAGACCGTGATGTAGACGAAGCAATTTACATTGGAAACTCTGAACCAGACGACTGGAAACTTGAAACTCTAAGCATCGACCCACAAGCCCGCTTTATCCCCTACATAGAACTCATTTACTACCAAATCTGCGAAGGACTACATGCCCCTCTCCTTCTTTACCTGAAGAATGCCACTGAAGCTTCTGCCACTGTTATGATGGAGTCAGTAGACCGCCTCGTCAACGGCATACAACGCTACGTTAAGCGAAGAGTCGAAAAATACCTGTTCGAACCGCAGGTGGGCGATCCTGTGCCACATCTAATTTGGGGTCAACCCAAAACTGGGCTAGAAGATATAGCTTTAGCCGATATTGCGGCGATATACCCGCATTTAGCTCCTAACCAGGGACTAGGTTTGCTTAAACAGTTCGGTATTCAACTGCCTGAACCAGAATGGCCCAAACAGCCACAGTTGCCTATGCAGCCATTCCAGAAGCAACCGCAGGTTCCGGTGGAGCAAGTTCTTGAACGCCTAAACGATTTGGGTACTAGCTTAACCGTGATTGAAACAAACTACACTGAGAAACGGCTTAGATTAACTGAGGCTATGAGAATGGCGGACAAGACTATTACAGTGTACATGAAGCGTGCCTATCCTGAAGGATGGAAAAACCATCGGGACAACAAGTTTCAGGAGTTTGCAAGAAAGCTCATAGGAGAACAAAAGGGGAAGGAAACATTCAATGTCACAGTTGGTTAAAGAAGTTGTGGCTGCCGTAATTGCAGTCAGAGAGGCAAAACAGCGCATCTTCATAGGCGGAGCCACATTCTACAGCGTAAACGACATCTGGCTCTACATAGAAATAAGCGACGACAAACTATGTGATGTCTGCCACGCAAACGCGCACATGGAAGGGGGCGAATACAAGGGCAACCGCATACGAGGCTTCTTTCCATACCATGAAATCTTAGACATCAACACCATCAAAGTGAATCAGCATCCGCACTGCAGATGCATAATGGTGCGGAAGCATCCTATATTAGAAACACATGAGAATATTACTTTTTGGTAATAAATGAGAGAGTGAAGAAATGAGAATAGGCTTGCCTAAAGACAAAAGACGCTTCCTCCGACCCACATCCGCACAGAAGAAGGAACCAAGCGTCACCAGAGACATCCCAGAGGACAAGGCAAAGTGGACCCGATGTCACGGCTGCGGAATGCCTATTAAGGGTCATAAGTGGCGTGTTGCTCCGGGAGTGTATGAGTGCTTCAGATGCCACAACGAATGATTATCTTGAGAATGTGATAGCTTAATGACCTGTTTGGCATGTATGTTGTCTATTTTAGCTTTCAAACTACTGCTTTGGAAACCTATAAGCTCAAACTATCATTATTGGCTTTTCACTGAAATATTCGTTAAACTACACAAAAACAGAGATTACTGTAGAGGATAATCATATTAAACTAGTGCTTTATCCATAGTTTACTTTATAAGTTCCAGTTGGTTCGAAATGAGGATGGTACTTATCCACTTTATATTCCACAACCCCTTTCTGTCTTGTTAGTCTTCGCTTGATTCTTGGTAATGCTTCTTCACGTTTTCCCTGAAAGAAAGGCATTTGTTCCCCTTTTTGATCACAAACCGCAACCATATCATTAAGAAAAACGAATATTGTTGTAATTTTATGTTTGTATTCCCTCATCTCCTTCACTTGAATATTACCTTAACATAATAAACATATAAAATATTCGATTGAAACACACCCTTATCTTTTGAGTGGTTTACCCTACCCTAAACACAATAAGTTTATGAGATGAAAAAAATGCCTTTTGGACCCTATGATAGCATGGCTGATTGCATCGCCAAAAACCAGCAAGCGTCAGACCCCGGAGCATACTGCGCCCAAATCCACTATGATATTACAGGCAAATGGCCCAGCGAAGCAATGCATCCTGACTTCCAGAAAATCTACAAGCAATTCCAGACAGTGGAAGACGGCGAAACTCGCTATTGGGCTTGGATAAAAGCCCTGAACCTAGACGAAACCAGACCCTACGGACAAAGCATGAAGGAACAGTTCAAATGGGTCAAACGACACGTTGACTTGGTTCTATGGAAAGAAGACACAAGAGCGAAATACTGGCAGGTAGAAGCGGGCTTCCCAGTAGAAAGCATGAACAGAAACATCTACAGCTCCGAAGAACTCCATGAATCAGCCCGCACACTAGCACATAAACCCGTCAACCTAAACCACAAGTTTCCATTACCCACGATTGAGATTCCCGCCGCAAAATATGAGGACGGCGTAGTGGAAGCTATTTTAAGAATCCCAAAAAACCTGCACTGCCCAATCTGCGACAAAACAGAAACCATCAACAACCTAATAGAAAACGGCGGAATCGTGAACGTCAGCCTAGAAGCCCAATGCACACTCCAAAGTGACGAACCACAGAAATGCGAAGGCATGGAATTCACAGGCTTAAGCTTACTATCATCCGCTACTTTACCGGGCATCCCATTGACTAGGCTGATGCCCCTTGAACACATCATGGTTGAAGCATTACAATCTTCAACGAGGAGAAGAAAAAACGTGAAAACAATCAAAATGGAAGTACTCGAAGACGACGACTCAGAACCTAGAAGCGACGCAGAAAGAGCCAAAGCCCACTTCAGCATCAGCGACGAAAAATGGAACAGCCTATCTGAAGAAGAGAAACAAGCATACATAGACAAGCTGCCACCACGCGGAAGCGCAGAAATGCAAACCGTTGACATAACCCCAATACAGCCGAAGCCAAGCATGGAACCAGACGAAAACGGGCAATGCCCATCCGGATACATGCTCAACTCGATAGGCAAATGCATGCCCACCGAAGACTGCGGAGAAGGAATGCATTGGGACGCAAACGCAAACGATGGAGCCGGAGCCTGCGTAGCCGACACGCCGCCAAAACCTGAACACCCAGAAACATCTCATGGACTGCCCGCGGCACCACAAGAAGACGTTTTAACTGACGGTTCCACAGAGCAGCCTACAGCCGGAGAGCAACCGCCCATAACAGGAACAGACAAGCTACCGCCGATGCCGCCAAGCGGAGAACCCGCACCGGAAGCACCAACATCATTACCTGCAGACGTGCAGCCGCAAGAGCCGACAGTTCCAGATTCACATGATTGCGGCGATGGACGACATTACGACTACGACTTAGACCAGTGTGTACCAAACCAGCCAATCACAGAAACAGCATTGAAGATAAGCCA
>Ga0307429_1000826_pt1 | contig 16271 bp, 15 predicted proteins | sample SalMarWE160230MG_FD_202151 | JGI IMG/M metagenome (GOLD analysis project Ga0307429, IMG submission 202151) | Salt marsh sediment microbial communities from the Plum Island Ecosystem LTER, Massachusetts, United States - WE1603-230 | ecosystem: Environmental > Aquatic > Marine > Intertidal zone >...
GAACGGTCCGGGAGCTCCGCCCACGACCCCGTGGGTTCAGGGGGGCACTTGGGGGGCTCCGGGCAGATCGCCCGGGCCCCCCAAGTCATTTCGGCGCCGGCGCTCGCTTCCCGCTTGCTACGCTCTCAGCGTGTTCGGAATCGGCATGACGGAGCTGATGGTGATCCTGGTGATCGCCTTGCTGGTGCTCGGCCCCAAGCGCCTGCCCGATCTGGCGCGTTCGCTGGGGCGCGGCCTGGCGGAGTTCCGGCGCGCCTCCACGGACCTTCGCCGCGAGTTCCTCGACGTGGCCGAGGACGTGCGGGTCGAGCCCGTGCCGCGCGACGAGGCCAAGGCGGGCGCCTCGAAGCAGCCGGCGGAGACGACCGGTGCGCCCGACCCGGGCGCGGAGGACGAGCCGGGGGCGTGATGGGCGACCGCGAGATCGCCCATGGATGAGACCCGGCTGCCCCTCACCGAGCACCTGTCCGAGCTGCGAGGTCGACTGTTCAAGATCCTGATCGCCTGGGCGATCGGCAGCGCGGCGGCCTGGAGCTTCAGCGAGGAGATCTTCGGTCTGTTGCTGCGACCGGCGGTGGCCGCTCTCGGGGGCTCGGGCGGGCCTCCCCTGCAGGCCATCGCGCCCACCGAGATCTTCTTCACCTATCTCAAGTGCGCGCTGCTGGCCGGCTTCGTCTTCGCCCTGCCGGTCTTCTTCTGGCAGATCTGGGCCTTCGTCGCGCCGGGTCTCTATCCGAACGAGCGCAACGCCATCGTCCCGTTCGTGGCGGTCTCCAGCCTGCTCTTCGCGGGGGGCGCCGTGTTCGGCTACACGATCGTGTTCCCGATCATGTTCCAGTTCCTGTCGGGTTTCGACAACGAGTTCGTCCGCTCGGTCTGGACCATGCGCGAGGTCTTCGCCATCACCACGCGCCTCTTCCTGGCCTTCGGCGTGGCCTTCGAGCTGCCGGTCTTCGTCTTCTTCCTCTCCGTCGCGGGCATCGTCGACGCTCCCACGCTGCTGCGCGGCACGCCCTACGCCGTGCTGGCCGTCTTCGTGGCGGCCGCCCTGCTGACCCCCCCGGACTGGGTCAGCCAGGTCCTGCTGGCCGTGCCGATGGTGGTCCTCTACCTGCTGGGTGTCGGCGTGGCCTGGCTGTTCGGCGGAGCCCGGCGCAAGGCCGAGGCGGAGTCCGCCTCCTAGCTCCGCCGGCCCCTCTCCGGCGCCGCTTCCAGCAGGCGTCCGAGGATCGAGCGCGTCGCCGCCGGCGCGTCGACGCCGGTGGCCACGCGCATCGGCGTGCCGAAGCCGACGCCCGGCGGAACCTCGAGCGTCCGCAGCACCCCGCGCTCGATCGTGGGCAGGATCCGCAGGCTCTCGAAGGCGAGCGGCGCAGCGTCGATCAGCGCCAGCACCGTCAGGGGATCGTGCAGGAAGGCGGCATTGTCGGGCGCGAGGTCTCCCCCGAGCTCCGTGAAGATCCGGTGCTGTACCGGTCGCCACAGCCGTACCTGCCGCGCCAGCTCCCGTGCCAGCGGACCCGCGGACGCCAGCTGCTCCACCTCGGCGTCCCGCAACCAGGTCGAGAGCGTGACGTCCGCGCTGACGAGGCACGTGGGAACGCCGGCCCCGAGCACCGCCATCGTCGCCTCGGGATCGGCGCACAGGTTGTAGTCGATGCCGGGCGCACACACGTGACGACCGATGCGGACCTCGCGCACGTGCCCGCCCATGATCGTCAGCCCGCCGACGCGTTCCGGAAGCTGCGGGTCGATAGCGAGGGCCCGAGCCACGTTGGTCAGCGGTCCGACGAGCACGAGCTCGAGACCCGGATGGAGACGCGCGGCCCGCGCGATCCGCTGCGCCGCGGGCTCGTCGGAGATCGGCGCGGGCTCGGCCGCGGCGATGCAGCGCTCCTCGTGGTCGAACCAGTTGAAGCGGTCCTCGGCGCGCAGCAGCGGGCGCTCGGCGCCCACGCTGACCTCGACGTCGCGGCGTCCGGCCAGGCCGAGCAGCGCCGCGGCGACCCGCGCCCGCACCGCTCCGTTCCGCCCCACGGTCGTCACCGCCACCAGCTCGAGGGCCTCGGGGGCGGACAGGATCAGGGCGAGCGCCAGCGCGTCGTCGACGTCGCTCCCGATGTCCGTATCGAAGAGGACCGCGCGCCCGGCCAGGACTACTCGTCCGCCGGCGGGGGGTCTACCGTGAACAGCTCGGCGCCGGCCTCGACGGTGTCTCCCTCGGCGACCGCGATCTCGCGCACCACGCCCTCGATGGGCGATACGATCTCGTTCTCCATCTTCATCGCCTCGATCACGACCACCCCCTGGCCTTCCGCCACCGGATCGCCGGGCGCGAGGCCCACCTTCACCACCTTGCCCGGCATCTCCGCCTCGATCGTCTGCGGACCGCTCGCCACGGACGCTGCCACACCCGCCAGCAGGCGGGTCCGCTCGTCCACGGCTTCGAGGTGGAAGAGGCGACCGTTCACCAGCACGTCGAAGCCGTGGGCGCCCTTCTCGTCCACCATCGCCTCGAATTGACGACCGTCCTCGATGATCGAGTAGATGGTGGGGCCGCTCTTCACGGCGTCGACGTGCACGGTGGCTCCGTCGATGCTGATCTCGTACAGCCCCTCACCGATCTCGGTCAGGCCGATTCGCACGGCCTCGCCCCCGCCGCCCTGCTTCTCGCTGACCTCGTAGTTCACCGGAAGCTTCCCCGCAGCTGGCTGCGCCGTGCGAAGTCCTTCCAGGGGTCGCCGGCCCCGGCGCCCGGTGCAGCGGCCGAAGCCCGCTTGGCGCGGCTCTTGTCGCGGCGGAAGGCGGCGATCGCTGCCAGCATGAAGGCGACGCGGCGCGCCTCCTCGTCGCCGGCCAGCAGCTCGGCGCCTCCCTTGCCGCCGTCCATGTGCTCTTCGATGAAGCCGGTGTCGTAGCGTCCCTTCAGGAAGACGGGATGGCGCAGCACCTTCTGGTGGAAGGGAATCGAGGTCCGGATGCCCTTCACCACGAACTCGGAGAGCGCCCGCTTGAGCCGCTCGATCGCCTCCGATCGGTCGGCGCCCCAGGCGATCAGCTTGCCGACCATCGGGTCGTAGTGGACGGTGACGCTGGCGCCTTGATAGACGCCCGAATCCACTCGCACGCCGATCCCGTCCGGCGGCCGGTACACGACGATCTCGCCCGGCGAGGGCACGAACCCCTGGTCGGGGTCCTCGGCGTAGATGCGGGCCTCGATGGCGTGTCCGTGGATGCGCAGGTCGCTCTGCCGCAGGCCCAGCGGCTCGCCCGCCGCCGCGCGGATCATCGCCTTCACGATGTCCACGCCCGTGATGGCTTCGGTGATGGGGTGCTCGACCTGTACGCGCGTGTTCATCTCGAGGAAGTAGAAGTCGTCGTTGCGATCGACCAGGAACTCGCAGGTTCCCGCGCCGACGTATCCGACGGCCTCGGCGGCGGCCACCGCGGCCTTGCCCATGCGCTCCCGCAGCTCGGGGCTGATGCCGTTCCCCGGCGCCTCCTCGATCACCTTCTGATGACGCCGCTGGATCGAGCACTCGCGCTCGAAGAGGTGGAGGGTGTTGCCGTGCGTATCCGCCAGCACCTGGATCTCGATGTGACGTGGCTGCTCCACGAACTTCTCGACGTAGAGGGCATCGTCGCCGAACGAGGCCTTCGCCTCTCCGCGCGCTCGCGCCAGGGCCTGCGTCAGCTCCTTCTGCTTCCGCACCAGCCGCATGCCCTTGCCACCGCCGCCCGCGCTGGCCTTGACCATCACCGGGAAGCCGATCTCCTTGGCGAACGCCACCGCCTCCTCGTCCGAGAGCGCGCGGGTCGTCCCGGGAACGATGGGCACACCGGCTCGCTCCATCGTCTGGCGCGCCGTGACCTTGTCGCCCATCGCCCGCATCACGTCGCCCGAGGGACCGATGAAGCCGATGCCCTCCCGCTGGCACAGGTCCGCGAACTCGCCGTTCTCGGCCAGGAAGCCGTAGCCGGGATGGATGCCGTCGGCGCCGGATCGTCTGGCGATCTCGACCACGCGTTCCATCCGGAGGTACGACTCGCGGGCGGGCGGGGGACCGCAGTGATAGGCCTCGTCGGCGAAGCGCACGTGCAGGCCGTCGCGATCCACGTCCGAGAAGATCGCCACGGTCTGGATGCCCATCTCGCGGCAGGCGCGGATCACGCGCACCGCGATCTCTCCGCGATTGGCAACGAGGATCTTCTCGAACATCAGAGCGGGATGTTCCCGTGCTTCTTCGGGGGATTGGCGTCGCGCTTCTTCGCCAGCATCTCGAGGGCCTGGATGACCTTGGGGCGCGTCTCCTCGGGGCGGATCACCTCGTCGAGATAGCCGAGCTCCGCCGCCTTGAAGGGATTCGCGAAGTTCTGGCGGTAGTCGTCCTCGAGTTCCTTGCGCAGCGCTTCCGGATCGTCCGCCTGCTTGAGCTCGTTGCGGAAGACGATGTTGACGGCACCGTCCGGCCCCATCACCGCCAGCTCCGCCGTGGGGTAGGCGAAGTTGATGTCGGCGCGGGTGTGCTTGCTGCTCATGACGACGTAGGCGCCGCCGTACGCCTTGCGCGTGATGATGGTGACGCGGGGCACGGTGGCCTCGCAGAAGGCGTAGAGGAGCTTGGCGCCGTGCTTGATGATGCCGCCGTGCTCCTGATCGACCCCCGGCAGGAATCCCGGCACGTCGACGAAGGTGATGATCGGGATGTTGAAAGCATCGCAGAAACGCACGAAGCGAGCGCCCTTCTTGGAGCACTCGATGTCGAGGACTCCAGCCCGGAAGGCGGGCTGGTTCGCCACGATCCCGACCGAACGTCCCCCGAAGCGCGCGAAGCCGATCACCAGGTTCCTCGCGTAGAGCGGCGCCACCTCGAAGAAGTGGCCCTCGTCCACCACGAGCTTGATGAGCTCCTTCATGTCGTAGGGCTTGGCGGGCTCGTCCGGCACCAGCGTCCGGAGCGCCGGATCCATCCGGTCCGAAGGATCCTCCGTCGGCACGAAGGGTGGGTCCTCCAGATTGTTCTGGGGGATGTAGGAGAGCAGGGTGCGCGTGATCTGGATGCACTCCTCCTCGCTGTTGGCCGCGAAGTCAGCCACGCTGCTCTTGGACGCGTGCGTCACCGCGCCCCCGAGCTCTTCCGACGTCACGTCCTCGTGGGTCACCGTCTTGATCACGTCGGGCCCCGTGATCATCATGTGGCTGGTACCCTTGACCATCACGATGAAGTCGGTCATCGCCGGGCTGTAGACGGCGCCGCCCGCACACGGACCCATGATGAGGGAGATCTGCGGGATGACGCCCGACTGGAGCACGTTGCGCAGGAAGACGTCACCGTAGCCACCGAGCGAGACCACTCCCTCCTGGATGCGCGCTCCGGCGCCGTCGTTGAGACCGAGCACCGGCGCCCCGGCCCTGGCTGCCAGGTCCATGATCTTGCAGATCTTCTCCGCGAACGCGCCCGACAGGCTGCCGCCGAACACGGTGAAATCCTGGGCGAAGGCGAAGATCTGCCGCCCGTCGATCTTGCCGTAGCCCGTGATGACTCCATCGCCCAGGATCTTCTGCTCCTGCATGTCGAAATCGGTGCAGCGGTGCACGACGAACTTGTCGATCTCGACGAAGCTGCCGGGATCGAAGAGGAGCTCCAGCCGTTCGCGTGCGGTGAGCTTGCCGGCCTGGTGCTGACGTTCGATGCGCGCCTCGCCGCCGCCGAGCAGCACCTGGGCGCTCATCTCCTCCAGACGCTTGAGCTTCTCTTCGATGGACATTGGGGAGCCTCGGAACTCCTACATGTTGGAGAGGATGGCGCCGGTCTTGCCGAGCTGGTGCCCGTACTCGACGATGTCGATCTTGGTGCGTGCGACACCGCTGTCCATCGCCGCCTGGGCGACCGCCGGAACCACGTAGGTGAGGATCCTCGGGTCGAAGGGTTTCGGGATGATGTAATCGGGGCCGAACTCGAAGTTCTCGTTCCCGTAGGCATCGCGCACGATCTGCGGAACCACCTTGCCGCGCCGCGCCAGCTCGGCCAGGGCGTGGGACCCGGCCAGCTTCATCGGCTCGTTGATCCGGCTGGCCTGGACGTCGAGGGCTCCGCGGAAGACGAAGGGGAAGCCGAGCACGTTGTTGACCTGGTTCGGGTAGTCCGAGCGGCCAGTGGCCATGATGGCGTCCTGGCGCACCTGCCGAACCTGGTCGGGCGTGACCTCGGGATCCGGGTTGGCCATGGCGAAGATGATGGGGTCCCGGGCCATGCTCTTCACCATCTCCGGCGTCACCAGACCGGCCTGGGAGAGGCCGCAGAAGACGTCGGCGCCCCTGAGGGCGTCGGCCAGCGTGCGCGCCGGGGTCTTGCGGGCGAACTCCGCCTTGTACCGGTTGATCGCTGCGCTGCGCCCCTCGTGGATCACGCCATGGCTGTCGCACATCAGCATGTTCTCGATCGGCACCCCGAGATCGCGATAGAAGCGCGCGCAGCCGATGCCCGCGGCTCCCGCCCCGGAGAACACCACCCGGATCTCGTCGATCGGCTTGCCGGTGATCTCGAGCGCGTTCACGAGGGCGGCACCCGAGATGATGGCGGTCCCGTGCTGATCGTCGTGGAAGACCGGGATGTCGAGGCTCTCGACCAGGCGCCGCTCGATCTCGAAGCACTCGGGGGCACGCACGTCCTCCAGATTGATGCCGCCGAAGGTGGGCGCCAGGATCTCGACGGTACGGACGAACTCGTCCACGTCGTCGGTGGCGAGCTCGATGTCGAAGACGTCGATGTCGGCGAAGCGCTTGAAGAGGACCGCCTTGCCCTCCATGACGGGCTTGCCGGCCAGCGCGCCGATGTTGCCCAGGCCCAGCACGGCGGTGCCGTTGCTGACGACCGCGACCAGGTTGCCCTTGCCGGTATAGAGGTAGGCGGTCGCCGGGTCGCGGGCGATCTCCCGACAGGGCTCGGCCACCCCTGGGGTATAGGCCAGCGAGAGATCCTCCTGGGTCTCGGTGGGCTTGGTCGGAACGACCTTCAGCTTGCCCGGCCGGCCCTCGGAGTGGTAGGCGAGGGCCTTCTCTCTCGTGATCACGGTCCGTCCTCGTTCATCGGGGCCGCGGCTCGCGGCCGCACCGGCGCAAACGAGCCCGCAAGTCTATCAGATCGGGCACCCCGCCGCCGAGCCCGAACCCTGGGATTCCGGGGACTTGGCCGGCCCGCTGCGGGCGGCCGACCCTGCTCGTCAGCGCAGCAGCTCTCGGGCGATCACCAGCCGCTGGATCTGGTTGGTGCCCTCGTAGATCTGCATGAGCTTGGCGTCGCGCATCAGCTTCTCGACCGGGTACTCCTTCGTGTAGCCGTTGCCGCCGAAGACCTGGACCGCGTCGGTGGTGACACGCATGGCCGTGTCGGTGGCGAAGCACTTGGCGAAGGAGGAGTGCTTCGAGGCACGCAGGCCCTGGTCGATCATCCAGGCGCTCTGGAGCGTGAGCAGCCGCGCCGCCTCCACCCCCTTCGCCATGTCCGCCAGCATGAACTGCACGGCCTGGAAGCTCCCGATCGGCGAGCCGAAGGCCTTGCGCTGCTTGGCGTAGGCCACGGACTCCTCCAGCGCCCGGCGCGCGATGCCGGTCGCGAGCGCCCCGATGGGAGGTCGCGTCCGGTCCAGTGTACGCATGGCGATCTTGAAGCCCTGCCCCTCGGCACCCAGCCGCTGGTCCGCGGGCACCCGCACGCCGTCGAAGTTCACCACGCGCGTGTCGCTCGCCCGCTGACCCATCTTGTCTTCCTTGCGGCCGCAGGAGACGCCGGGAGCGTCGGCGGGGACCACGAAGGCACAGATCCCCGCGTGGCGCTGCGAGGGATCGAGCGTGGCGAACACGGTGTAGAGGTCCGCCTCGCCGCCGTTCGTGATCCAGCACTTGGTGCCGCTCAGCTCGTAGTCGTCCCCGTGCCGGGTCGCCCGCAGCTGGAGACCCGCCACGTCGGAGCCGGCGTTGGGCTCCGACAGGCAGAACGCCACCAGCGTGAACTCCTCCGCGCACGGCCTGACCCAGCGACGCTTCTGCTCGTCGCTGCCCGCCAGCAGGATCGGCGTGAGGCCCAGGTCGTTGGCCATCATCGAGGTCCCGATCCCCGAGCAGCCCCAGGCGAGCTCCTCGACGACCAGGCACTGGTCCACCGACGAGAGGCCGAGGCCCCCCTGATCCGTGGGGATCGAGGTGCTCGCCAGGCCGAGCTCCCAGCCCCTGCGAATGATCTCGCGCGGAAACTCACCGCTCTGATCGTACTTCGCGGCGACCGGCGCGATCTCCTCCTGGGCGAAACGCCGCGCCGTCTCCTGAAGCAGCCGCTGCTCGTCCTCGAGCCCGAACTCCATTCCTGACTCCGGTTCACCTTGTGCGGATTGCGACGCCGCTCTGGAAGAGAAGCGAACGCGGCGCGACGCGGCAACGCCACGCCCCGCAGCGCTCGAGAGCCGTCCGCTCGCGCGCCGACCGGCTCGAGTGAGCGGTCGGACGGGGCGGCGGCCCCCCCGTCTACCGCCGCCCCCTCCGGGAATCCGCAGCGAGCCGGATGGCGCCTAGCCGGGCGCTCCCAGATCGCGGGACAGACGCTCGCCCATCTCCGTCACCAGCGGGGCGACCTCGTCGAGCAGCCGCTGCTCGTCGAGCCGGAACAGCGGCCCGGAGACGGAGAGCGCCGCGACCAGCGCCCCGTCCCCGTCGAAGACGGGCGCCGCGGCGCAGCCCAGGCCGGCGTCGCACTCCCCGAGGTCGAGGGCGAAGCCACGAACGGCAACGCCGCGCAGGTGCTCGAAGAACTTGTGGGCATCGAGGATCGTGGAGTCGGTGCGCTTGGCGAGCTGACCGTCGGAGACCATCGCGCGATCGAAGGCTTCGCGCGCTTCCTCGGGGGAGCAGCCCAGCAGCACCTTGCCGAGCGCGGTGCAGTGCAGCGGCAGGCGTCGGCCGAGGCGCAGCCCGGCCGTCACGGCCTGGTCCGTCTGCTGCCCGGCCAGGTGGACCACCTCGAAGTCCCGCATCACGCCGAGGTGGGCGGACTCCCCGGTGCGCCGAGCCAGCTCCCGGAGGAAGGCCGCCGCGCGGTCCAGCAACGTTCGGTTGCGGGCGAACGATTGGCCCAGCTCGAGCGCAGCGACGCCCAGCCGATAGCGCTCCGTGTCGGCGCTCTGCTCGATGTAGTGCTTCTGCTCGAGCGTGGCGAGCAGGCGGAACACGTTGTTCTTGTGCAGGCCCATACGCCGGGACAGCTCGGTCACGCCGAGCTCCTGCTCGTCGCGAAACGCCTCGAGCAATCGCACCGCGTTGATGACCGTCTGAATGGCGTACTCGCCCTTGGGCTTCCTCATCCGTTGGGTCTCCAACCCCTCAACGTCTTCACCGGGAACGGGCGCGAAGGCGGGAGAGCAACGCTCCGTCCCGGGAAGCCTGCATGGGGTGCGATCGAGGCGGACTCGCCTCGGCGAAGCAACCGCGAATCCCGAGCTCCAACGCTTGAAACCATGGACACCAACCCTTGGATCATGGCTCGGCCGAAGTCCGAGGCGTCACGAGGGCCGATGGAACCGACTTTCTCCGTCGGCACGGGGACCGCGCGCCTATATCGCAGTCGCCGTCGGAGATGTCAAGGAAACTTCATTCATTTGTATCGGAGCGAGGGGAGCGTCGCGCGAAAGTGTTGAGGAGACGGGTTTTACGCTGCCGGCGCGACACGCGATTCCCGCGCCCGTCCCCGACGGGAGACCCGCGAAAAAAAATGGCTAGGCGGTCTCGGAGGGCGCGCGCTTCTCGCCCTCGGTGGCGAGCAGCTCCAGCACCAGCAGGCTGACACCGACGACGATGCAGCTGTCGGCCACGTTGAAATCGGGCCAGGAGTAACCCTGCCAGAGCTTGAAGTGCAGGAAGTCGACCACCTCCTGATAGCGGATGCGATCGACCAGGTTGCCGACGGCTCCCCCGAGGATCAGGCCGAGCGCCAGCGCCGAGAGACGATCCCCGGGGGCCAGCTTCCGGAAGAAGGAGAGGATGATGCCGATCGCGACGCTGGAGATGCCGATGAAGAACGCGAGCCGCACGCTCTGCGGCGCGGTCGCGAAGAGGCCAAACGCCGCTCCCGGATTGCGCACGTGAGTGAGGTAGAAAAACCCCTCCACCACCGCGAGCTGATCGCCGTAGTGGATCTGGCTCTTGACGAGCTCCTTGGTGAGCACGTCGAGGCCGAGGCTGACGGCGAATGCGGTGAGGCCGACGCGAAGCTTGGGGCTCATGGGCTCGAGCTCATGTGGATGGCTGTCATGATAACGGGTCCGCGCGCTAGCGAAGCTCCCCGGCGCTCAGGCGGCCGTCGTCCCACACCTGCGGGGAAGCACGCCGCGCGTGCGCCAATGGCTCGCTGCCGTCGCGTCCCGAGGCTTCGAGCGCGGCGCCGCGAAGCCCATCGAGGTGTGGTTCAACCCGCGGGGAGAGCGCCTCCTCGGATGCCAGCAGCGTCTCGGCCTGCGCGACGTACTCGAGCGCGCGCTCCGGATCGCCGCGCTCGACCTCGTGCCGCGCCAGCGCGAGATACGCGTAGGGGTTGGTCGGGTCGATCTGGATGGCGCGCTCGTAGAGGCTGCGCGCCGTCTGAGGCCGCCCCGCCTCGTCCGCATCGAGGCCGTTCACGCACAGCCGCAGCGAGGCGCGCCGGATCGGGTCGCCTTCGCCGGTGAGCTCCGAGAGGTGCAGCGGCTGCGTACCTCCCGGACCCCTCAAGCCCGCGCAGCTCACCACCAGCAACGCCGCCAGCAGCCGTCCGCCGAGCGCGCCCCCGCGCCGCACCGCGCTCAAAGCTGCTTCCGCAGCCAGCGGAAGAAGCGGTTGCGCACGCCGGGCGAATCGTCGCCGTGCAGCTCCGCGACCGCTCCGGCCGGGCAGACCTGCTCCGGCAGCGTCCCGGACAGAAAGTACTCGCTGCGCCGCTCGGCACAGCCCGACAGCGCCAGCGCGCCGCTGGCTGGGTCGATCTCCGCAACCTCGACGTCGCCCGGGTGCAGGAACGCGCCCCGCACGCGTCCGCCGGTGAGCTGGCCGACGAAGCTCCGCCAGATCGGCAGCGCGCCCACGCTGCTCGGCACGCCCAGGCTGCGCGGCTCGTCGAAGCCGATCCAGACGACCGCCACCAGCTCCGGCGTATAGCCGACGAACCACAGGTCGTACTCCCCGTCGGTGGTGCCCGTCTTCGCCGCCACGGGGCCGCGCAGCCCGGTGGCGCGAACGCCGGCCGCCGTCCCCCGCTCCGCCACCCCCTCGAGCATCGAGGTGGCCAGGAAGGCGGTGCCCGCGTCCAGCACGCGCTCGAAGCGCAGCCGCCGGCGCTCGAGCGTCCGGCCCTCGGGGTCGACCAGGTCCTCGATGGCCTGGATCTCGGGCCGGATCCCGCCGCTCGCGAGCGTGGCGTAGGCGCGCGCAATCTCCATCGGCGAGACCTCGGCCGTGCCGAGGGCCAGGCTCGGCACCTCGGGCAGGGGACTGACGATGCCCATGCGGCGGGCCACGTCGATGACGCGGCGGATGCCCACCTGCTGGCCGATCCGGGCGGTCGCCACGTTGAAGGAGCGCTCGAGCGCCTCGCGCACGGGCACCCGGCCGTGGAACGTGCGATCGAAGTTGCGGGGGCGCCACGGCCCGCTGGGCATCTCCAGCTCGAGCGGCGAGTCGTCCACGAAGCTGGCGAGGGTCAGCAGCGGGCCGCCATCCGTGGGCTCCAGCGCCGCGATGTAGACGAAGGGCTTGAAGACGCTCCCGGTCTGCCGGCGGGCCTGGGTGCAGCGGTCGAACTGCGAGCTGCGGTAGTCGCGCCCGCCCACCAGCGCGAGGATCTCGCCGGTCTGCGGGCGCATGGCGACCAGGCAGCCCTGGAGCGCCCGCAGCGGGTCCTCGGCGCGCAGCTGCGGATAGCTCTTCTCGAGGCGCTCCAGCCCATCCCGCAGGGCGGTCGCCGCCAGGCGTTGCGCGCGGCGGTCGAGCGTCGAGTAGAGGCGCAGCCCTTCCGAGGTCAGCACCTCGGGCTCGTAGACCGCGGACAGCTGGCGACGCAGCAGATCCAGGAAGTAGCGCGCATCGTTGGGGTCGGGCGTCACGGCCGCCAGCTCGAGCGGCGCCGCCCGGGCCTCGCGCCAGCGCGCCGTGTCCAGCCGGCCCTGACGTTGCATCAGGTCGAGCACCAGGTTGCGCCGCTGCACCGCGCGCTCCGGCTCGCGGTAGGGCGACAGCCCGTTCGGGCTCTGGATGATGGCCGCGAGCAGCGCCGACTCGGACACGTGCAGCTCGCGGGCCGGCTTCCCGAAATAGACGTGCGCCGCCTCGCCCACGCCGTGGATGGCGGTCGCCCCGCGTTGCCCCAGGTAGATCTCGTTCAGGTAGGCACGCAGGATCTCGGCCTTGTCGTAGCGGGCCTCGACGATCAGGGCCATCGCGGCCTCGTGCAGCTTGCGGCTCAGCGTGCGCTCCGGCGTCAGGAAGAAGTTCTTGACCAGCTGCTGGGTGAGGGTGCTTCCACCCTGTCGGATCGAGCCGGCCCGCAGATTCGCCACCAGAGCGCCGGCGATGCGCTTGAGATCGATGCCGGCGTGGGTCTCGAAGCGCTGATCCTCGACGGAGAGCACGGCGGCGACGAGGTGATCGGGCACGTCGTCGAGACCGATCAGCTCGCGCTGCTCGCGATCGGGGCCGTAGTAGGCCCCGATCTGCTCGGGCTCGAGCAGCAACGCACCCATCTCGTGTCCGAGCGGCATGGCACGGATCTCGTCCACGAGGTTGCCGTCGAGCCTCACCACCACGTCGCGGGCCGGCTCGGGTCGGCTCGGGTGCTCGAAGGCGTGCACGTAGATGCGCAGCCGCGAGTCCCCCCAGATGTACTGCCCGGGCTCCAGGTCGCGGCTGCTGCGCGCCGCCCGGTAGCCGAGGCGGCGCAGCGTCCCCTCGAGGTCCATCAGCTTCCAGTCGAGGCCCGGGTACAGGATGCTCGGCGCGCTGTAGACGCGGGAGGGCACCCGGAAGCGCTGCCCCTCGAAGCGCGCCCGCACCACCCGGTCCAGCGAGACCAGCCAGGCCGCCGCGCCCCAGCCCGCCACGAAGGCGACGCCGAGCACCAGCAGCGCCGTGAACCGGACCTGCCGCGAAGCCCCCCGCGGCGCCCGCCGCCGGCGGGCGCGTGTGCTGCCTCTGCTAGACCTCGTCACCCTTCCCTCAGGACCCCAGCGGGGCCCCGGCTAAGGCTAGGACTCGGAGGGGGGAGTGGCCACGCGCCGCAGGCGCGCCAGGTAGGCCTCGCGCGCGATCGCGGTGTCCTCGAGGAAGGCCGGCAGCTCCTCGAGCAGCAGCGCCTGGGGTCCGTCGCAGAGCGCCTCCTCGGGTCGGGGGTGGAAGTCCACCAGCACCAGGTTCGCGCCGGCGATGACGCCCTGCGCGGTCATGTGGAACAGCTCCATCAGCCCGTCGGGAGCCAGCGCGCGACTGCCCACCGAGTGGGACGGGTCGACGCAGACGGGCAGCCGCGTCAGGCGCTTGACCACCGGCACGTGGCTGAAGTCGACGAAGTTGCGGTGCGGGTCGCCGAGGCTGCTCTTCATGCCGCGCAGGCAGAACACGATGCGGCGGTTGCCGCCCGAGGCCACGTACTCGCAGGCGTTGAGCGACTCCTCCAGCGTGATGCCCATGCCGCGCTTGAAGAGCACCGGCAGCTCCGTCTGCTGGCCCACCGCCTTGAGCAGCTCGAAGTTCTGGGCGTTCCGGGTGCCGATCTGGAGCATCACGCCGGTGGCCTGGCCGGACTCGGCCAGCGCCTTCTGGATCTCCACCACGTGCGCCTCGCGGGTCACCTCCATCGAGACCAGCCGGATGCCGTACTTCCCGGCCAGCTCGAAGACGAAGGGCAGGCAGCCCGCGCCGAGGCCCTGGAAGTCGTAGGGGCTGGTGCGGGGCTTGTAGGCGCCGGCGCGGCTGGTCTCGATGCCATGCTCCGCCAGCGCGCGGAACATGCTCTCGACGTTCTCGTGGCTGTCGACGGCGCACAGACCGGGGAAGACGTGGAAGGTGTCCTGGCTGATGCGGACGCCGTTGTACTCGAAGCCGACCGCGTCCAGGCCGCCGGCGTGGCGGCCGATGGCCCGGAACCTCTCGGTGACCCGCACTACCTTCTCGACGCACGCGAACTCCTCGAAGGGCTCGGTGGGAATCACCCCGGTGTGTCCGATCAGGTACACCTCGGTGACCGAGCGGGTGGCCCCCTGGATCCGATGCAGCTGGGTCTGGACGTCGGGGTAGCTCTCGGCCAGCTCGATCAGCCGCCGGACCTCCGGGTCGTCCGCCTCGACGTCCGCCTTCAGCACCAGGATCATGGCTCGCTCCGCCGCAGCAAGCTACGCAGCGGGGCTCTTCCCGTCAATCCTTGCCCTTGCCAAATCCTCTTTTCTTTCCGAGATTTGCGCCATGTCGACCGAGCGAGGAAAGGCCTGGGGTGGACGCTTCCGGGAGGCCACCCATCCGGCCGTGGAGCGCTTCACGGCCTCGGTCCACTTCGACCGGGCGCTGGCGCGCTACGACCTGCGCGTCTCGCGGGCCCACGCCCGCATGCTGCGCGCCCAGGGGCTGATCGGAGAGCAGGACGAGCGGGCGCTGCTGGCCGGTCTCGACGCGATCGCAACGGAGCTCGAGGAGGACCGCTTCCGCTTCGATCCGGCTCTCGAGGACGTCCACATGAACGTGGAGGCCCGGCTGCGCGAGAAGATCGGCGAGGCGGCGGGCCGGCTGCACACCGGCCGCAGCCGCAACGACCAGGTGGCGACCGATCTGCTGCTGTATCTGCGCGACGCGGTCGGTGCGGCGGAGCGGGGGCTGCTCGAGCTGCGGCGGGTGCTGCTCGAGCGCGCGCGCGAGCACCTCGATACGGTGCTGCCCGGCTACACCCACCTCCAGCGGGCCCAGCCGGTGCGACTGGCGCACCACTGGCTGGCCTTCGTGGAGATGTTCGGTCGCGACGGCGCGCGCTTCCGAGCGCTGCGCGCGCGGCTGGACCGCTCGCCGCTCGGCTCCGGTGCGCTGGCCGGCTCGACGCTACCGCTCGATCGCGAGGCCACCGCGAGCGAGCTCGGCTTCGCCGGCCCGTCGCTGAACAGCATGGATGCGGTGGCCTCGCGCGACGCGGCCCTGGAGTTCCTGGCCGCGGCCGCCATCGCGATGGTCCAGCTGAGCCGCCTGGCGGAGGAGCTCGTGCTGTGGTCGACCGCCGAGTTCGGCTTCGTCGAGCTCGCCGATGCCTTTGCCACGGGCTCGAGCCTGATGCCGCAGAAGAAGAATCCAGACGTGCCGGAGCTGGTGCGCGGCAAGGCCGGCCGCGCGATCGGCAATCTGGTGACCCTGCTGACCGTGATCAAGGGGCTGCCCCTGACCTACAACCGCGACCTCCAGGAGGACAAGGAGCCGGTCTTCGACTCGGCCACCACGCTGCGCGGCGCGCTCGAGGTGAGCGCCGGAGCGATCGCCACGCTGCGGGTCGACGTCGATCGCATGCGAAGCGCCGCCGACGACCCGTTGCTGCTCGCGACCGACCTGGCCGAGCGCCTGGTCGAGCAGGGCGTGGCCTTCCGGGACGCCCACGAGGCCGTCGGCCGCGTGGTGCAGCACTGCCTGTCGAAGGATCTGGACCTGCGCTCGCTCTCTCGCGAGGACCTCGCCGCCTACCATCCGGCGTTTCCGGGCGCCGCGGCCGAGCTGCTCTCGCTCGAGCGCTCGCTCGAGGCCCGCAGCCTGCCGGGCGGCACGGCGCGGGCGACCGTGCAGCAGGCGCTGGAGCGCGCCGAGGCGGAGGTGGCCCGTGCGCTGACCGAGCTCGACGCGGAGGCGCGGGCGTGACGCGCCTCGTCGCCGCCGCGTTGCTGGCCGTGATCGCCGCCGGCTGCGGACGCGTGGGACCGCCCGTGCGCACGTACCAGCACGCCGAGCCGCCCGCGGCCAGCGCGCCGACCACTCCCCAGGACAGCGATCCCGAGGAATCCGAGGAGCAGCAGCCGTGAACGATCCCTTCCCGCGCGTCGGCGGGTGGCTCCACGCCGAGCAGGTGCCGCTGGCCCGCCTCGCGGACGAGGTGGGGACCCCCCTCTTCGTCTACAGCGCGACGGCCCTGTGCGAGGCCCATGACGCGCTCACCGCCGCCTTCGACGGCGTGCGTCACAGCCTCTGCTACTCGATCAAGGCCAACGGCAACCTCGCCGTGGTGCGGACCCTGGTA
>Ga0307429_1000827_pt1 | contig 16263 bp, 12 predicted proteins | sample SalMarWE160230MG_FD_202151 | JGI IMG/M metagenome (GOLD analysis project Ga0307429, IMG submission 202151) | Salt marsh sediment microbial communities from the Plum Island Ecosystem LTER, Massachusetts, United States - WE1603-230 | ecosystem: Environmental > Aquatic > Marine > Intertidal zone >...
ACTACTCCTCTTCTATACTTTTCTTCGGGAAATTCCTTTCTCTCTTCTGCCAGCAGTTCTAGGCTGAGGAATTCGGGGTAATAATCTTCTTTTGAATATCTTCTTTTGGTTCAGTTTTCTTAAGGGGAACCTGCTTTTATAAGCCTTATAGGCCACGGTCTTCCTCAATAAAATTTTCTATGGGTTGAGTAATGTAGTTTAGGCTGCTTCAGTGGCAAGGATAGCTATGAACTTAACCAGATTTAGAAGGTCACTAATCCTGACATTTTCATTCTCGCCATGAATCCGACTTTCTTTATGTCGACCGATGCCATAGGAGGCCACTTTCATTCGGGTAGTCTTCACAATGTAAGCTACATCGGTTGAACCCCCAGAGCCAAAGACACTGAGCCTTTCTCCTGATACTGACTCAGCTATTTGCTTTACCTTTTGCACCCAAGGATGGTTAGGATCCTGGAAAAAGGAAGGGTAAGAAGGAGTGGTTCTCAGTTTACACTTAAGCTTGGGATCATTTGCCTGCGCTTTATTAACCGCATCCTGAATCTCTCTGGTGACTTGAAGTTCGTCCTCCTCAGGAATTAGACGACGGTCTCCTTCCAGGATAAATTCTGAAGGAACAATGTTGTGTTTCAGTCCTCCCCGAGCCATAGTAATGTTTAAGAGAGGAATAACTGTCTTTATACCGGTCTCGGCAGCTATTTTTGGATTCACCGGCATCCTACTTTTTCTTAATTCCACTTTCTTTTTCAATTTCAAAAGCTGTTCTAAAACCCCAAAGCTATGTTCAATGGGATTTATCCCTAGGAATGACTCACCCGAGTGAATACTTTCACCTTTAATAGTTAGGCTCCAGATTATAGTTCCATTGGCTCCAATTCCGATGCCATCACTGGACCCATCCAGACAATGGAAATATTGACAATCCTTAAAATATCCCTGATCAGCAAGGTACATCAGTCCACTGTAGGGTCCGACTTCTTCGTCAGAGGTCAAAGCTACCACTACATTGTATTTTGGCTCTAGACCTAATTCATAGAGAATCCGAAAAGCAGCAATGATAGCAGCGCATCCACCTTTATTGTCACTGGTACCTCTTCCCCAAATTCTGCCATCCTTTACTAATCCACGGTAAGGTGGCATGGTCCACTTAGATTCATCTACAGGAACCGTATCTATATGGGCATACCAGAGTATGGTCTGCTTGCTTCCCTTTTTAAAATTGGCCAGGAGATTGCTTCTCACTCCCTCTAGTTGTGGGTGTACTACTTTACATCTCTGGTGAAAGACCTCCTGCGGAAGGTCTATTCGATCCACCTGAAATCCCATAGTAGTAAAATAAGGCAGCATAATATCCACTATCCTGTCGTAGTTAAGACCAGGGGGTGTGGGAGTAGGAATCTGGACCAGTCTTTGAAGCAATTTTATGATTTCGCCCTGCTTTTCATCCACTGCCCCATTGATTCTCTCCACTACTGACATGATATTATCTCCTCAATCGATTTTCACTGTTTGTCTATCAATCCTTTTAAGTATAAAATATCTTGAGCCCAGTTTCTCCTCTACTGTTGAAATCATCACTCCCTCATGACCAGCGTAGATCAATTTATCAAATCTGTCTAGAATTTGGTTGGAATTAGTGTCCTCATAGAAAACCAAGGTGTGACTGATGGCTTCACCCTCTTCACCGCTGAGGATGAGATCGCCTACCTGGAGAAAATCTTCCGAACTGCCAATTCTAATCACGGCATCCTCTCCATTCTGGTCAATCAATTTTTCTTCTGAATCTCTTACAAAGGTTCCATCTAGCCTCCTGATCTCAATGCGAAAAGGACTGGAGGCTGCCAGATAATATCTATCCTGGTCAACATCTAAGCCGAACGCAACATCGGGCAAGGTTATTCTATTTACTATTTTACCACTAAGGTTGTAAATCAGAACTTCTTTTTTATATACTGGCACATAAACTAAATTTTCCTCAACGCAAAGGCCGCCTACTGGCACAAAAGAGTCGTAGAGTTTCTCCAGCCTGATTTTCTCTTGTAGATTTCCATCCAGGTCAAAAATATAGAGACTATCTGAAGTGAGTAGGTAGATAGATCTACCTACATCATCAACTCCTATCCCTTGGGGTCTAAGCTCTCCTTGGGTGGTGTAGGTTTGACCATCTAGGGTAAGAGTATGCTCAACCTTTGGTCTGATAATCTTTTCTACCTCACCCTCCAAATTGAGAATCTCTATTTCCCTTTCCAAATTCTTGGTTTCGTTTATGAGGAAAATTTTACCATTCTTCGAGATAGCAATGTCCAGATAATTAGCTGAAGGACTTTCAATATCCCTTTCTGTTTTGAAATCCAGATCAAAAGTCTTGATTTTTCCTTTACCACACAGATAGTAAAAACCACTGTGAAAAGAAATTCCTTTTGGGACCCAGTCTTTGAAAATATCCAAAGTAGCTAATCTAAAAGTCCTCTCATCCATTGGTTCGGTATAGACTCCTCTGGCTAGCTCCGTCGCTGAAGTGTAAACGAGATTTTTATTTCCCATGGCTCTTAAAGCTGAGATGATCAAATCAGAACATTCGATAGAAATGGGATTGGCCAGGTCGGCCTGATGCTGATCAGGCTTGCCAGCTATTTTGTAGGCGGTACCCCAACACCAGGGAACTCCTCTGAGAGCCTCCGTATATCTAATCAGCTTGTTTTTGTGGTCGGACAGTCGGCTGATTCGATGGACGGTGGGCTTGATACCTTTATCATAGTCATTGGTTGCAATGCGATGGGGCTGCGAGGGATCCTCTTGGCCAGGAGAAGATATTATCCGACCATGGTAATTTATCTCAACTCTGAATCTGTGGGTTCCTACCTCCTTTTTTGGATTAATTATCCATCCTTTTTGAGCCAGAGGTTTTTGTTCATATTCAATGACCGCAAATGCCTGAAACTTACCCTCATCGGGACTCTCGGTGAAGACATTGGAGTACCATTTATACTCTGATTCTGGATGGGATGGTATCATTCTTGGCATAATCCTGTACCAGTTTATCTCCAGAGGACCCCAAAGTTCTTTCTTCCATCTCTTAAGTGATTCATCAGTTATGGTGTACTCTTTATTACCTATTTTTAACCTCGGGGGTAGAGAATCATCGTCTCCTAAGTAATGATTTCCTCTGGCATCTTTTACTACAGCAAAAAGATAGATATTCTCATCATAGGTGATGAGTTTACTATTGTCATCAGGAATATTATAAGAACCGGAGACAATGATGATTTTGTCAAGGAAAGGTAGCTCTTTCGGTAGGGAAGCAAGAAGCTCTTCTCCTGCCAGAATAATCTGAAGAATCACTAAACCAAAGACTAACAAAGTAGCTTTGTATTTCTCCATCGTTTTTGTAAGACTGAAGACCTTGGATTTAATTAGTTTATCTTATTTATTGAAGGATATTCAGATGATTTAAGAACTAACTTTATAATAGCAAAAATTTAAGGAAAAATCAAATGGAAAGGATAGTTGATTTTTCCTTAAATTGCCGTATTATAAAAAGATAAAGAAAGATGGACGATAATTTTCTCGGGTGATAGTTGAATGCAAAAGGTAAAGATTTTAAGTTATAAACCCAAAGAGAAACTGGAAGAGGTACTCAAGGCCCACGGACTCATCGCTAAAAAACTGAAAAATTTTGAAGAAAGGACTGAGCAAATTGAAATGGCCCAAGCAGTGGAGAAAGCCATTCACCAGAGAAAGCACCTCATTGTGGAGGCTGGTACTGGTATCGGGAAGAGTCTAGCTTATCTGGTTCCTTTTATTTATTGGGCAGTAGAGGAGGAAAAACGGGTGATTGTCTCTACCTATACCAAGACTCTTCAACACCAGCTTACTGAAAGAGATCTTCCCTTCCTGCGTGAGGCTTTAGGAGTTGACTTTCGCTTTACTCTTGTGGTGGGAGCTGAGAATTATCTCTGTTTAAGAAGACTGGAGAGAGCTCGGGTTTACGAACTGTTGGATACCAAAAAGGAAGTTAAGGAGCTGGTAAAGATCTTTCAGGCTAAGCCTTACCTGGAAAGAGGCTTAAAATCGGAGCTAGATTTTGAACCATCACCGAAGGTTTGGGAAAGAGTTTGTCGAGAGGTTGATCTTTGTCTGGGTAAAAGATGCCCCTATCAAAGGAGTTGCTATTACACTGAGGCTAGAAAAGAGGCTTATAGATCACAGGTGTTGGTGGTGAATCATCATCTTTTCTTTGCTCACCTTGCCTCAGGTGAAAAGTTCCTGCCTCCTTTTGAGACAGTTGTCTTTGATGAGGCTCACAATTTGGAGGAAGTAGCTGCAAACTCCTTGGGGATAAAGATTTCTCATTTAGGGATAAGGGTTCTTTTAGATTCTATATGCAATCCCCGTAGTCAAAAAGGTCTTGTGTTCAGATTAACTAGTCTAAAGGGTGAGGAAAGAGATTTTTTAGCCAAGATGGTTGACGAGGTAAAAATAGCTAACGATAACTTTTTTTCTGACTTAAGGACCAAGTTCAAGAATGAGAATATCAAACAACGAATTAGAACTCCCCAATTTTTTGTTAATCTCCTGGATGTTCCTCTTTCTAATCTTATCTCCGAGTTAAGCTTACTTCAAGATAAAGAAGAGGATGAAGAAAAAAAGCTGGAGATCTCATCCTACCTTCTACGCTGCCAGGAGACGAAAACTAATCTGAGTAAAATCATTCGCCAAGAAGAAAAAGATTACGTCTACTGGGTGGAGTTTTTCCCCACAAGGAAAGCTGTGAGCTGTGCTTTACATGCAGCTCCCGTAAATATTGCCGAAGAGTTAAAGCTGAGGGTTTTTCAGAGGATAAAATTGGCTGTTCTCACCTCGGCCACCTTGTCCGCAAATAGAAGTTTTAATTATGTACGAGAAAGGTTAGGATTTGAAGAAGGAGAAGAGCTTCTTCTTGACTCTCCCTTTGATTATAGCCGTCAGGTTCTTCTTTACATCCCTTCACATATGCCTGATCCCTGGCGGCAGGCGACGTTATTTTCTCTGAGAGCAACAGAGAAGATCAAAAAGATCTTGGCCATAATCAAGGGATACACTTTCGTCCTTTTTACCAGTTTCCAAATGCTTGATGAGGTTTATAAACCACTTAAAGAGGATGTAACTACTCTTAAGATTTTACGACAGGGAGATATGCCACGTTACCTGCTTTTAGAGGAATTCAAAAAGAAGGAAGGTTCTGTGCTTCTTGGAACCAGTAGCTTCTGGCAGGGGGTTGATGTTCCGGGCAAAGCCCTGCAGTGTGTGATTATTACTAAGCTTCCTTTTTCTGTACCCAATGAGCCTGTGGTGGAGGCCAAGATGGAGTTTTTGCGGGCTCAGAATAAAAATCCTTTTCTTCATTATCAGCTTCCCCAGGCTATTATCCTGCTCAAACAGGGATTTGGCCGCCTTATTCGTAGCAGGAAAGACAAAGGAGTGGTGGCTATTCTTGATCCTCGCCTTAAGAGCCGGAGTTACGGAAAGATGTTTCTTAATTCCTTGCCTCAGTGTGAAATAACCTCCAGTTTATCCAAAGTTAAAGAATTTATGAAAGCGAGTCCAATGGCGTGAGTAAGTGTCTCCATTCAGAAGGATGCAAGATCTCGACTGAAAGAGAAGGCCTTAGAAAGGTGAGGATTGGTAATTTGAATCTTTTAAGTAATGTCTATTAGAAAAAAACGGTGTCGAGATATCCTTGAGACGTCTCGGTATAAGACTACCGCTGTTAACAAAGACCCAAGTTTTTCGGCCTGGAAAAAGACAGTCATCCGCAGATATTTGGAGCAGCTACAAAAGATGAGCTATGTGATTAAGAAATTAGATGCCTACAGCAAACTAAAGATACTGGGAGAGGTGGCCAGATTTGATGTCTGTGGGTTTCCTTCAGTGTTTGCTAGGAAGAGTAAAAAGTTTCAGCGGTTTAAGTTTATTTATCCTGCGGTAGGAGAGAAAGGCCATTGCGTTCGATTGTTTAAGGTCTTGCAAAGCAATGCCTGTGAAGGGAATTGTTTTTATTGTAGTAATAGAAAAGATAGGAATTTTCAAAGGATTAGCTTTACACCTGATGAACTTGCCAAACTATTTCTTCAATATTATTCAAAAGGATTGGTGGACGGACTTTTCCTTTCCTCAGCCATTAATAGATCGGCTGATCAGTCGGAGGAAAGAATGCTCAAAACCGTCCAGCTACTCCGCGCCAGACATGGTTACCGTGGCTACATTCATTACAAAGTACTGCCGGGTACAGATGAATCAATAATTAATGCGGCTGCTCGGCTTGCTGATCGGCTTTCCATAAACCTTGAGGCGCCGAGCGCGAAACATTTAGCTGAGCTTTCACCCAGTAAGAACTATATCTCAGATTTATTGGGCGGATTAGAGAAAATTGCCAGAGTCAACCGCCAAAAACCTTTAAAGGCTGGCGTAACCACTCAACTGGTGGTGGGAGCAGCTAAGGAGACAGACAGGGAGATATTGAATCTCTCGGGTAGGCTTTACCAGGATTATAAACTCTGGCGGGTGTATTACAGTGCCTTTATGCCCATTCTGGATACTCCCCTTGATAACCTACTCCCCTGTTCACCTCTTCGTGAGTACAGGCTCTACCAGGCTGATTTTCTTTTAAGGAGATACGGATTTACTCCCCATGAGCTTCCCTTTGAAAAGAATGGCAACTTGCCGCAAGACCATGATCCTAAACTTGCCTGGGCCCTGAGACATGAGGATAAATTTCCAGTGGAGGTAAATAAGGCTGATTTTCACGAGCTTATGAGGGTGCCCGGGATAGGAAGAATTTCGGCCAGGAGAATTGTGGAGACTCGGAAGCAAGGGAAGTTCACCCGACTTAATCAGTTGAGAAGAACTGGAGTAGTGACTGCCCGCGCTCGTAACTTTCTTACTCTGCAAGGTAGATTTTGCGGTGGTGGGGAAACGAAGGCAACCCACCAAATTAATGAGCAGCTCTTTCTCTGGGAAGAACTATGAATAAAACCTCTGAGGTAATAAGACTTCTGGTGAGGCAACTGGGGAAGAAATTTTCCGCTAGTTTAGGAATTAATCTTGCCTCTCTTGAAAGTTCGGAGGTTTTTAAGTGGTTTTTAGCTTCCATTCTCTTTGGGGCGAGAATATCTGAGACGATTGCAGTAAAAACTTACCGGGAGTTTGAGAAAGAGAAAATCTTATCTTCTGAGACTATTTTAAGAACCGGATGGGATGGATTAGTGGAAATACTGGATAGGGGCGGATATGTGAGATATGATTTTAAGACAGCCACCAAACTTCTAGAGGTCATGGGAAGTCTTAAGGATAAATATAGGGGAAATCTAAATGCCCTACATGAGGATTCTCTAGATTCAAGAGATCTGGAAAGAAGGGTAAAAAATTTAGGCAAAGGAATCGGCGAGGTTACGGTGGGAATATTTTTAAGAGAACTTCGAGGACTGTGGGAGAAGGCAAATCCTCCTTTGTCTCCTTTAGTGCTTACTGCGATGAGGAGCTTAGCGCTGTTAGATAGAGAAACCGTCAATCGGTCAGCCCTACCATCACTAAAGTTTTTGTGGGAGAGAAATTTCGTAAAAGGAAGGAATTTTGCTGATCTCGAGGTCGCCTTGCTTCGTCTGGGGAAGGACTGGTGCCGCCCAGGTAAATGCATGGAATGCAGATTGAAGAAATATTGTCCGTCAACCAAAGAGAAAACTCTGAGGTAAAAGCTATGGTGAGAGAGAGAGTGGTTGTGGCTATGAGTGGAGGGGTAGATTCATCCACGGCCGCTAGTCTTCTTAAAAAAGAAGGCTACGAAGTGATTGGAATAACCATGCAGATTTGGCCTTCAGACGGGATAGCCAGTGAGGCAGATAAATTGGGTGGTTGTTGTTCTTTGATGGCGGTAGAGGATGCTCGCCGAGTGGCACAAAAGTTGGACATCCCTTACTATGTAATTAATTTTCGGAAAGTTTTTGCGGAGAAGGTGATTGCCAATTTTTGTGAGGAATATAAAAAAGGCAGGACTCCTAATCCCTGCATTAGATGTAACCAATACATAAAGTTCACTGCCTTGCTGGAAAGAGCAAAAAAGCTAGGGGCTCGCTTTATCGCTACGGGTCATTATGCCAGGATTGAGTTCGATAGAACTCGTAGAAGGCATCTTCTTAAGAAAGGTATTGATTCGAAAAAAGATCAATCCTATGTCTTATATGCAATGACTCAGTTTCAGCTAAAGCATACTCTAATGCCTTTAGGAAGTCTGACTAAGGAAAAAGTAAGGAGGATGGCACGTGAATGGGCTTTGCCGGTGGCTGATAAGTCGGAAAGTCAAGAAATCTGTTTCATTCCTGATGATGATTACGGAGAGTTTCTTAAGGAGTGCCTGCCGGGGACAACAAAGCCGGGGCCTATTCTGGATAGGGAAGGAAAAGTTCTCGGAGAACATCAAGGAATCCTATTTTACACTGTTGGACAGCGCAGAGGAATAGGTATGGCCATGGGTGAGCCTGTGTATGTTGTATCTATTGATAGAAAGAAAAACGCTATCGTGGTGGGTAAAGACAGCGATGTCTATGCCGATGAATTAGTGGCTACCGGGATAAATTACGTGGACAGGGAGAAATTAACTGAACCTATAAGGGTGAAGGCAAAGATAAGATACGGTGCGAGAGAAGCGGAGGCAATAGTTACTCCTTTAGATCGAGACGAGGTTCAGGTAAAATTTATAAAGCCCCAGAGGGCTATTACTCCTGGGCAGGCAGTTGTATTTTATGATGGGGATGTACTGGTGGGTGGAGGAACCATAGCTAAAAGCGTGAGACGAAATTGATTAAAAATTACCAATTTGCTATGATAAAGGAAAATCTACTCAAAAGCTGTAGTGATGATTGAGGTGAGGAGGTGATGAGAAGTGAAGGAGATAAAAATTGGTAAAGTCTCCAAATATTTTGTTCATCCAGAGGCGGCGGCCATCGAGCTTGAGGGAGGAGTAAAAGTGGGAGATACTATTCACATCAAGGGGCACACCACTGATTTTGAGCAGGAAATAGAATCTATGGAGATAGAGAATGAGCCAGTAAAAGAGGCAAAGCCGGGAGATTCCATCGGTGTCAAAGTTAAGGAAAGGGTTAGGCTCCATGATCTGGTTTATAAAGTGATTGAATAAAAGTTTGCTGGGAGTCTGGTATGTCTGTGAGTGACAAAATATTAGAAGGACTAAACCAGAAGCAGAGAGAAGCAGTCACTTATGGAGAGGGTCCCATTTTGATTGTGGCCGGAGCAGGAACGGGAAAAACTCAGGTAATCACCAGACGTATTGCCTGGCTTATTGCTATGAAAAGGGCAAAACCTGAGGAGATTCTGGCCCTTACCTTCACCGAAAAAGCTGCTGCTGAAATGGAGGAGAGGGTAGATATTCTAGTACCTTATGGATACACTGGAGTCTGGATTGGTACTTTCCATGCCTTTGGCGATAGTGCGTTGAGAGAGAATGCTTTGCAGTTGGGTTTGGTGCCAGACTTACAGGTATTGACCAGACCGCAGCAAATTATTTTCTTTCGTGAACATCTCTTCGAATTCCCTCTTTCCTATTATCGACCACTGGGTAATCCCACCAGATATATTGAAGCTATGGTTACTCTCTTCAGTCGAGCAAAAGATGAGGATGTTACCCCCGGGGAGTATCTTGCTTATGCTGAGAGGCTGAAAGAGAAAGCAGAAGGGGGACCTGACGATCCAGAGCTTGAAGAAATTGCTACCCAACAGATGGAAATAGCTCGAACTTATAAAAAATATCAGGATTTGCTTGCGCAACACGGAAAGATTGACTTTGGAGATCAGATAACTCTTCCTCTCAAGCTTTTTCGAACCCATCCGGCGGTGCTCCGTCAATATCAAGATCGCTTCCGCTACATCCTGGTAGATGAGTTTCAGGACACCAATTATACCCAATTCCAGTTGGTCAAGCTCCTGGCCTCCCGAGATCAAAACATCACGGTGGTAGCGGATGATGACCAATCAATCTATAAATTTAGAGGAGCAGCTATAAGCAATATTTTGGGCTTTATGGATACCTATCCCGAAGCAAAACAAACAGTTTTAACTGAGAACTATCGCTCTACTCAGGTAATTTTAGATGCTGCCTATCGTCTGATAGGCTATAATAATCCAGATCGCCTTGAATTTAAGAATAATATTGATAAGCATCTCAAAGCTCAGGTAAGGGGAGGACTGAGTATAAAACATCTTCACTACGATACACTCTTTAGTGAGGCAGAAGCAGCGGCCAATTTAATTAAAAAAAAGGTAGAAAGAGAGGGTTATGACTATCGGGATTTTGCTATCCTGATGCGGGCAAATAACGATGCGGATCCATTTTTAAGATCTTTAAATATGGCTGATATACCCTGGACTTTTTCTGGAAATGAGGGGCTTTACTCGCGGGAAGAGATTCGTCTCCTCATTTCTTTCTTAAGAAGTGTTGCCAACTTCGATGACAGTGTTAGCCTTTATTATCTTGCCGCTTCCGAAATATATCAGTTTTTGGCTAGAGATCTTACCTTATGTATGAATTACGCCAGTCGCAGGAATCGCTCACTTTATCATGTCTTTTCCCGGGTTTCAGAAATTTTGGAGTTGGATGAGGAGATCTCACCCGAGAGTAAGGCCACTATCTCAAGGATAATGAAGGATCTGGATAAATATGCTCAATTAGCCATCAAACAAGGCACAGGAGAGATTCTCTACAGTTTTATTATGGATACCGGTTATCTTAAGCGTCTGACCTCTCTTTCCTCGCTCACTAACGAAGAGAAGGTTAAGAACATAGCCAGGTTCTTCGACATTATTCGCAGTGTTTCCAACGTAATTACTTATGATCGAATCCCCCAGTTTACCAGCTATCTTGATTTGCTCATTGAAGTTGGTGACAACCCTGCTGTAGCTGAAGCTGATACTGAGGCTGATGCGGTAAATGTTCTCACCATACATAAGGCAAAAGGACTGGAGTTTGCGGTGGTTATCATGGTCAGTCTTGTCTCTCAGCGATTTCCCTGTCATTATCGTCGGGAAAGTATATCTTTGCCCAATCCTCTGATTAAGGATATTCTTCCCAGTGGAGATTTTCACCTGCAGGAAGAGCGACGTCTTTTTTACGTGGGGATGACCCGAGCTAAAAAAGAGCTTTATTTTACCAGCGCCAAAGATTACGGAGGAAAACGACCAAGAAGGGTGAGCCAGTTTGTTCTGGAGGCTCTGGATCTATTCAAGACGCAGGTGAAAGCCCAAAAGTCCTCTGCTCTGGAAGTGATAGAGCGAAGTGCCCCTAAGCCGAGTATAAAACACGAACTATCTGAGGCAATTCCGGAAACAGATATACTAACGGTGAGTTATTTCCATATAGACGATTATCTTACCTGCCCCTTAAAATATAAGTACGTTCATGTCCTTCGGGTGCCTATCCTGCCTCACCATGCTGTGGTTTACGGTAAAGCTCTTCATGATGCAGTTCAAGAATATTATCGCCGTAGGCTCACAGGAGTTAAAATTACGGAGGAAGAGTTTCTGGCTGTTTTTGAGAATTCCTGGAGGAGCGAAGGATTCCTCACCCGGCAGCATGAAGAACAAAGGCTGGAAGTGGGGCGAAGAACGCTGCGGTCCTTCTATCAAATGGCTGAAGCAGAAAAACATTTGCCTGCCTATGTGGAAAAAGAATTTAGTTTTTTACTCGAAAACAATAGAGTTACCGGGCGGTGGGATCGTGTGGATATCCGGGATGGAGAAGTTTGCATCATAGATTTTAAATCCTCCGATATAAGGAAGAAAGAAAAGGCCGATAAAAGGACCAGAGAGAGTCTCCAGTTAGCCATCTACGCATTGGCTTATCAAAAAATCTATGGGAAGATACCGGATCGGGTGGAACTTTATTTTCTGGAATCGGGCCTGGTAGGGACGGCAAGTCTAAGCGAGGATGATCTTGATCAGACAGTAGAAAAGATTGGTAAGGCGGCAGCAGGCATTCGTGCTAGAGTATACGAGGCTAAACCAGCTTATCTGGCTTGCAGGTATTGTGCTTATGAGAAAGTATGTCCGTATACTGCGGGCAAAAGATAAGCAAAGAATTAGTAAATGCTCAGTAAACGCCGTGTCACATTGAATTTTCAGGGTAGCCGCACCCTAAAGGGTACGCAGGCTCGACTTGCTCGAGCCGTCGAGGGGGGCATTCCGAAGGAATCGGCGAAGCCCTATTTCCCCCCTCGAGTATCTTGAATAAAGGGAGAGAAGAATGGAGTGGGTTATAACATTAATTTTTGTTTTGCTGGCAGTTTTGGGGGTACTTACTCTATGGAACATTACAAATACCAGGAAAACCAGAAAAGATGATCAGACACTTCTCATGATAAATCAGCAGTTAAACCAGGTCTCCCATCAGGTGAGCAATCAATTGAACACAGTTATGGCTCAGGTAAATGAGCGATTAAAGGAAAATGTGCAGATGCTCAGGCATGCGAATGAGAATATCGGGGAAAAGCTTGATAAAACTGTTAGTACGGTTAGCGCGGTACAGAATAGTCTAGGAAAATTGAATGAGGCAAATAAACGGATTTACGAGGTAGGCAAGGATATATCTGGCCTCCAGGAGCTTTTACGCGCGCCAACCTTTAGGGGAGAGATGGGAGAGTTTTTATTGGGTGATCTCTTAGGACAAATTCTTCCTCGAGAACATTTCACTCTTCAGTATCAATTTAAAAGTGGGGAGGTGGTAGACGCAGTTATCCATCTTGGTTCTTATTTGGTTCCGGTGGACTCCAAGTTTCCCTTAGAGAATTTTAAAAAGATGGTTGAAAGCAGTGAGGAAAAAGAAAAAAGGGTAAATCGAAAAAAGTTTATATCTGATGTTAAGAGGAGAATCGATGATATTGCAGAAAAATATATTCTTCCGGATGAGGGTACATTTGAATTTGCTCTGATGTACATTCCAGCTGAGAACGTTTATTACGAGACCATCATCAAGGACGAATCTTGGGGTGAAAAGATGAGTGTTTGTACTTACGCCCTTTCCAAAAAAGTTATTCCTACCTCACCCAATAGTTTCTACGCTTACTTAATGGCAATATTACTGGGTCTAAAGGGTTTAAAGATCGAAAAGAATGTGCGAGAGATAATTGCCAATCTAGGGCGACTCCATGGTGATTTGGGAAAATTCCAAAATGATTTTGAGATCGTGGGCAAACACATCTACAGTACTAAGAATAAATATGAGGAGGCTGAGAGAAAGTTAGGGAGACTCAGCGACAAACTGTTAAGCGTTGGAGAGGTAAAATCTTCTGATGAACTAGAAGAAAGTAGTGGCTCAGATACTCACCTCGTAAACGAGTAATTTACTTGTTTTAGAGAAAGGATATGAATATGTCGGCAAGGGATAGATTAATTCTGGCCCTGGATGTGGATGCTCAAAAAGAGGCTGAGGCTTTAGTAGAAAAGCTAAGCGAGTTCGTGGGGGTGTTTAAAGTAGGGCCTCGCTTATTTACTCGCTGCGGCCCAAAAATTATAAATCTTATTAAGGAAAAGGATAGCAGGGTTTTTTATGATGCTAAGTTTTATGATATTCCCTCTGTGGTAAAGAAAGCTGCTCAAGCCTCGGCCGAGATGGGAGTAGATATGCTTACTCTCCATACCCTCGGAGGTTCCGAGATGATGGAAGCCGCAGTGGAAGGGATAAGAAGCCAAAACAGTCAAGTTGACGTACTGGGGGTTACTCTCCTTACTTCCTTAAATTCCCGAATCTTGAAAGAGGAGCTGGGAATCGAAAGAACCTTAAACGAAGAGATTATTCACTTGGCTGGTCTTGCCAGGAAGGCTGGGTTAGACGGAGTGATTACCTCCGCCTGGGAACTTGAGGAACTCAGGAGAAACTTCGGGTCAGATTTTATTCTGGTAGTTCCTGGAATAAGACCAATAGGAAGCGGGAAAAATGAACAAAGAAGAATTTCGACTCCTAAAGAAGCTATAGAAAAAGGAGCTGATTTTCTGGTGGTGGGACGTCCGATCCTCAACTCCAATGATCCAGTGGGGATAATCAAAAGGATTCTAAGAGAAATGAACCACTAGCCAATGAGATTATCCAAAGTTTTAAAAGCTTTAGTCTTAATAGGGGCGGTGTACGGTTTTCTTTTGAGTATAAATCTTCTCGGTAGTGGTTTGAAATTATGGGGTAGGGGATTTACCACTCAGTTGATCAGTACAACCTCAAATCCTTTTGTGGGACTCTTCATCGGTATTCTTACCACTTCTCTTGTCCAGAGTTCTTCCTGTACCACCTCCATTGTCGTGGCGTTTGTGGGCACGGGAGCCCTCAGCATATCCAATGCCATTCCTATTATTATGGGGGCAAATATTGGAACTACAGTAACCAACACCTTGGTTTCCCTGAGTCACATTACCAGAAGAGGGGAGTTTGGGCGAGCTTTTTCTGCTGCAGTTGTGCATGACTTCTTTAACATCCTTTCTGTCCTGGTTTTTTTCCCTCTGGAGATTTATTTTCACATTATAGAGAAGACCTCCTATTTTTTGGCCGGGACATTTAAGGGTATAGGAGGACTAAAAATTACTAGTCCTTTGAAGATTATCCTTGACCCTGCCTCTCGCTCAATAGAAGGCCTGCTTACCTACAAGCCTTTTATAATTGTTCCTTTTTCCTTGGTCTTTCTTTTTATCTCATTAACTATTCTGGTAGTTGCGAGTCGATCCTTGATGAGTGGGAAAGCCGAGCTCTTTTTGGATAAGTATTTATTTGGAACTTCCCGGAACAGTTTCTTCTTAGGGCTGTTACTCACAGCCATAATTCAATCTAGTTCTGTTACTACTTCTCTGGTAGTTCCCTTGGTGGGGGCGAGTCTGTTATCCCTGAGAAAGATTTATCCTTACGTCTTGGGGACAAATATAGGAACAGTAGTCACAGCTATTCTGGCTGCCTGGGTAACTGGGTCCTTTGTAGGGGCTCAAGCAGCATTTGCTCATTTCAGCTTCAATATTCTTGGTATTTTAGTGTGGTATCCTTTGAGAAGAGTTCCTCTGGGACTTGCAGAAGGCTTTAGTTCTTTAGTTAAGGGAAAAAGAACTCTTGCTTTTGTTTACATGATTTTAGGCTTTTTTGTAGTACCTCTGTTTTTAATCATTCTTACTAGGAGGTGAGACATGTTTAGAGAATTTTTCCAAATTTGGAAAAAAACCGGCCTATTAAGTGAAGCAGTTAAAGAAGTGGAAGAAATGTTACTTGTTGCTAAGAATATGTTTGGCTTTTCGCTTCGAGTCCTAATGGATAAGGAAAAGGAGAAGAAAGATATATACCAGATTGACCAGCAGCTCAATAAGCTTCAAATTAGTGTTCGCAGAAAAATCTTAGAACATCTTTCCCTGAGTCCTCAACAAGATGTCACCTCTTGCTTAATCTTGATTACTATTGTAATTGATGTAGAAAGAATTGGGGATTATTCTAAAAACTTAATTGAGCTCTCTCATAAATATCCTCGTCGCTTAGAGGGAAAATATATTGAGAGAATAAGAGGAATTGAAAAAGAGATAGCTGAACTATTCGATGAAACAATAAATGCCTTTAAAAATGCGGATATTCAGCTCGGCAAGAATGCTATGGAAAGGCATGCCCGGCTAGCTCTCTTGTGCGAGAAGATTGTGGAAGACCTGGTTGAGGATGCAAGAATTTCCACTAAAATGGGCATTGTGTGTGCTCTTCTTGCCCGATACTTAAAACGAGTGAGTGCTCACCTCAAAAATATTGCCTCCAGTGTTGTCAATCCCTTCCACAGATTGGGGTATAAGCCAAAAAATTAGGGATAGAATGTGAATTATGGTTTTTTACCTTACGCGTCCCTCCAGGAGAAGATCTGCCCCAATCTTTTTGACTGAATTAATTTCTATGAAGGGAGTCTCTTTTAAGAAATCAACTCCTTTTCCTTCAACCCATGTCAGGGCTCCTCTTCCTCCTATTATCCGGGGAGCAAGAAAAAGGAAGATCTTGTCCACGCTTCTTTTTTCAAAAAAGGACCCAATTACTTCTCCTCCTCCCTCTACTAAAAGATTCATTATTTCGAGTTCGCCTAATTTTTTCAGAACCTCCTCCAGACTTACCTTTCCGTCTTCCTCTCCCATTATGGCTACCTTAATTCCTTTCTTCTCTAATTGCAGGAGTTTATCTTTATCTGACCGTAGGGTTGTGAAGACGAAAGTGTCAGCTTCGTC